>SDBT01016798.1_pt1 | contig 11576 bp, 18 predicted proteins | sample 2277101 | NCBI WGS metagenome assembly SDBT01 (sample SAMN10404973, study PRJNA504765) | marine sediment metagenome | isolation source: marine sediment core GS10_PC15, 103 cmbsf | place: Arctic Ocean: Southern Knipovich Ridge | collected 2010
GTCTAGTTAACCATCCAACTAACTGTTACAAAAGCCCCTACAGGACCGGCTAACGTCTACTAGGTAATCCAATGTCACTATGGTGGTGACATAGTTACAAAGTCACCATGTAGTGACATAATAACCAAAATAATCACGATAGTAGTATCAAAGTTATGTAGTGAGATAATTAGAGCATACCTTATTTTGTAGTGGATTAGGGTTGTTGTCACCGTGTCGGTTTGATATGATTAGGGGTGACAGTAGTGGGACAGTTGATACGATGTTATCATGTCACCACATACAAAATGTTAGCATAAGGTAAAGGAGCAAGAATCATGGCAAAGTTAACCGCTCAGGAGTTCCAAGAGAAACACGCCAGACGTTTGACCGCATCGGTCGAAGACATCAGGCGTGGCATCGACCGTGTAACAGTCAATCCCTGCGAATTGGCTGCTGCGAAAAAGGACAAGATGCTTGCAAACCTGACTGCCGCTGTAAATGACGGTAGGTGGGAAAAGGGTCTAAAGCGTGTCTCGCTGGAAGACTGGAAGACGAAGACCAGAGACGTCGGCGTTGGCCGAATTGCAGCTGGGATACAGGCGGCATCCGCAAAGGTCGTTGCCTTTGCCGAGGAGTTGCTGCCCCACATCGACGCTGGACAGGCCAAACTTACCAATATGCCCGACATAACTTTGGAAGACAACATCGCTCGCATGAGTACGTTTGTCCGACACATGGCAAACATGAAGCGTACCAAATAGGTGCGTTGTTGTCGTCGGGTAGTTGAGGATACAGGGACCAACCAGAAACAGAGAACATTTTTCATAAGGGATTGAAACTATGTTACTGACAAGTAATATGATTAAGCGGATAACCGCATCGGGCGGTGGTGATCTGCAAGCCAAAGCAGGTGAATCGTTGCGGGTGAAGCGGATAGAGTGCATCCCGTCCAGCAACGATACATACCTGACCGTCCGTGTAGACCGCGTTACAACGGCCTACTATCGCGTCAAGGGGAAATCAGGTAATCACCTGTCAACGAACCGGACGGGATACCTGAAACGGAACATCATGGAGTTCCTGGAACGTGCAGGTGTCAACGTGTCGATACCCGTGGCCGAAGGCCAGACGTTGAACATCAGTCGCTATGCCGAGACGGGGAACGTCGTAGTAATATACGACAGGTATACAGCCGGTGACGTACTGGCATCGGACCCGAACGGTTCGGAAAGCAACTCCATAACCTATCTACAATACGCAAAGATAGGGACAACCCCTGCCGCATCCGGGGACCACAAGCTCGATACAGCAATCACTCCGTCCGAGTTTCCAGATTTCCCGTGCGGCAAGGTTGTTGAAGCTCGACATACAGTCGAAATGTTTGGTGTTGTCGGGTGCCCGTTCAACAACGCCGATACCGGGCCAAAGGGCTTTGCCACAACGTTTATGAAGTTCGTCAAGGACCGAGAAGTTTTGTTTGATACAGACCGAAACGGCATCCCGTTTGACGATCAGGATGCAACGGCAACGGGTGACGACTACGGTGCAAACTTCTCACTGATAGGACCGCAAACAGAAGTCCTTCTCAATACGAACGCTATCATGCCGGGCGAGCCACTGATGTTTGAACCAGCTTTGCGTTTTGAGGCAGGATCTGAGTTGTCGGTGTACCTTACCCTTGTCGTCACTGCTTCGCCGACGTGGGATGGTATCGAAGACGTGGCTTTCATACTCCGCGACGTTCGTGCCTAACAGGTACAGGTTTCGTATACATAAGAAACGGGAACACCTTACAACCGAAGGGGTTTTACTATGTTGAAATGGAAAAGGCTTAGAACGGCCACACTGGTAGACGGTGCCGAAACGTTGGCAACCATACTGTCGGGCTTGAAGAACAAGGCATACCGCATAGTCGGTATAACTACGGACCCGCTTGCTGATATGTGGCTGCGGGTATACAAGAACGGCGAGCAGATAGTTGACGTCCAGAGCATAGCCTGTACGTCGGCACAACCGACGTTGAAAATGGACCTTAACCTTGACGTTGGTGACGACATCAAGGTAGGTTTCTACAACAACGGTGCTGCAACAACGGCAAAGGACATAGCAATCGCATACGAGGATAAGTAAAAGCGGTGTAGACCGTCCCCCGTCCCCCGTTGGTACGAGGGCAAGTTTCACGAGGGCAAGCTGAAAGGGCTTATCATGCAGAGAATAGGTACACCGTTAAAGTGTCCAGAACTACACTTACAGCCAGAACGAGAAGGCAACATAGTGCTTTCCGATGATATGCAACAAGTGTTGTCGTTACTTACCGGGTTTAGTAAGAACTTGCGTATCGTATTACAGGCGTCACCTGTCGGGTCGTTGCGAACCACGTCTGCAAGAATACAGGACATCAAGCATATCGAAGGTTCTGGTGCTAACGATGAAGTGCAAGGTAGTGACATACCATGCAGTGAGGTTATGTGCATGGCTGACCCTACCAATACCGGGACAATATGGGTGCGAACATTAACCACGGCTACAACGATGAACGCATGGCCACTCGCTGTTGGTGAGGTTATTACTCTTTCTATGGACAACTACCGGGACTTGCGAGCTTTAATAGTAACCCATGCAGATATGCTGATCTGTGCCATTGCATAAAGGGGAAATGACTATGTGGGCAAGTGGAGTTAAGGCAGCCGGTTCGTTCAAGTCACGCTTTAGTCTCAAACTGAATAGCGGCTTTGTGGTGACAATGGAAACATGGACGAAGTTGTTTTACCACGCTATTACATACGACGAACTAGATGAATGTGATATAGCGACGGACAACTTCTTTACTGCGTCCGAGGCCGGGTATTATTCATTTACAGCAAGTGCAAGTGTTAAATCCTTGAATACTCCCGGTGAATTTCTTATACGTTTTGCGATTAACGGTGCACAGGCAAACAAGCTGGACGTTGAGGGTCAAGCCGGTGCACCTACAGTCAATTCACATGCGTACGCAGCTATTACAGGTGAATGTTACCTGGACGCAGGTGACGAAGTTGAGGTACAAGTATATGTCGCCGGTACGTCTAACGAAACTGTCGGTGAACGTAACGGCAATTTCCAAGGACATAGATTCGCATAGACACGAAAGGAAAGGACACTATGAATGCATGGTTAGCAATGTTATTAGAGCAAGTAGTCAAGCAAATGTCACCCGAAATTCGAGACGGAATGGTAAAGTTTGTCCTTCAACTAGAGAAGAACGCGAAGGCTACACCAAACCCTTGGGACGACATCTTCGTCGGTATAGTGAAGTTTGTCCTTGTTATCAAGTAGAGCATACATAGACGTAGTTTGAAAAGGGAATTGTGCTTATGGCAGAAACACAAGAACCGAAACAGCCGGAGCTTAAACCGGGTGTGAAAAAGGGTGTTAGTATACAGATAATGTTTCCTTGTGAGTCCGACGACGAAGCTATTGCCATTAAGAAAGCCATAGATGCGATAGTCAAGGACATACCAGAGAAGCGTTATACATTTTCAATATCCGAGGTATAAATGCCAGACCCGCTTACAAGTGACATCATAAGTTTTCATTTTTCGTGCTATGCTTATAGTGCGATCTTGCAAGACCTTTACAATGATGTTTTGAACCTACAGACCGGACTAGCCGCAGACGGCAATCCTAATGCCGCTAACGCAGCCGGTCTCATGGCTGGTCACGTATGGGAAATGCGTAACAAGTTTACCTATGGTTCTGATTCGGTACGGTATTGGCTTGTTAAGTGTTTACAATATATCGACGGTAATGCTTTTAATGGCGGTGGTGGTGGCGTTACAATGGGTGATATATTGTCTGAAATGATGTCGGCATCGTTTGAAGAGCTAACGTCTTTTATGGGTATTACTCAGGCTTACAAGGTGGCTGTATGGGATGCACCTTTTAACGAGGAGTATTACGCTGCTTTAGCTAGGGGATTTAAGACGTGGGGAACATAACTTATGCCACCTGATATAGAAAATCCAAAGACCTTTGGGGACTATTATTGGGCTGCTGAGGTCGAAGCAAAACGGTTGCGTAGTGAACAACGGGAAAAGGCTTATGGGCCGGCTATAAGTGATTTCTTTACTGATATTGGTATTCCCGATAATACGTCACCTGCTTTACAATCACTATTTGAACACCTACAAAACCCACAAGACCCAGACTGGGACGACCTGCAAAGGATGTTCTTAGGTACGGTGTCACGGGGCGTGGCTCTTGCAGGTGGTGAACAAATGGCAAAGCCTTTTGAGTATGAAGCCGCCGAAAAGTATCTCAACAGTCGGATAAAACCTGAAACGGCTATAACGCTTTTCATGCGTAGGAAGATAACGCAAGAGTTTTTCGATCATAGGATGCATAGTGACGGATACGCCGATACTGAGTCGGTGCATCTATATAAGTCTATGCACCCTTACCCGTCTATGCAAGAGCTTATCAGGTATGGTCGCTATAACAGTGACGCTGAGAACCCAAAGACCTTTGTATGGTCGTTGTTTGACGTCCAAGACGAAGACTGGGAAATGTGGAATTGGTTGTCTATCCAAAAGCTATCAACTCAACAAGTGCAAGAGGTTTACAGGCGTGGTGGGTGGGACAAAAGCCGCTCTATGTTAGAACTGGCCCGACTAGGTTGGCCGCTGGACGAACGAGAAGCTTTGTTAAACCTTGCTTACCAGTTACCGAACGCTATGCTCTTAGTGCAAGGTAATCTCTTGCAAGGTGTATCGACTACCGATATGATAGACGACATCGCAAAGGCCGGAATACACCCGACGTATGCCGAGAAGTATTTCGACGGTGTGTTGACTAAGCCGAACACACAAGAACTTATTGCCTACCAGTTACGGCTTGACCCTTCTTTGAGTGGTCTGGAAGATGAGTTACGTAGAACAGGAATACACCCGAACTATTTTGACGTGTATAAAACTCTTGCTTTCCCAATACCTCCTGTTAATGACCTTATCACAATGGCGGTAAGAGAAGCATTTACACCCGAAATAGCAAGTCGGTTCGGACAGTATGAAGGCTTGCCGTCTGAGTATGTTGAGGCCGCTGCTAAAAAGGGGGTAAGTAAGGAATGGGCTGAGCGTTACTGGGCCGCTCACTGGACCTTGCCGAGCATACAACAAGGGTTTGGTATGTTGCATCGAGGTATAATAAATCAAGCCGATTTATCGCTGCTTATGCGAGCGTTAGACATTATGCCGTTTTGGCGTGATAAACTAATGCAACTATCGTATAAACCGCTTACCCGTGTTGACGTTCGTCGTATGCACCTGTTAGGGACATTAGACGAAGGCGGTGTAAAAAAGGCTTATCAGGACGTAGGCTATAACGAACGTAATGCTAGTCTTATGACTGACTTTACAGTGCGTTATAACCGACGTAGTCTAGCCGGATTTACACCCCGTGACGCTTTGGCTGCTTACATTAACCAGTATACAGAAGCCGGGCAAACTACGTCTATCTTGCGTGACATAGGTGTGAAGGCAAGCGAGATACCGAACATGATGCGTCTGGCCGGATATAAGCGAGAATGGAAGTACAAGACCGAACGTATACAGGCGATAGGTAATTTATACAGGAAGGGGAAATATGAGTATACCATTGCACGAAGTAAGTTATCACAACTCGGCTTATCAGGTGACTTTGTACGGACTCAATTAGAGCAATGGGAACCTAGTACAGAAGCAGAACGGACGGCAACTTTCACAAATGCACAGACGTTAAAACTGCTTACTATGGGCTTGATAAATGAAGACCGGGCAAGAGCGGAATTGCAACTGTTGGGGTTTGACGACGAACGCCGCGACCTTCTTATCGAGTCTACTAAAGAACGAACGGAGTAATAATCCCGTCGCTACCGACGTTGCCTTTTGTGTATTCTCTTGTAAGATGTTTGGTGACGTGTTTTACGACGTACCTATTGGCGTCTGTACTCTTAAATATGCCCTTGAAAGACGGCCATTGCTCTTGAGTATACACCCCGTCACTTATTTCCGTGGCAGACTTACGAACACCCTTAATCACTACTTTTTCGTCGGCACTATAATCTTTCAGTCCCCTAATGACAAGCTTGTTTACTGTCTTTTCCAGCTTCAACTTGCCCAACTCAGTAGGTGACAAGTAAGGGGACAGGTTGTCACGACCTACGTCCGTCACCATAAGCGAATCGGTGTCACAATATACGTAGTTACCATGACCGCACGTCTGCATTAGTTCCCACAAGTACAGTCGGGCATAGGCCGTTACATGAGAAGCAATAGCCGGGAAACTATTATACGCTTCACTATGTCCCTTTAACTCGAAAAGCTCACCCAATAGGTAACGCAAACGCATTGCCCGACGTGGATTTTTATAGAGTATCATTTCTTCTCGGTCCGGTTCACCTGGACAGTCACCAATTTTTACCCATTCTTCGGCCTTCTGCCCGAACTTACCATATAGAGAATTTAGTAGGTACTTAACAATTTGCTCGTATTCTTTGTTCTGTCTAATCTTGAAGTCTTGACGTAGGCCGTACATGGTATCGACATAACTCTTAAATATAGGGGCTTGTTCATAGCTTACAGAATCTAATACCTTGACGATATGACCGTGCTTCAAACCATACAATAATTCAGGGGTACATAACGTCGTTTCAAAGGTGCCGACAGGGAATATTGTGCGACCGCGTTTTATAGCGTAGACTGGTTCGGTAGTCTCAACAACTACCCTTGCAACTACAGCATACTCCGTTAATAACTTACCCAACTTCTTAGGGGTTAACTTATGATGCAACTTGACATACTTTGTGGGGAAACTATTACACTGCATAACGAACGGATACAAACTGTTAACATCGAACACGTAAAACGGTTGGCCTGATAAGTCACCCAATACGAAACACTCGCAACGACCGCCCTTGTAGGACTCACGTTCTATGTTAATCGCTTCGGCATTGTTGTGTATGTATATCGGTGTATGGTAGTGACGGAACAAGTAGGCCGCCATAGCAGTCGATGCTTTGGTATAGCACAACCGGCCTATCATATTATCCTCTAAGAAGGCAATAAACACCTTGAAGTTTTCAAACTCTATAAGGACGTCGTTCTTGCAGTATACTGATAACTCTTTATCGGTGCATGTATCAAAGTCAATATCCATTTTGGGTATACCAATACGTTCCCCTGTCTTGGCTAGTGACTCAGTAAACCAATTCATAGAGTCCAGAAAGACTATAGTGCTGGACCCCTTCTTGACCGTTACAATAGCACTACAACCGTTGTTGTGGAAGAACTTTAGCTTATACTTTTCACGCCGTAGGTTTTCCCATCCCTTACAGATAGTAAAATCAAAGACGACGTTCCGAGCTATTATCCATAACCTTTGTTTGGGCAATGCCTTGCTAACTACATAATCCCAAAATGCCCCTATACGGTCAATATAGAGCCATTCGACCACCTGCTTGTGGTCCTTGTACGGACGACGATAGTATACGCACCAACCGAGCTTAAACCGCTGCTCTATGCTTCCGTCTTCTTGTACGTGTTGTGTTGTCTCAGTATCAAAGAAGATGAAATGTCGGGGAATAGTTAACGTCGTCTCTTTCTTTAGGGCATGAGGTGCCCTATCAATTGACGACATTTTCTATTCTTCCGGTTCTAACTCATCAATTCTATGGTATCCTGCAACGACATTTGCCGACTCTAACTCTTCACCTGCATATTTTTCCCAGTCATTCCATCGGTCAAATACTTCCGCTTCAACTTCAGCGGGTGTCATGGGTCTATCAGAAGGTATGTTAACAAACCGCTCTTGTATAGGGTCGTCGGGTGACGTCCTAAACTTCGCCCTTACCTTAAACATATACTCTTCGGACATTTCCCACTCAACATCGGCCATAGACTTCATAGACGGACGTCGGTCCTTGCGTACATACTTGAAAGCGTCCTTGCGAGCTTCAATAGCACCGACACTCCGCCAATCGGCGAGAAACTTACTTCTGGTGTATCCACCGCTTGTGAGTTTTAACTTACGTAGGAATGCGTTAGCAGACATACCCCTAGCTAACGCCGCAGGCATCCCCATTATCGCCGTCGGACGTCTCAGAAATGATTCTAATAAAGCCATTATGTGAGTCCCTTCACAAGTAGGTTAATCCGTTAACCTGCTATAGCCTCTTGTATATGTCTTGACCTAAACCATCAAACACCTGTAAGCCTTCACCTAACGACGTAACTGCTTTATACATCGGATGCTGCATGAAGAAAGCCTGCTCTTTTTTAACGTCACCCTTGACTTCCTGAAAGCCGGGTAACTGTGATAAACTTGCTTCAATAAGTGTTGCAGACTTTGCGATATGATGCAATGCCCAGTCTACGTTACGGTGAAAGCCTTCAAAGTGTTCCTTCAACTTGCCCCTTGTGTTACCAGCCATACGCTTAATCCTTTAAGCATTGGGACCGTGTATAAGGCTTGCACCTTATCACGGTCCCCGTTAACAATTGGTTGTTTGTTATCCCTGCATAACTTCGGTTGCGGCTAGTACAGATTCCGCAATCATTTCGAGCTTGAAATCTGCTTCCTTGATCTTCATTAGGGCCGAATATGTTTCCTTCTCAGGTAACACCTTGACATCATACTTGGCGTTTACGTCACCTTCGGCCCCGTGACGTATAATCATAAATGCCGACTTATCAAATTGCCCTTCAAACTTGGATAGTTTCCGGGCAACCCTTGTTCCGCAAATGAACAACTGATAACCTGTATCCGTGACAACCGGGCATCCTATACGGGTTTGCGGCTTACCCTTATAGTTTGACTCCATACGTTCCGGTAGACCGACGACGATAAAGGTCAACGCCTCACCGTCGGACGATAGAAACGTGAAGTCACCACCGCCCCATTCCTTCATACGACCGCCCCAATTACCGGGTAACTTTGGTTCTTCCTTTGCCATAATGCTGCTCCTTTTCCTTCTATTAGACTACAATCCGTTAACTACGCAAAAATATGCAACTGCTACCAGTAGCAAAGCGTAGAACATACCTAGAATAGCCGCACTTTTCAAACACATAGTTAACCCCCTGTATCGTCTTGACTATGGTCGTCTGTAGACCCGTTATGCTTGTCTACTTTACTTACATGCTTACTTAACGAGTCCATGCCCCGATTTATAATAGCTGTTAAAGCAGTTGCATCGTTAAAGGAATAAGCCGCTGCGATTTTACGTACTATGTGCATTTCCGGTGTACCCATCTTAACGTCAAATATACCCGGTGCTTTTTCATCTATTTCAAGCATAATCTTTACTCCGTTAAGCCGTCCAGTTTCCTAATAAGTGTATCCTTATCTAACGAACCAACCGGGCCGGTTATCAAGTCCTTATTGCCACAATTCTTGCAAGCAGTCTTGTCGGTTATACACGACAATCTGAGTTGCCTACAACGACAACAAAAGTATTCAGTAGCCGGGCCGGGCTTTCCGTCAAACGATACGTCCATTTTTCGTGTTCGTTTCATAAATCTTGTACCTATATTGTCGGGCCAACTGGTTTGACCGATAGATAACCTTTGCATTTCCCTTGCAGCCATATTACAAACTCCGTCTGGTTTATCGGTAAGAACTCGACTTTAGTAGAATATAGCAAGCGACGAACCAACCGTACAGCGTCCATAAATGCCTTGACTGTCGTCTTTGCTTCTGACTGTACGTCAATACCTACCCAGTTATTACGTACTAAACTGATATGGATATTATACATCTTCGCTGGCCGTTTCTATCTGTACGGTTGCAATTGGCTCGTCTATGGGAAATACAGCGTACTCCAAGTCACCCGTATGCACCATGACAAAAGTAATGTCTGGAAAGACCCTGCCCAACATGGCCGTAACATACTTCTCGGCATCCGGCAACCGCTCTGCGATTATCGGTGTACTAATGCTAAAACTATTGCCGCTTCCATACGTTACTTTGGCGTTGAACATGGGTCTTCTCCAGACATCGCGTCCTTGCCGATACTATGGTTTCTTCCAACCGTATCCTTACTCGGGAAGTTTGAAGGAATCGGTTGCCTTGGCCTTACCTGCAAAGACTTCCTTGACCTGCTCGACAGACGCTTCCAAGGCCGTCACAATAGCCCGCTGGGCCACTTCGGACGACTCGTAAGCAGAGCCGGTTAACTGTGCAATAAGACTAATAGCCTTAATTGCCTTGTTTGTGCGTCCCTGGGCGAGCCGTGTAAAAGCCTGTGCCGGGGTTTCGTTCTCAGGCGGCTTTGCACGTCGTGTCGCCTTCTTACTGGTTGCCTTTGCCATAGTAATATTCTCCGTTAAAATGTTACCCGTTAACCGATTCCGGTTGTGACGTTTCCACGATGGAACGTCTATACCGCACGATGAAAATACTGCTATACGTGACATTATATGTTACCTAAACCAACCGTTAACCATGCCTTATATAACAAAGTATACGATATTCCGGCACCAAAGGCAAGAGATAATCACATAAATTGAGCAGATATGTCCTTGACAACGTACCTGCTTAAAACCCGTGGACAGGCCGAGATCGTAGCCGGTTTGGGGTGATATTGGAACCGGATGATATTATGATTAAGACAGTGACAGTCACTACCTATATGTCACCATCTAGTGACGTCACTGTATATGTCACCACGTCGTGACTGTCACTACCCCCGCTGCGGTTCCCGTAAGTGGCACAATCACTTTTGGGGGTTTAACATCGGGTCAAACGATAGCGGGTTTGCTCCCCACAGGGTTGACCGTTGAGGTTGTGCCGGCGGGTTTTAGTTTTGTGAGCGGATTTTCAACTGGAGTTAACCTCATTCCATTGGATGCTGACTGGTTGAAAGGCGAGATCCGAGCAATCACAGTACCGGACTTTGACGTATTGGTAAAGCATGGATTCATAGAGGTTTGCAACGATGCCGGCGAAGTGATAGCATCTTGTCAGCAAAGTGCTCTGCCAGAGACAGAGACATATAACAAGAGACAGAGACATATAACAAGAGACAGAGAAGAAGTATGTGCCGAAACCGGCACGGCCACGAAACCAAAACCAGCATCTGGAAATGGGCCTGCGAAACTGACCGAAGCGTTTAACACGCGGTTCTGGCCGGCATGGCCAAGGTGCAAGCGCAAACGGAATCCGACAGACGCGCTCAAGGCGTGGCTGAAACTCAAACCAGACGACGACTTGATAGATACCATTGTCGCGTCTGTCGAGCAGCACAAGGAGTCTGAGGACTGGCGTAAATCCGGCGGTGACTTCATTCCGTTGCCAGCCTCATTCTTGCGGAAAGGCGGCTACCTGGACGAACTGCCAGACGCCGGACATGTCTTCGGCGGAGATCCTAACGAGGAAATACCATTTTGAAGGAGGGCGATATGAAGTGGGAACAGCGTTTTAAGTATGGAGACCATATGAGTAAGAAGGGCACAAAGACGGCCTATGTTTGGGGCAGTATTAATGCAGGCTTTCAAGTCGCAATCAAACACGGGCGCTGGTGGTCAACTTCAGATACAACGTACGCTAATCTTGATACGGCCAAGCGCGGGGCCAAGCCCAAA
>SDBT01016799.1_pt1 | contig 11576 bp, 10 predicted proteins | sample 2277101 | NCBI WGS metagenome assembly SDBT01 (sample SAMN10404973, study PRJNA504765) | marine sediment metagenome | isolation source: marine sediment core GS10_PC15, 103 cmbsf | place: Arctic Ocean: Southern Knipovich Ridge | collected 2010
ATAGATACAATACCCGGACTTACACATACCAGTGATGACGATACCTCTGCTAGATGTCTAGCTTATAATAGTAAAGATGGTAATTTTTACTTAGCCTATCACAATATTACAGGCTCTGATGGTACTTCGAACAGAAATATTAACCTATTTGGTGTCTCATTGACGCCAGATTCAAATGATGTTTTCTCAACAGGGTTTGTTAAAAGTGTACAGAACAGTGATTTATCCCCACTTACTTTTGGTTTTTCTAATAAATCTGATACATCAGAGTCCACAGACTGGACAGGTATCCTCGAGAGAAAGTTGTCTTACTTTACAGACATGGTCTACATTCCTAAGAGAGATACTTTTGGAATTATTCAGAATGTTCTTGCAAACAGAACTTCTGATTTTCAAGAGGACGGTACTTTTGTGTCTGACAACTATGAATTTTGGAGAAAGAATTTTACCTTTTTCGCAGAAGCAGCAGCAGGACTTGCAACCCCCGTGATAACACTTCCGGGCTTGGGAGTGGATACAGATCCTTTCTGGGGAGTTACCTCTGGGACTTTGAATTACCAACAGATTCAGGAGGATAGCGTGTTATTTCCAACGGGAAGATACGCTCAAGTGGAATACGTTTTGAATTCTAATTCAGGAAACAAAGACACTCCCTACCTAATTAGTTCTAAATTAGCCCAGGGGTTACGTGTTAATGACATTCCTGCCCAGGGAACTAAAACTATCTATCTCCGCACAAACATTTCTGCGGGAGCTTCAACTGTAGATCAATCAGGCTCGCTAAAAGTATTCTGGGAATTAGAGGAGGATTAGAAATGTCAGAACATTTTATTTATTTAGTAGAAAATAAATTTAATGATAAATTATATATTGGTCAGACTCAAAATTTAAGAGAAAGGAAAAGAAGACACCTTATAGGAGAATCTGGCGCCAAGCTATTGAATCGTGCTGTCAAAAAATACGGTTCCTCTAATTTTGAATTTATATTATTAGAAAAATGTGAAGGACAGCAAGAGGCTGATAGCAAAGAAATGTATTGGATTGATAAGCTTTACGCTTTGTCCCCAGTTGGATATAATTTAACCAAAGGAGGGGGTGGTGTTTCCGGATATTGTTTTTCGGAAACGCAAAAAGAAAACCTAAGCGCTGCGTTGAGGGGGAAAAAAAGATCTAAAGAGACTAAGGAGAAAATTAGACTTTCGAAAACCGGCCACAAAAATCCGATGTACGGAAAAAAGGGAGAGTTGAGTCCTACTTTTGGTAGAAAACACTCATTAGAAACTAAAGAAAAACTTAGCGAAATAGCTAGAGGTAAATTTTTCGGTAAGGATAATCCTAATTATGGTAAGCGGGATGAAGGCAGTATTTGGTTTGGAAGAAGGCATTCTGAAGAAACCAAAATTAAAATGAAAGAGGCACGTCAGCTATGGTGGAAAAATAGAAAAGCGGAAAGTAAATAAATGGTCGCTATAACTGCGCCTCTTGTCACCAATTCTGGCGTAAACGACATCTTCATCGCCGAGGACAGATACGCCATAATGACCACTGGGTCTGGTGTGGATGTGCTGGATCTGTTTTGTGGCTTAGTAATTTCTTCGGGAACTCTCCCCAGTGAAACCCGCTGTGTTACGGCTGAGCCTACAAGCACATTTGGCCAGGTCTATATAGGCACAACCACGAGCGGCATCTTCAGTATGAAGTACAAAAACGTAAGAATAGTGGGCTCAGACTTCTCAGATGTCCTCATACAGCGATATAATCAGGATTCCGGACCAGGACTCACAGGAGACCAGGTAAATGACTTACATGCGATTCCTGACCGTCTTTTGGTTAGTACCTCTGGAGGAGTAGATTTTTTTACCACGGCGCTTTCGCCACTAGGAGAAGTGATAGAGGATCTTAGAGCTTCCCGAACCTTAGTTTCCGGGTCTACGAGTTGTTATCTGACAACAGCTGGCGAAGGGTACTGGAGTGTAAATAGTAGTGGAATAGAAGCTAATTACGACTTGTTTCCTACGTCAGGAACGGGTATTATTAACGTAGACTTCGTGTACACTGAAGGTTCAAATCCTCCCTTACCCTCTTCTGGGGTAAATGATTTCGTTGTAGAAGAAAACACTCCCAATCTTTTGGGAATTGCCACAATTGAGGGAGATCTAATAGTGCAGGAGGATCAGGGCTCTGAGGATACCGAGCTCACCAAAACCTTATTTGCCGCCACAAATGTTGTCTCTGTTGATTTTTCAAATACTGTAGCTTTTTCTGGAGGCTTAGCTTATGTTGCCTTCAGCGGGTCTGTATTTACAGTGGGGTTAGTAGACAATACTACCTCGGGGACCCACTTTTCGGGGGCGGACATTCTTCTTGGACAAATAGATACAGGTGACCAGGCTCTGGTCACCGGAACCAATACAATAATACGCACAACTTCTGTAGCGTAGAGAGGCTAAATGGTAAATTTTCCTTTTTCAATAGATGACGACACTACCTTATTTTTGACAGCTAATAACTTAAGAACTAAGCTGACATCGGCAATTGACAATTCAACCTTGACAATTCCTGTCATCACAACTTCAGGTTTTCCTAACACAGGGTTCATAACTATTCTAACAGGTGACGATATCACCTTGGCTGAAGCTATAAGTTATGAGGGGTATTTAAACACTTCGTTTTCGGGAACTTTAAGAGGGGCTGGAGGTACAACTGCAGCCATTCACAATTCAACAGATAATGTTGACTTCACTATTGTAGCAGACCACCACAACTCGTTAAAGGATGCGGTAATTGCGTTAGAAAATTTCGTAGGAGTTTCAGGAAGTGAGAGTTTCTTAACTGTTACAGTGAGCGGGGATATAACTGTTACAGGAACAGCCAATTTCTGTGGAGATTCTTTTTTCAGTGAAGATTCTAAATGGAAACCAAAAGACCCCGCTACGGCCAGCGTTATATTTGAAAACAATGATTCTGTAGTCCAACTGGTTGAGGGGGACTCCACTAATACTAGAGTGGGTATAGTATCAGATACTCTTGTAGACGGGGTTGAGTACTTGATCATCTATTTTACAATGTACGGTAAATCACAGTCTGATGGAACAGGAACTGTAGGAAAGTTATGGTACAGCAACGCGGCTGTTACTGCTGATACAGAGTATTTAGATGGAGATTTTCCTGTAGGAAGTCATGACAATTGGTCTGACTTTGCAGATAGTTTGTACATAGCTACTTGTTCTGGACAAGGAGGGGGTGTGCCCGACTTCTCTGGCGCTGGCAACCATGGACCTATGCAAGGATTTACAACTGTTACGGGTACAGGAGATAGTAAATTATATATTACAACGCATGAGATAGGAGGAGCTACTGGTCCCGAGCGTGGACCGGCCCCAATGAAGAATCAGACGGTCATTGCTTTTCCCTTGAGTGACTTAACAGAGGGGGTGGATTACTTTAAATTTGTGGATAACAATCCTTCGGATACAGATTTTGTAATGACTGGTCCCCCTGAGGGATTTGGCGCTGCAGGTAATGTAATTATTCAAGAAACAATAAACATCAAAAACTTTAACAATGGTAACTACATGGTGTACGCATCTGTGGAAATGGATTTGGATACCGGAGTAGCCACCGCTGACGGGGGAGAAGTTAAATTTTCTATAGATGGTTCTGCTGTAAGTGAGGTGAATAGACGACACTGTTCTTCTACTCTTAGACAATCTCACACATTTGTTGCCCAAGATGTAGTTAATTTATCTGTAGGAACACATACATTACTTATTGAAGGAGCTTCTATTGTTGGTTCTGCTAGTAAACAGAATTATAGAAGGCCCCGTTTCTTTTTGTTTAAAGCTGACAGTTTCGATCAGACTACTTTAGATACTACCTTAACTGTTATAAATCACGACCCCAGTATTGGCGATTCATCTTACTTTATATTTGGTGATTTAACTAATACGTATACTCCCAACCAGCCTGAAGATTATTTAGTTTTATCCCACCACTACGGGAATTCTGAAGACATCCTACAAGGACCTAAAGTTCAAATGAGTGGGTCTTTGGATGGTATACAGAGAGCTGATTCTTATTGGGCGGCTTTTAATAGTTCCGAAGGTGATGATGAGGCCGATGATGATGTACATGGACTGTTGTTGCCTCATAAAGTTACTTCCACAGGGACAGAAGCCCAGACTTGGGACTTTCACTATGCTAAATTAACTGCCCCTGTTGCTCCCCAGCACGATGCGGTTATAGGAAGCGTTCCTATTGCTGATCCTGCTCAATCTTCAATGTTTCTTTGGAGTTTAACTTTAGCCCCTGAAGAAATAGAATGTACCACAGTTACCACTACCGGAATAACTGCTCCAGAAATATTTGCCAACCAAGTTACTATTGTTCAAGGATTAACAGTATCGGGAACTCCTGTAAACATAGCACCCTCTACTGCTGCTACACTCCAAACAGCATATGATAGTGGTGATGGTTTCATTTCTGTCACAGGAGGAAAGCCTGTTATAATTTCAGGAACTACTTCGGCTGAAGACTTTAGAGTGGTGGGCAGCGGTACCTTTACAGAAGCTCTCACTGTAGGACAGGGTACTACCCATCTCAACAATATCTCTATCACTACAGGTTCTGGTATATTTACGGACACATTAACTGTCGGCGGTGTAGCGGTTGCCACAGGTAACGTAGTAGATAGTCTCAATAGTCTTGTAGGAGACGTAGATGTTGTTGGAAAAGGAATCATTAATGTTACTGTAGAAGGGCAGAATGTTGCGGTGTCCGGCACTGCTGGGGCGATTGCAGATCCTCTTGTTCTAGCAAGTGGTACATTCTCTGATAGTTTGACGGTTTCAGGAGTTCCGGTGGACACTACCGGTGGTGGAGGGGGCGCTGCGTTAACAGTAAGAGAGGTAGATAACGATCCCACAGTAAATAATGTTGATACTATAGTAGTTACCGACGGTACCCTTACCGATGACGGGGGAGGACAAGTAACTATATCTACTGGAGGTGGGGGCTCTGGCATAGATGACATAAATGGAATATCTTCAGGTTCTGTGACAGTGACCGGAGCTGGTACTGTAGATACTATTACTACAGGAAATACTATTACGATCAGCGGCTCGCCTTTGGCAGCCCATGTGCCTTATATGGGCGCACTTTTAAGCTTGGGCTCCGACCAACTAATTTCTTCGGCCTCCTCTGAAGTAGTGGAGTTTGTAGATGGGGATGCGGTTTACGACACTCATGGTTTTCACGGGGGTGCTGTTAATCCCACCAGACTTACTGTTCCCTCAGGATTGAACATAAATAAGGTACTTATAAAAGGACAAGCCATATTTCTCGCAGTGCAAAGTCTTGATAGATTAAGTCTGTTTATTAAGAAAAATGATACTTTTGTCTTTGATGGTCGCCCCGGAGTATCTCAGGATGTAGGGTTCGACGCCTCCACTGCGGATAATGCTTTCCAGGCAGCCCCGCGGGTAAATATGGTAAGCCCGGCCATTGAGGTTGTGGAGGGAGACTATTTTGAATTTTTTGTTTCTGTTGGCACAACTACAGGAGACATAACAGTAGATGCTGATGGTTTAGAGACTTGGTTTGGTATAGAGGCTGTAGATGTAGACACAAATTTTGTAATAGAAGAGTTTACTGCAACGAGTGGTACATTCACACAGACTCTTAATGTAGCTACTTTACCTACTGCCTCCGCGGGACTTGCTGCTGGGGATGTTTGGATTGATGAGAGTACGTATAATCTAAGAGTAACCCCCGCATAGGGTTTTGTGTTTAAAGCTGAGGAGAAGCTCACTTGACATATAACCGTAACCTATATAACTCAGCTCTTTATAACGCAGGCAAAGATGAATTAGGTGCCCTAACTAGATCTGTTATCTCAGCACACACTGGTCCTCACATAAAAGCAGTTATAGGTTCTACGGGAGGCGTATCTCTTCTTTCTGACTTTGAAATTCAGGAAGGCACAATTGTTCTTCCCCCTACATCTTTTAAGTTCCCCGACCTTTCCGCCAGAATTAAAGGTACCACTAGGCAAACCAAAAATTTACCTGCTAGCATCCGTGGTTTTGCTTTTGCAGATTTGGCCGCAAAGATATTTCCTTCTGATCCCGCCCCTCCAGATCTACCTGCTCGGATTTTTGCTCTCCTTCAGAAAGACTTACCTGCTGTCATACTTGGGAAATTGGCGCAGCACGATCTTCCTGCCTCAATTACTCCTATCTTTGCAGATTTAGCAGCTACAATGGTTGGGCACTTCCCAGCCAACTTGGAAGCAAAACTTACAATTCAGCAGCCTGTTAATCTGGGGGCCATGATTCACGCCCCGTTGGACCTAGCGGCCATAATCAACTTTCCTCCGCACGACGATCTTGGTGGAACTATGCTGGGTATTGCTGCCCCCGATCTTCCTGCAAGTCTTTTCCCGACAGCCAACGAGCCTTCTATTATAGGGTATATACGTATAATTACCGCTGCAATTTCTAACCTTCCGGCTGTCTTGATAGGTAGAGATGGGGAAGAGGGAGTTACAGGCGATATGCCTGCTACAATTACTGTGGACAGGCCTGATCTTATTGGACTAATAAATCCGGTACGCTCTCGAGATTTGGCAGCACGAATAAATGACGGTGGAATTTTCGAGCCGGGTTTCCCGTTAGATCTTCCTGCTATCATTAACATGATCGGCATCCTCTCCTTGCCGGGAACCATCTCTGCCAAGGCAACTAACGATAATGATAGGTTTCTTTTGGCTAGGATTCAAAATGTAGACAGAATCCCTGACCTCGGCGCCACAATAGGTGTAAATAGTAATCTTAATAATTTGGCTGCTACCCTGAACTCTTCTACTTCTACAGCAAATTTACCTGCCGCGCTCACTGTTGCCGAAACTTTTGTAACTTCCCTTGTCAAAGTCTCTACCCTAGCGGCCAGAAGCCTTCGAGCAACAATCGGCTCTCCCACATGCGTTGGGGGCAGTGGAAGCTCTAATCTAGGCGTAACCCTGGAAGGGAAGATTGTAGGCAATCTAGGGGCCTCAATAACATCTTTCCTGAACTTGGATATGTCTGCGGGAATTAATACAACCACAACGTTCCACGCCATGGATTCAATTGTCTTTACTTTTTCTCCTTCTAGGGTGCGTAGCCAAAGATTTAGAGCGACGGACACAATAAGTATCTCCTTTGGTCCTTTCCGAGGACAAAGTTTGGGTGCCAGCATTGTAGCTGAACTTCCTGCTGCTCTTCTACCTGCTCGCCTAGTAGTAGTGTTCCCGCCCCCAAGAGTAACTCCTTTTGTATCTAGTTTGAGTGGTACAGATTTACGTCCTGGCATTTCATCAGATTTTGAAGAGTTACGTTTTCAGTTAGAAGGGGCGCTCACCGAATTCCTGTATGTGAATGGAACGGACGACGCTTTTATTCGCGACGCTAATGAGAAATGGAAAATTAATGTTAGATCTTTCTCAGCAATCGCTACCGAACTTTTTGGAGAGACAGCTGCAGAAAGGGTTTGTAGGCTGGGAGATCTAACTTCTTTTTTCACTTTAGATGAGGCAATAAGGGCGTGTATTGATTCAGTTTTTGGCATTGGGGGAGAAGCAAATCTAGGAGTAGTCATTAGAGCAACCGGAACAAAGGTGGACCTGCTAGGCACAATGCAAGTCACCAACATTTTAGAAGACTTGAACGCCAGAGTAGATAGAGTCTTTGCTTCTGACCCATTAAGTGCAACTATTACGGCGGTGTAGCAAATTCTACTTGACATTTTTCATTATAATACTTATCATTATAGTATTGAAAAGGACAGGAGTACCTGTCTTTAGTCGGAGGATTTTGCATGAAATTTGTCGCGAACGCCCAAGATCTTAAGCGGGCTTTGAATACTTGTAACGAAATTACACCCACCTCCTCGGCCATTGCCGAAGAGAAGACGGGTGTTCTTGTTCGGACTTTGGGTGATAGTGTCGTTTTTATGGCATCTGATGACAACACTTCTGTAAGTGTTGAGATTCCTGCCCAGGTATCTGAAGACGGCGAGGCATTAGTAAAGTGTCTTCCTGTGTCTAGCGCGGTCTCCGCAACGTTTGAAGATTTTGGCTTCGACGGCGCGTCCACGTTGGTAAAATTAGAGACCACAAATAAAGAAACATTGAAGATAACAGGCAGTAACCGTATAGGTGAAGGTAAGAAACAACACAACAACAGGACCTTTCCTCTACTTAACGCGGGTTTCTTTATTGAGACAGAGAATTTTGAAACTGATAAAGCGACTCAGTTCCCGTCCCTTTATTTTATGGACGGTATAGGGAGTGTGGGGTATGCAGCCTCTAAAGATAACTCTAAGCTGCACTTCAATTGCATATCACTTACGCTAACCGATGATGAAGTTATTTTTGCTGCAACAGATGGGGTCCAAATAGCTGAGTTCCGTAAAGCCACTGAGGTCAAAGGCCTCCGTGGCTCTTTTGTTTTGGGGCTAAAATTTGCATCCATCGCAACAAAGCTTATCAATCCCAATTTTAACTTTATTGATTTGTACGTAGAAAAAGACCATCTCTTTGTAAAGTGTGGTGGTACCACCTTGATAGGTACCCTTATTAAGACAGACTTTCCAAATTACCATCCCTTTATTCAGACAGACGGTCTTAAGAAGGCAACCTTTGACACCGGAGAGTTCTCAACCTTATTGCAGCGCGTTCAGCCCTCTGTTGATGCTAAAAGTCACAGATTAGTTTTGGATGCAAAGACTACTGGTGCCGCAGAACTTTCAACTTCCAGTGTTTCTGGAGAAGCTGATAGTTCTGATTTGGATGTGGAAACTCCTGAAGATTTTGTCTTTCACTTTGATTCAGTCCTACTACAGAACTCCCTTCGCCAGTTGAAGGACGAATCTTTTGAATTCTATTTTTCTCCGGATGCAAAAGGCGTGCTCTTGAAGTCCACTAAGGATGAAGACTTTAAGGCATATGTTTGTACCCTCAAGAAAGCGGAGTAATGAGCTTATACTTTGACAAAGATGAAGCTATCACATTGTTACAGGGTTTAGGATATCGTGTGAGTAAGGTAGACTTCTCTGAAGTTGAAGCAATCACTAGTGTAAAAGCATTGGTAGAACATTTCTATGCATGCCGTAGATATTATAATGCAGAGCGCGAGTACCCTTTGAGTATTGACTACAAAGAAGATACAAAGAAAGTTGCCAGTTTTGTTAAGTCAAGAGAAAAACTTGGCCTAAATAGAAAAGAGGCTATTAAAGAAGCGGCACTATTGATTGATGTTATGTTTAAGTTCGAAGAATGTTTCTTCTTAAAAGAACCTATCATGAGTTTGGGTATTTTAGGCGTCCGTCCTTTTATGGATAAGGTATGTTCTATATCAAATGGTGAGGTAGATTCTGCCAATCAATTCGACAATGACTTAAGTGCCAAAGAATTTAATGAGTTTTACAACAAGAAGTTTGGAGATAGAGATTTTGAAAGAGCTTCTGAAGAAAGAAAACAAATGCTAAGGAGATTGCATGGCGAAGACGGAAAGTGAAACAAGATTAAACATAGCCACAAAGAAGATAGAGAAAGAATATGGTCACGTAATAAAGTGGCTGGGAGAGGCCGCCAAAGTAGAAAAGGAAGTTATTTCTACAGGGTGCTTGGGGTTAAATAATGCCTTAGGTAATGGTGGTTTAGAAAGAGGGTTGGTTGCGGAGCTTTTTGGTCGCACAGGTGGAGGCAAAAGCTTTCTTGGGTACAGTATTCTTAAACAGGCATCGGTCACTAAGGGGTATAAGTGTGCCATAATTGATGCAGAAAATTGCGTTGATGCTAGACTGCTTATAAAAGTAGGTTTACCTGAAGACAAAATTGCAGTAATTGATGGGGTACCTACTGGTGAAGCGAACCTGAGTATTGCTGACAATCTCATGCAAACTGGAGAGTTTGCAGTTGTACTAATAGATAGTGTTGCCGCCCTTATGCCTACTGCCCGTGCTGAGCATGATTATGACCAGCAAACTATGGGACTTCACGCCCGTCTTATGAGCGCTGGACTACAGAAGATTCTTCCGGTAGCTAAGAGAACCAACACCCTTCTTATTTTTGTGAATCAGATCCGAATTAAGATTGGCAGTTACGGAAACCCAGAGACAACTACTGGTGGAGAAGCTCTTCCTTTCTATGCATCGTATAGAATTGAGGTAATTGGAAGCCCCCAGTCTAAGAGTCGCCGCTTGATTGACGAAGGAACAGGTGAACTCTACGGACACCGAACCACCTTCCGAGTAGTAAAGAATCGTAGGGCTGCCCCTTATAGAGAGGCAGAAGTTGATCTCATTTACGGAATGGGATACGACACTATTGGAGAACTATTGGAAGTGGGCACTGATATGGGTATAATTACAACAAGCGGTGCGTGGTACTACTATGGTGATCATAAGTGGCAAGGAAAGAATAATGCTCGCCTTGGTATTATGAAAGATGAATCTATCCAGAAGAATCTACATAATCTTATTAGCTCTGTTACTACGGGGGAGCCTATCCCCGAAGTAAAAGAGGAAGAGGTAGCAGATGATAAGTCATCTAGCAAAAAGCGTACGCGAAACGCTTAGCCTGGCTTTCCCAAATACTCTAGTGAAGGAAGAGTACTACGTAAATTATAAGGGAACTAAATTGTTCTTTGATTTTCATCTTCCAACATTGGATATTTTGGTGGAAGTTCAGGGTAGACAGCACTACGAATTTGTGGAACATTTTCATGGTGACGCAGCCAGTTGGCGTGCGCATCAGAAAAGAGATAGGCTCAAGAAAGAGTATGCTGGTAACGAAGAGCAAACGCTGGTGACTATAGATTACAATGAAATACCTATCACTACCACAGACTTGTTAGTGAGGATTGATACGGCTCAGAATGGATGAAAGAATTAGACGTGTATTAGAAGCAACAACTATTTCCTTATCTTTGGACACAGCTATGCCTCCGTCCAGGATTGAAGAAGTGTTTAATTTTAACGCTCGGGAGATGGAGGTCATTGATTCTAAGAAGCTATCTGAGTACACTATCATGCTCGCACAATACCTAATAACTCTGCAAGCTAGGTTTAACACCGCCAGAGTTATTGCCAGTCAGAAGAAAAAGGTTTTGGATAGAAAAGTTTACCTGATTCTTAAAGATGAGGTTTCTAAAGGAACTTTGAAAGAAAGAGAAGCTAATGTTATTTCTTCTCATGCGGATCTTCAAGAATTAGAAGCAGACTATGATGCAGCGGCAGCCGAAAGAGATTTGATAGAAGGTTTGGATAAGCCCATAGTAGAATTAATCAATGCATTGAAGTCAGAGTTAAGAAGGCGTCAAGATGAAAGACAGTACATAAATAGAGAAAGATCAACTTAATGGATTTGAAGTCAGCCAAGGTAAAATTTGCCCACGCAGGACACGAAGCTGCAGCGTTAGCGTGTATTTTTAAAGACTCCTCTCTGTTCTATGATGTAGATTCCAAGCTATCTGAGAAAGATTTTCTAACGCCTCATCATAAAGCTCTCTTTACTGTAATCTAAGCGCTTGTTGCGC
>SDBT01016800.1_pt1 | contig 11575 bp, 5 predicted proteins | sample 2277101 | NCBI WGS metagenome assembly SDBT01 (sample SAMN10404973, study PRJNA504765) | marine sediment metagenome | isolation source: marine sediment core GS10_PC15, 103 cmbsf | place: Arctic Ocean: Southern Knipovich Ridge | collected 2010
TAGCCGCCGATGGGGAGAATGACCCCGTCGGCGATCTCGAACTCCTCGGTCAAGTGCTCGAAAAACCGTGTGTACTCAACCGCTGCTTGATCACCGCTTTCGAGCTCGGCACGAAAGGATCCGGCTATCCGGCGGGTGTCGAGTATCCCCCCGGTACCGGTAATGTAGTCGAAGTCCGCCTCGAAACTGAACCGACGGACCGCTTCGATGGATCGGGGTCGCGGGCTGAAGCGAGCTTGAGCGAAGTTGCGGCGGAACGCCTTGCGCACGAGAAATCCCACCTCCGGGTTGAAGTTTCGTCCCACCAGGAGGTGCTCGAACAGGAGTCCATAGCGATCTGCGGCGTAGTTGAACTTGCCGAGATATGACTCGTCGTCACCCCGGTTCCGGTAGATCCCTGAGGTCCGGCTCCGGGCGTAGTAGCCGTTTACCTTCAAGTTCTCGTAAAAGGCGAAATTGGCGTCTAGGCCGAAGACACTGTTGGATTCGTCCGCTGCTTCCAGCGAGGCGCTGCGGTGGGTGGCAATCACTCCGATATCGCTGCGTCGTAAAATATCCCGCCTCAGCCGCAAAACCGAGAAGTTGGTTGAAGGCACAGAACCGGAAAATGACTCTTCGGTTTGGATGTTGAGGGCTCCTACCCGATATTTTCCCTCGCGGCCGGTTACCCGGCCTCCGGCGATGATGGGAACGATCCCATCCTGGCTCAAGCCGATGCGGCGGGAAAAGAACATGATGGGCGTCAAGTTGGCGACGTCGACGCCGGCTCGAGCCCCCCACGCCCCTCTGGCCTGCACTCCGCCGAAAGCGAAAATACCTTGGCCTTCGAGAAAAAAATCTCTTTTTTCGGGGAAGAACAAGCTGAACCGGGTCAGGTTGACCTGTTGCTGGTCCTCTTCGATCTGGGCGAAGTCGGTGTTGTAAGTGAAGTCGGCGATGAGGCCTTTGGTCAGCCCGTACTTGAGGTCGAATCCCACGTCTGCCGCTACGTCGTTGTTAAAAGCGGGCTGGGCGTTCAGATCCGTCGTCGCCGCGGAGATGGCATAGGGCTTTAGCTCCAGGTTTCTCGAGTGTTGAGGTGTTTCGATACCGACCAGTGTCGCCGCAGACGACATCTGGTAGATGCCGCGCCACTGATAGGAGGCGTCGACCGGGCTCAAAAAGGAAAATTCGTTCTTCCAGCTCACCGCCCGGCGTATGCGGATGCCCCAGACTTGAGGTCCGGCCTGTTTATAGCGAAGTGACTTGAAGGGGATGGCCATCTCCAGCGTCCAACCTTCGCTGAAACGGCTGCCTTTGGCGTCCCACACCGTGTTCCAGTCGACGTTGACCCCAACACCCTCATCGGTAATCGCCGAGTCACGAAGCGCGCCCAAAGGGTTGGTCATGAAGTAGAGTCCGTTCCGCCGGTCATAGAAGGTATCCAGAACCACAGTGATATTTTCGTTGAGCCAGATGTTGAAGTTGTCGCGGCGCATCTCGTTGACCACCATCCGCTCGGGGTGGGAATCCCAACAACGGGCGGCGATATAGACGTTGGTGTCGTCGAAGAGCACCCAGGCTTCGGTTTGTTCGGTGGCCGGTTCCCCTTCGTGCGGCTCTTGCTGGACGAAGTCGCTGACGGCCGGAACCCGGCTGTACACCTGCTCGTCGAGCCTGCCGTCGAGGGTCAGTGGTTCGTCGAGTCGTACCGCCCTCATGGTCACCCGGCCGGCGTCGTCTCGCGAGACCATCGCCGGGGGTTCGGGGGCTGGGGGGCCGAAGAGGCTTACTTCCGAGCGGTCGGTCGCTCCCTGAGCGGCGGCTGAGGGCAAAAAAGGCATTGCCGCATGAGCGAATAAAAAGCCGCATGCAATAAAGAAGAATCGAATCCCTTGGGAGTGTGGGAATTTGTCAATCATCTGTAGCCGAAATCTCAGGAAAGGGAAGTGTCTGCGCTTGCCGTTTGGCTTCCCGCTTTACGATCTTGGCTTCACAGCGTTTGCACCCTCTCCAATCGTCCAGTTCACGGTAGATTTTCAAGGCCTCGGACCACTCATCCTGCCTTTCATGGGTCCGGGCGATTTTCTTTAGGTTGGGCAGCGGCATTTTCAGGTACGCTTCCAAAGCCTTGGAGTAATCCTTCAACCTGAAGTACAGGTCTCCAGCCTCGAGGTAGTTCCCGTCCTTCTGGTGACAGCGTATGGCGGCCTCGAAATCCCCGACCGACTCGTAGCTCATCGCTGCGTAGCCTGCGCGGCCGCGGCTTTCCAGGAGCGGTGCCCATTCCTCGAGCCGCCCTTTGTTTGCGAAGAACCTCTGAGCTGCGTACATGTTTCCTGACTCGAGGTAGAGCTCGATCGCCTTCATATAGTGGTCGGACTCCTCGAAGAGCTTCGAGTTTTGCAGCGTGATCGCCAAATTCTCCACCTCGCGGTTCAGCTCGTCCCTCATGGATAGGAGGGCGTATCGAAGGGCCAGACCGCAGGCATCACCTCGACTTTCGTAGTCCGGCAGCTCGCTTTTCCACTTCAGGAGATCCTTCTCCGGCCACTGGTAGCCTTCTTGTTTCTTCCTTTCCATATAGGTCAAGCAAGCGTTGTAATCACCAGCTTGTTCATGATAACGCATGATAACCGGTCCGCTTTCGAAATTGAGCTCGGCATAGCCCAGCTTCATCGCCCAAAGGTTCATCGTTCCTTTATCCGCGCATTCATCCAAGTAACGATCCGCGGCCGCGAAAATGTTGGGACACTGGTCCTCGGCCAGGTTCAGCCCGGCTTCCGACCGGGATGGGATGAAGCCGACGTGGGTGACGATCCATTCACCTGCCAGTTGGGCCTCTTCATGCTCGATGCATCGGCGGGCAACCTCCTCGGCCGTCTCGACGGCGTGATATCTGCCCCAGCAACGCATACTCTTTTCTTTATTGCCCAATTTTGCATGGCAAATACCTGCCTCGACCGGCTGGAAACACCTTTCGTAAAGCAGCGCCGCTTGCTCGAGCTCTCCCACCCCGAAGAGCTTTCGCGCCGTGTCGTGAATCCATATCAGGTTGGCATTTCTCAGCAGCTTCTTGGTCCTTCTGTAATTCGCGTTTCTGTCCTCGTCCGAGTGCAGATAACATTCGATTGCCTTTTGCGGATGGTTGGCCCTGGTGTGCGCGTTCCCCGCCGCGAGCATGTCGCCGGCGCTTTCGAAGCGTCTGGCCGCCTCGCCGAAGTTTCTCAGTCGATGGCAGCACTTGGCAACCCCGGCATGATCCTCGATGACGTGGTATCGAGCCCAAGCCTGGAAGTATTTTCTCTTTCGAAAATACTCATCGGCTTCGACGAGAAGATGGGTGCCGCCCACGGCTCTTAGCGCTCGGACCGTTTTCTTGAAGTCTTTTTCTTTTTCGTGAATCTCCAGCAGTTTCTTCTGCTGATGGGTCTTCTCGTAGAGACGAATCAGGCTGCGATTGTCTTTCAGGCGTTTCCAGAGCTTTTCTGCCTGGCGGTAATCCGACAGCTTGAAATAGAGCTGGGCCGCCTTGTCCAGCCTTTTTAGCTTGCAGTTTAGCCTTGCCGCGGGCAGATACTGTCCCGCCTTCTCATAATAGTGAGCTGCTTTTTCCATATGTTTCGGAAAGCGGCCGTAAATCGTCGCCGCTCTCGCGTAGTCGCGGGCACGCTCGAAGAATTCGGCGGCCTGCTCCAAGCTCCCGATGGATTCGTAGAGGTCCGCCACTTCCTTGTTTTTCCCCTGCCGCTTGTATATCTCGATCTTGCAGGGGATGATGCGATCGTTTCGTTCCAGCTTCCCCCACAGCGGCAGAGCCTTGTCGAAATCGCCCGCACGTTCGTGATTTTCCGCCGCCTTTCCCCAGTCCTCGACTTTCTCGAAGTATCGAGCCGCTTGGCGATGGTTTCCTTCCCTCTGGTGGTAGTGGGCCGACGCTTCAGCGAGGCGCTTTTCATCGCCGGCATTCTTGAAGCACTCCATGGCCGCCTTCAAGTAGCGTCGTTCGAAGAAGTAAGTACCCTGTTCTCGCCACTCCTCCGGCGTCGAGATGACGTTCCAGGTGCTGTCGATGTACCCCCGATCGTCGGTCGAGAAGGTGTTCTCCGCCATAGTTGCATCCCGCCAGATCGAGGAAGGTTGCATGCCGTCAAAAACGATCAGGTCTCTTCTCGCCCGGGTGATTCCGACGTAGAGCAGGTTGATCTCGTGTTTGATCCTCGCCTGGTGGACCCGGCGGGCGCTCTTTTTCAAAATGACGTCCCAGACGTCACTCGACGACGAGTCACTGCCGAACTTCCAGAGCAGAACGGTTGCGAACTCCAACCCTTTCGCTTCGTTTATCGTGAAGACGATCTCCGTCTCGAGAATCTTCTTGAGTCGCTCTCGTTCCTCTTCGCTGCGCACCAGGATGGTCCGGTTGGCGCCCGCCTGCTTGACGCTTTCGAGCATGGCTGCATCGCCGATACCGGAAACGATCACCGCAGGGCGTCCTTTGTACTTCCAGTCCTCCTCGCTCTCTTCCGATCGAACCCCGAGGAAGTCTCGTTTGAGCGCCAAGAGACGGTTGGCGAGCTCGACGATGCTGCCCGAGCTCCGGAAATTCAGAGTCAGTAACCGTAGCTCGGGCACCGGAAGGTCCCTCTCGTAAAAGTGACGCTTGAGCTCCTCCCAGCGGAACCCGCTGGGATTGATGATCTGCTTGGTGTCTCCGGCAAGGAGAAGATCGTTGGGATTCTTGACGACGGAAAAAAGGATGTCGTGCTGGATGTCCGTCAAGTCCTGAACCTCGTCGCAGATCACAAGATCGTAACGATGGGGGTTCCAATCCCGTTCGGAAATGATCCGGATGACCTCGCGGGCGAGATCGAGCTCATCCCAGAGCCCTTCCGCCTCTAGTTTGCGCTGGTACCATTCGAAAATCTGGTAGATTTCATTTCGATCGAACTGGAAGTTGGGTGCCTTCTTCTTTCCCAGCGTCTCGTACTCGAATAAAGAAAGGTATTTTCGGCCGCTGACCTGGTGTGCTTTCTTCAAGGTGTTCAAGGTCTGCTCGAGGATCCGCTGCACCGGCTCCGGGTCCTCTTCCAGGTGACGAGGGAGCCGCCGGGCAAAGGATGGAAGGTCGCACTTGAGGTACTTGGCGGTGGCCTTCTCGATCTTCGAGGTGGACTCCAATTTGGAAAAATTGACGAATTGAGTCTGTAGCTTGTTGACAAGATCGTTGGTGAGCGGTCCGCTTTGTAGATCTCTAATCGCCTTTCGAATCACCGAAAGGTTGACCTGGGGGAGGGCGCCCTTGATGATGGAGCGGATCTCCTCCCATACCAGTGTCGCGTCGAATTGGTTGCTGAGACGGTGAGAATAGAAGATCTCGGAGAAGATCTCGAGAGTGACTTCTTTCTCCGGTGGAAAATCGCTACGATGTTTTTGCGCTATGTCGAGGCAAAAACCTTTGGCGGTATGAAAGTCGGGATGGACCCATCGCGACGCATCTCCTCGTTCGTTCAGGAGGCCGAGGTAGAGCTTTCGGGCGAAGTCCCGCAGGTGCCGGTTGTAGGTCAGGAAGAGTTTGCTCTTTTGTTGAAGTCCTTTCTTGAGGAGGTAGTAAACGGCCATGGTGGTCTTGCCGCTCCCGGCGGTGCCGGAAATCATGAGAGGGCAGGCGGAGCTCAAGATGGCGTCCTGCTCGGGAGACAGACTCATGAACAAGTCGAAGTCATCTTTGGCGTAGCGCAGAATACGATCCCACTCGGGCTCATCCACCCGATGCCACCTCTGGGCGGCGGAATCATCTGAAACTCGGGCAGAGATTGTTTCCTGAGTAAGATAACTCTCAGGCAGCGCTTCCAGATCGGGTTGCTCGATAATCTCTTCCTTGAATTCCTGGAAGTGGAGGAAGGGAACTTCGGAAGGCAGGATGCGCCGAACGGTTCTGGAAACGTCGTCGTGAACCACCACCCCCCAAACATAGATCGCCAGATCCTCGGTCCCGCGGAAGGTGTCCTTTCCCAGGGAGAAAAGGATGCGGTTACCCTTGTCGAGCCGCGCCTCGAAGATGACCTTTGAAGAAACTCCTGCGAGCTTTTTGACTTGGAGGCCGCTGTCCCAGATGCCGTTTTCCAGGAACTCGAACTTTTCTCGGATTTTCGCCCGCAGCTTTCGCGGTTGCCTGAGGAAGTACTTTTTGACGACGTCGTTGATTAAAACCTGGCTCATGCTTGCTGCTCTTGGCTGAAAAATAGGATCGGCTGCTTAACGAACCGGGCAGGGTCAAGCATAAGGATCCTAGTCCGAGCAGCCCTGAGAATCAATCCTCATTGCCGGTCGGGGATCGAGGGGCAGTAGTCATGATGCCAAGATGCCAAATCGAAGACTTGACTGCCGCACCCATTGTGCTACGCTCATCGATTCGTTCCAGGCGATTTTCGCCGCTGGCCCAACCGATCTGTGCTGACGAAGACCCGAATTCCAGATGACTCGAGAGGTCATCGCGCCTCGATAGCACATCCGCTTTTTTCCATTCTGGCGTTGAGTTTGGTCTTGAACGTCTGCGCGGTATGGTGGGGTCTGCCTTCCCGATACGGCTGGGCCCCCGATGAGATTCCGCCCACCATCACCCTCGAGGGACTGCGCCTCGGCTTTGCTCCCGACTGGCATCAACCCGCCTACCCTCCCCTCCACTACTATTTGGTCGGGTTGTCGGCTCTCCCGGTTCTTGCCCTGGATGGCCTCGGCTGGGTGGACATCAACAGCATCTTCGCTCACACGCTTCTGTTCTACCTCGGTCGATCGGTTTCTCTTTTGATGTCTTTCGGCATTTTGATTGCCGTGTATCAGTGTGGCTTGCTGGTGTATGATCGGAAGGCCGCTGCCTTCGCCACGTTGATTGCCGCACTTTCCACTCCTTTCGTCTACTATTCGAAGACCGCCAACCTCGACGTTCCCTTGACGTTTTGGTTCATCGTCTCCATGTATTTTTTCCTGCGGCATATCCAGACGAAGGAGGCTCGCTATTTTTTGTTCTTTTCCTTGGCGGCAGTGGCCGCCATCTGTACCAAAGATCAAGCCTTTGCTTTTTATGTCTTGCCTATCCTCTTTTACTTGTATCGGCGCTACCGGGAGCAGAGGGAGATTTCTCATCCTGCTGCTCTTTTAAAGGTTTTGCTCGACCGCCAGATTCTCCTGGCGGTGCTCGTCTCCCTGGTCTTGTTCTTCACTTTGCACAATGTGTTTTTCAACTATCAGGGCTTCGTCCACCATCTCGTCGACATTTTCTGGGCGCGGGGTCATTACGCGTTCTTCGACAACACGCCACTCGGGCAGCTCCGAATGCTGGCGCAGAGTGCCAGGCAAGTAAGCTTCGCCCTGGGCTTGCCGCTTGCAATCGCTTCTTTGCTGGGAATGGGCCTGCTCATCAAGAACCGAGGGAAAAACCCGCTACCCTTGTGGATCCTGCTTGCCGGCTTGTCTTACTACCTGTTCTTTATAACCGTTGCCTTGAGCCCTTGGCTGAGATATTTCGTCCCCTTGGGACTGGTCCTTGCTTTTTGTGGAGGACGGTTCTTTTCCGATCTTTTGGACACTCGACGCAAGGCGTACCGGTTCAAGCGGGCTCTGGTGGCAGCGGTATTCCTGTACTCTTTCTTGCGTGCCGCTTCCGTGAACCTGTGGATGCTCAACGACTCCCGCTACTACGTCGAGCGGTGGTTGGCGGAAAATGTGGAAGCAGGCGCGGTGGTGGGCTACATGGGCCCGGAGTACTACCTGCCCCGGTTGTTCGATTACAACAAAAGGAGGCTGAGGCCCACGGATACGGTTTTGGCCCGCCAGAGCCCCGACTACTTGGTCCTCAACCCGGATTATTTCAGCCGCTTCGAACCGGGTACACGGGCCGAGCAGCTTTTTTCAGATTTGAGAGCGGGGAGAACCGGCTACGGACTGGCGTTGAGACACCAATCCAAGACGAAATGGATGTTGTTGGATTTCGAGGGCGTTTTGACGAACATAGAAAAAATCAACCCTGAGATCGAAGTGTACCAGCTTGCTCGGTGAAGCGAATGGGTGAGATCGGCGCTAAGAGGTCAGCAGGGAGCTGGCGGTCAGCTTTTTTTTGATGGGTTCGTCTTTTTCCTTTTCCATCACTTTTAAAAACGCCTGAACCACTCGCGGATCGAACTGTCGTCCCGCCTTGTCCTTGACATACTCCACAACTTCCCGGCGGGTCAGTGCGACTCGGTAGGGCCGGTCGGAAATCAAGGCGTCATAAACGTCGGCAACGGCATAGATTCGAGCTCTGAAATCGATGTCCTCCCCGGCCAGCTTATAGGGATAGCCAGTCCCATCCCACCACTCGTGATGTTGCGCCACCACCGGAATGACCCCTTTGTAGGCATCGATCGGTTCCAGGATCCGTGCACCTTTCCGGGGATGCTCCTGCATGATTTTCTCTTCCTCGTCGGTCAACTTCCCCGTCTTGTCGAGGATTGAAGGTGGAATGGCAATCTTGCCGATGTCGTGGAGCAGGCCCCCCCGGTGAAGGTCGTCCAGATCTTTCGGCCCAAGCCCATCTACTTGGCCAATCTTCACCGCCATTTCCGCCGCCCTCTTGCAGTGGCCCAGGGTCCAGGAAGACTTCTCGTCGATGGTTCGGGCCAAGGCCATCAGGGTGCCCCAGCTGAAACGATCCAGTTCTTCGAGAAGCCGGGCGTTGGCCAGAGCTACCGCCATCCGGTCGGCGAGTTGATGAGTTTGGGTCTTGTCCTCCTCGTTGGGCGCCGCCGGCTGTCTGTAACCCAAGGTGAGCACCGCCGACAGCTTGGTCTCGAAAAAGATAGGCAGAACCCATGCGGAATCAACCTTCTTCTCGACCAGGGGAGCCAGGAAGACCGGAAAGTCCTTTGACGCCACCATCGCTCCGTCGGGATGGTCGGCGAGCTCCTCGACTTCAGAGGCTTGGAGGTCGAACACATGGTCTATGAGATCGTTGTGTATTCCGCCGTTGCTCAAATAAGTCCGTACTTTATCGATTTTTCGTGACCTCGGTAGCGTGATACCCACGCATTCGCACGAAACGATCTCGGGTATGCGGGCAAGCAAGGTATCCACGATTTCACGGGTATTCAAGGTCGCGAGAATGACGCGGTCCATTTCGGCCATGGTGGACAAAGCGGTGAATTGCTTATCGAGCTGAGAAGCCATGGTGTTGAACGATCCGCCCAGCTCTTCAAACTCGTCACCGCTTTCGACTCGAACCCGGGTGTTGAAGTCTCGCTGGGCGATGCGTTTCGTCGCTTTTCGTAACTCTTCCAACGGAACCAGAACTCTTCGAATTTGGCTGATGCTGAACAGAAGCACCAGCCACAAGGACATGAGAACCACCAGAGGAAAGAGGGTCTCGAAATTCTTCATGGGCGCGAGCACGTTTTCCTTGGACTCGCCCAGAACGACCTTCCATTCCGTGGCCAGAAAGGAGAACTTGAGTGGAATGGACCATGAATTGGCAATGTAGTCACTCTCGCCATGGCGCAAAATCCATTGGCGGTCTGTTGAGGAAGGTTCCAGAGTTAGGGACTCGTTGGAGGGGAACGTGGAAAAAAGGAGTTTTTCAGAAGAGTCCAGAACCAACAATTCCGTCATTTCGGGGAGAGTTTCGGGCCTCCACAGGAAGCTCGAATCGATTTCACCCGTAAACACTCCCTGCGACAAGTTCCCGGGATCAATGGCCCGGGTCATGAAAAAGTGAGGCCCGGAATCGGGGAAGTGCCGAACCGACAGAATGGATTTGTCGGAAGCCATGTGCTTGCGCTCCGCCGGGTCAAGCTCGTCGGGAAGCTTGAAAGTGAGCCCTCGAAAAAAACGACCCAAATTCTCGCCGAACTGCTCGGACTGGATTTCGTCGCCCAAGCTGATCCGTGAAGCCATGATTCCCAGGCTGGAGTCGACCGTTTGCAGGCGCTCGACAATGCCCATGCCAACCGATTTGCTGGCCTGGTGGAGTCTCCGCCGACTCTGTTCGCTGAGCTGCTTTGACACCAGGATATAGGACAGAACCGCCAGGCAGGCGATGGGAACGAGAGCACAGGAGACAAACAACGTGAAGATGCGTCGCGCCACCTTGCTCCGAAGTGCCTTCCATTCCAGTTTCATCAATCCTGCTCTTTCAGTATTCCCAAGCGGGGCCCACGAAGCTCCCGTCGTTGGCCCGGATGATATCGTCGCGACTGACCTTGGCCGTAAGAGGGATCTGACTCTTTCCGTCCGGCCCCATGCTGTAAAGATCGTAGTCCGAGTTGAGAGGGACCAAAAAACGATCCTTTCTCATCGCCCCTTTGCCCTTGACCGACGCGAAGCTCAAGTACCGATAGGGGCTGCCCCAAGGGTCTCGGCGTGGCCCGTGGCCCACCTCGGCCAGGGAATCGGGGTACGTTCGGGTTTGGGTGTAATGCAGGAGCAAATCGGCTTCGATCGTTTTGATGTCTCCGATGGTGCGAGTTCGCCGCGACTCATCCAGTGCGGTTTTATAAATAGCAAGTGCGATGCTTGCGATGGTGCTTATGATGGCCATGATGATTAAAAGCTCCACGAGTGAGAAGCCCCAGTAATGCTTCTTGCGGCTCAGCAAACAAGAAGCGAGGCCTAAGGGATTGCGTTTGAGATCGCGCATCATCCCGTCGTCAATTGGCCCGCTCTGCGTCGGCTGCGGTACCTGACCGGCTCACGTGGCGATTCAATTCACTGATGCTTGATTCCATCCTTCCCACCGCGCGATCGATGGCATCGAGAGAGCCGCTCGCAGTGGCTCTTCTTAGCGCGGCAGCTATCGAGAGCAGTTTGTCTGCGCTTTGTTCAACGCTTTGGACTCTTGCACTGAATGCGGCGAGCATTCGGTTGATGCTATCGGCTTCCTTCACCAGATAATCGCGCTGCCGAACCTTGGCACGCACGGACAGGTTGCCCGCTGCAACCGACTCGAAAATGCGCTGAAATTGCAAAAGGGGTCCGGCGATTCTATGCGAGACGAGAATCGAATGTAATACAAGGAGCACAACAAGCAAGATGAAGGCGGGCCAAAGGCGCGCATGTAGAGACAGGAACTGGTTTGCCGCTTCTGTACGTTGCTCCAAGTTCGTTGTCCCGCTGCTCAGCTCCAAGATGAGAGGTGCGAACAGGACCCCCGCGAATACCAGTACCGAGGAGGCGATATAGGTAAGACTGGCAAGGACGAGTCGATACTGAAACGGGGCTACAAGGAAGCGCTTTCTTTTGGCTGGACGTGTCTGGGTCATGGTTCCTCTCGGGTCCACTTCATTTCGTCCTGGTTGACTAAGATGATGATCCCGCCGTCGAACGGGTCATAGCGAAACTTGAACAGGTACCTGTCTCCGGACGCATTCAAGTAGGTGACGGTGTAGAGGGTCAGAACATTTTGGGGAACCGTCTCGATGTTCCAGATGACGTAGATGTCGATGTTGCCCTCTCCAGTTCCCAGCCGCAGTGTAGAGGTGGGGGTGAGCTCGAAGAAGCGGTCCTCGTATCTTACGTTCGAGGTCGTCCAAACACCGAGGAGCTTTTCCGGAACATTTGTGTCCCGGGC
>SDBT01016801.1_pt1 | contig 11575 bp, 20 predicted proteins | sample 2277101 | NCBI WGS metagenome assembly SDBT01 (sample SAMN10404973, study PRJNA504765) | marine sediment metagenome | isolation source: marine sediment core GS10_PC15, 103 cmbsf | place: Arctic Ocean: Southern Knipovich Ridge | collected 2010
GCCATGAGGATAAACCAATCTTTTCATTTACATCCTTCCACATTTATTTATCATTTGTGGTTTTAAGATTGGCTAGATGAGGGCCAATTTTTGGCCCTCATCTACTTTTATCAATAATCGTGATCGTCGTTGTCAGCGTCGTCATCGGCGTCGTAATCGTCAGCGAGCCTGTCCCGAGGAATACCAAGCATGTCATCAGTTTCATCGCCGTAACGAGCATCGTAAGCCTCGTTCGACAACTTTGCAATACGCCGCGCCAAACGCCGCTTCATATTCTTGCGATCCCTTACCACGTCATCGCCCTTGGCGTCTTCTAGCTCAGTGATCTCAACCTCGAGCGCGTAAATCTCAGCAAGCAGGACCGTTTCATCAAAGTCACTGTTTACAGCCGAACCCTCTAGGAGCTCTTGCTTACAATAGCCAGCTCTGGGTCAGAGTAGATTCCACCACTGAGAATCTGGAATGCTTTGGCCGACGTCTTAATACGGAAATGAGAGGTACCGCCGATACCTGAGGTCTTCGCCTCCGATTGCTTTTCTTTGATGATCATTGGTGTTTCCTGTTCTTGTTAATCTTTATAATAGCAGAAAGGGTGACTGATGTCAACTGTTATATGAGTGGGTCTATAATTACCAAAGTTCCGTCTTTTCTTCTCATGAAATTATCGAAATGTAAATCCCATTCACATCCTGATACTACCATATGTCTGAGTTGTAACATTGTCGCAAAAAGACTTTTGTTTTCATGAAACATTTTCATGGCAACTGCTTTTTCTATTTTTGGTTTAAAAGGTCGAGCTGGTCGATCCAAATAAGTAAAAAATTGTTGAATAACATGTTGATTGCCTTTGAACGCCCAAGTATCCATAGCATCTTTAAAAGCCCACAATACTTCACTTTGAATATATGGAATTTTTGAAGGATATAATTTTTCAATTCCAATTAATATGTGGTTTGGTTTAGATTGAAAGGGAATCATCTGTGTTAATTTTGGTAAATGTGGATTAGTTTTATTTAGATGAACAAATTCTACAAAACGATAATAACAAGGATCTGGTGTATGAGTAAATTTTATAATAAAAAAATCCTCTGGCCTTGAATAAGCATATGATCTTGCATTATCCATACTAGAAATCTCTTCAAATCCATTATCTAGAAACCAATGGTGAATTTTCATTACATCATCTTCTGGATCTAATTGAGTTATCTTAGTTACCTCAGTTCCTAAAATGTTTATTTCATTTAACAGCATAAGGTATTTATCAAAACATATATTTGGTCGCCAAATGGCTGTTATGTTCATTACAGATCACCACTTATCATTTTGATAAAAGGTATATAAATGAAGATTTACTTCATACCCGGTTACGTCCACTTACACAACATAACCCTTTAGTGCATCCACCTCACTTATCACCTGGTATATAAATTTGACTACTGAATTTCAGGCGATATTACCTGAGCGTTTGTAAACCAAATTTATCACCAACCGCGACCCGCCAATTCACGAATCTCAGTCAACGTTTGAGACCTTAGAATTTTACCATCAAGATAAACATCTTCAAGATAGTTCTTTCCATGACCTCCTTTTACCCAAAAATCTTCTCGGATGGTTATCAATCTATCTTCACCATCTCTAAACAGTGCCAGACGACCTCTTTTAGAACCCTTACCTGCATCAGTAATTGGGTCTTTGAAGATGTCAGTCCATTCTGGATCACCATTCCATTTACCAGCAGACGCCTTCTGTGCGAAACGTTGAGTATCTCTGTTCACCTTCTGAAGCAATTCTGCTCCCATACCAAAGGCAATCATATCAGTTGACCAACCTTCTTCAAGCATCATCTGTAAGATTTCTTTGATGCTATCCATATTTACACCATCACCCTGGAGAAGTCTAAAATAAGGAGGTAACTCCTTAAATCCTTTCTCATTTACTGTGATCAAACTACCTAATTTGTCCTCCATGATATGTAGGATGTGACGGATGACATCTACAGGCTTACCGCTGTCAGGTCGGATAACGACACACGATCCAGAATCCTGAACCTCTTTCAACAGAGTCGTGCACCACATTATGACAGCTTTATAAATATCATAGCTGTCGCTTACCACAGCTATTAAATCACCGCCATATTTAGCATTATTATTTTTACCAAACTTTTCCAGCATATTTCTAAAGGCAGCTTCTTCAGTTGGCCACGGCGTCATTGATGAATGTTCCGAAGCCGGGATTGAGAATCCAGCCATATCTTCGTCATATGCAGCTCTTGCATAACGAATCGCCTCCATAGTATCAGTTCCGAGGAAATTGAACAAGTGAGCTACGCCACCAATTCCAGCCTGCTCGACCGCTCCAACACCACGAGAACCAAAGTCATGTAGTTTGAAAAGCAATCCATCTTCAGAGGATGCAGTAAGACGCAAATATTTCTTGATCAGCATCTTGCATTCGTATGAAACTGTGGCAACTGTTGTAGGATACCAAATGGCACAAACAAGAGCACGTTCTACAAATGATGTGAGCCAGGGAACATTTTCATCCGTGTTCACAATTTGCACAAGAACATTTCGTGTTGGAACCAAAAGCCCCTCTTTAACTGCCTGGATACGGATAGGCAAGGCGCCTTTATATGTATCCAAGATGTAGCGCCATCCATCCTCATTAAATGGGGTACCATGTTTGGCACAAATGTCTCTTGCCTCAAGGATGTTATCCTCAATTAAGGGCCATTTCTTCCATTTGCGAAGTTGAATTTGAATTCCGGCAAATATTGTCGCATCAAATCTGCCGCCCCTACTTTCAATGTAGGAACTAACAATACCCTTTTCATGTGGATATTGTAAAAAGTGACTATGTTTATATGAGTCAGTATCAGTTATTAAGTTATATTCTACTAAAGACATTGCAAAACTCCTTTGCGATTTAATCGACGGTCTATCCGTCTAGGCTAATTATAGTCGTGCCGTTACGACTCAGTCATTTACTCCATCTCCAAACTTAGCAATAAACTCGTTCATCAATTTACGACTTTTAAGATGAACAATTGCTTTAATAGGTTCAGGATTCATAACCTGATGAATACATCCATATGTATACGGATCAGTTGAATATTGAATTGCCATTAAATCCTGACTAATTTGAATTCTTGCACCTCTTCCATAATTATGTATCCACTCTGCCACTTCACTCTCAATCATGAAGAGCGGTTCCATTGTGATATATTTTGGGTGTATCTTTGCAGGATACATTATTTTCTCCTTCCCAGCATAACTTGGATAATATCGAAATGATCCTCAAACATATTATTAGAGTCTAATTCGGTCAAGGGCAACCAGAATGCTCTTTTAGTTCCAATTGAACCATCTGATTCATGCTCTATTTGTCTACCTTTTACTTTTGGTAGTGGACCATTTGGCAATTCGATCATAAATGCCCGAGTTATTGTTCGACCACGTTCTGACCTATGAACTGCATCAAACGTTTCTGCAGTAAATTTAAGATTTCTTAGAACGGCCAAAGGAACTTTTAATTTAGTTTCTTCTTTGAGCTCACGAAGCATGGCTTCCAATAGAGTTTCATTGTGGTTAACAAATCCACCAGGAAGTGCCAATAAATCTTTGCCTGGGTGTGATCCTCGCTCTACTATCAATATATGACCACTCTGAATGATGATTGCATCAACTGTTTGAAAGGTAACAGGATATGGTGTATGCTCCCATTTTCGTCGATAAGCTGTCATGCATTTGTATTCAGCCATTAGATTTTCAGAATTCATTGGACCTAGAAATGCTGATACACTTTTACTCATAACATTTGCAAATTCGGCTGCAATGTGTGAAATTTCTGCACCTCTAAATTGATCTAAAATTCTTGTTCTGATGTCACTTGCATTAATAATGTCGCCAGCACTATCTAAAACAGGATTAACATTAATTGATCCCCATTGGGGGAACATGAAAAGATAATATGAGGTTTCATCCTTGCTTAAACCTATGAGTGCAATTTTAACTGGGGCCTGTGCACCTATTTCGCCAATAACCTTGCCAACCTGCGATTGAACTTTTTCCATCCATCTTTGGTCACGATAACCGAAATCATTTAATGGTCGAATTGTAAGTTTATAAGGCGGCGGTCGGTTACAAGGAAAGACACTGTCAATCATGTCTACTCTGCATTGATAAGAAAAAGGATTTCGGAGAGTTTGTGGCCTATTGGCTGAACCAATAAGAACCAACACATGGTCGGCATGATCAAATGCTTGTGAAATTACGGCCTCATGGCCCTTGTGAAACGGACTGAAACGTCCGATAAAGACTGCTAAGTCATATTGTTTATGTGACATCAAGAACTCCTCTTGAAATATGATTTATGTTGCGGTCTATCCGCTACATTTCTATTTACTATATTTTTTGGCAGAAGTCAACCTTTATAATTTGCCTTCATGCCAGATTTCTTTGGTATATCCTGAATTTTCTTTGCAGGATATATGAGCTGCGATAAACTCTGTCCCTGGCTCATAGCGGCCTCCAAGGACACCTACCTTTGCTATCCTGACTGAAAAGTCAATTCCAGGTGCGGCCAATCATAAGATGATACTTCCACCCCGTGATTAGCTTCAGCTCATCACGGATTTCATCTAAGCGCAGGCAGAATACTTCCACGAACCAATACCGACCATCTTTACCAGTAGTATCACCAGCTTTACGAGGATGATGTTTATAGCAGAACGACACACGTTCTCCATCATACTTTTTCCAAAGATGCTGCAAATCTACATGAGGTTTTTCACCACGGACAATTGAGATATGAGCATTCCATGACGGCTGCGCAAGATCTTTTGCACCGATATTATCAAAATAGAATTTAGGAACAGATTCAACATGCTCAATTCCCAGCGGATTCACAACTTCTTTGTTCACCCACCAACGATAATAACGTGTGATTTCACGATCAACTTCAAGAATTGACCACCAGTCAATGCGCTTCATCAATCCAGGACGACGCGGATCATACTTGATGATTCCAGAACCCGTATGCCAATTCAATTTGCTCATTCATTATATTACTATAATTTGGTCGCCGTGTCAAGCATGAAAAGGTTCAATCCTAGTAGAAGGCGATACTTTAACGATATTCATTTTCTGCGTATGGCTTTGCTATTAGGAAATGGATCATTTGTATGAGGTATCTTGTATTTTAATTTTATTCCTCTTTTTTCCAGTCCTTTAGCAGAGTCATAATTAATTGTCATAAACGAATCCGGATTATTGGAATCTCGTTTAATGAAATCATCGTATGAATTTATTTTATCATTATTAAGCAATAAATTTTCAAAAGTCAAAGTTTCTTTTGATGATGTGGTTACGGGATTATATATATGAGATGCAGTAGTAGACATATAGGGCGTCCATTCAGCATCATCATATTGAGTTGTGTTAAACGCATGAATAACGACAGGTTTCTCTCTGAATACGAGAACACCTACCGCACCTACGTTGTCTGTTTTCTTTCCTGTTCTTGGAACGAATGATCTTGAACTGCCGAATGTAAATTGAAAGTTATCGTGCCAATTAATAATTGGATATGAACTATAACTATCAATGACATATCCAGAGGAAATACTGCTGGCAGGTTTTCCGTCAGTAGTCGCCAAACCATCGACACTGACAATCATATATACTCGTTCATATGAATTATTATGCAGAATTATATTGAAGGGTGAACCTTGCCGCCCTTCAATATATGTATTCTGATCTTGCTCATATTCATCTGTGACGGTACCATTAATCATAACTGTAACGCTAAATTGGTGAGTAAAATCAAGCATGATTTACTTTCCTGCGTCGTCGCGTTCGTCATCAGTGAATGCTGATACATTATATGCATCACATGTAGCCGCACCCGCAGTAAATGCCGCTTTCATAGTATTAGTTGAGCGAGTTGCTGCCCCAAATGATTCAGTCATGTTACTCGTATTATATTGGAGTGTATTTGAATGATTGAAACCCCAATTTGCTGCCGTTGCAAATGCGTCAATATTTGCACCAAGAAACATAAATCCCCAATTACTATCTTCACATTCCCCAACCATCATTTTGATCTTCTCATTATCGTATTCTTGAGAATCATTTTCATGGCCATCTGTTAAGATAGCAAGGATCAATCCATCTCTATCTCTCTTACGAAAACGTTTAATTGACGTGTTGAGTCTAGAAATTGTCATGCCCATACCATCCAAAAGATTTGTAGACCAGCCTGAGGGATTATATGAACGTGATGTAAGTTGTTCAACTTCCTTAACATCTATTCTGTCAATTACAGTTGAAACTTCTTTACCGTTGAATTTAACCAAAGATATGTAAGTTTTAAGACCTGTCTTCTCTGCATCAATTCGCTGTCCATTGACAAACTCATTGAAACCTGATATTGTACCTTCTCTACAAGACTGCATTGAAGACGAATCATCTAAAATTACCACGACATGAGATGCCTTTGTGCCAGCTCGTGTCGCTTTGAAACGCGGCTTCTTTGGCTCATGATAATGATGATGATGAATTATTTTTGTTGGTCCTGGAATTATAATTGAAGGTTGTGGGTCATATGGACCCGGAAATGGGTTGATAATAGTCATATCTATCCTTTGTATGCCAACACCCGTGTTGGTCTTAATATTGCACCCTTGCAACATATCTATTTAGTATATTTGGAATTAGAAGTCAAATAGAAGAGCTAGGTAATCCTAGCTCTAGTCTAGTTCAAGGAAAAGGTTGATTTTTCTATGTACATCCATTAATTCTTCTAATGAAAGGTTAGGGTTCCATAGACCTCCATCTTCACTAACATAACCAGGATAGAAAAATAAGTGTTCGTAATAAAGACGGCCGGGTCGGCGACCTTGGTTTTGTAATTTATGGCAAGTCTTGCGACCTGCCCATGTGTTTATTGTTACTGTGATAATATTACATTTCATTTGCGCTCAAACAAGGACTCGAACCTTGAACTGTTGCTTAGGAGGCATCTGTGATATCCAGTTTCACCAAATGAGCAATTTTATTTTCTTTAGTCACCTATGTAATTACCAAGATGCAAGTCACCATTTACATCTTCTAAAATCATATATGAAATCCCACCGTCAAAAGGATCACAATCAAATCCACGCTCACTAACAAAATCAGTTACTGGTCGACGAGTATTAGTTTCTCCAAATCGATCAACACCAGTACCATTCTCAAAAATCATATATTGATTTTTATAAGGAGCATAATCACCGTTACCAGGCTTGCATTTATATCGCCGTTTCCAATTTTTTGAATTCACAACCATTTGCATTTCTTCTGGTTTGAAATCCTCACCATATAACCCTTTAATGACTTGTGGGTTATTCTGAAAGAAATCTACAATAAATGTTTTGCAGTCTGCAGTCGATATCATTTCATTTCTCCTTTTGGCTTGGGAACCTGGATTCGAACCAAGATTAACAGATTCAGAGTCTGTTGGTTTACCGTTAACCTATTCCCAATCAATCCTTGCAATGCAATCTAAAAACTATATGTGAATCAAGATCATCACAAGGGTTATCGTATTCTGATGAGTTTCCCTCAATCACATTCATATCAGCTTGATAATCATACCAAATTATTGCAATTATTACACCTACTAAAATGAATGGAATTACCACCACCAAAATTAAATATCGCATTTTTCTCCAACTTCATAATCAAAGCGAATGAAATCATAAAATTTACTTTCTAATGTTCTAACATCATCTATGTCCCATTCATTATCATCAATTGGAACAATTGATTCAAAATTCAGACCGACATTATTATGATCTGTATCAATATCTATCTTAGCTTTAATATTATTATCTATTAACCAATCAGTAATTATAGTATTGAACGTCCAAACTGATTTGCTACTAGCCCATTCCCATTCATCCGTACAAAGTATTTCGATTGACTTTTCACCTATAATAAATTGAACTCTCATTGTATTGCTCCTTTGAGCTATAGCGGGGATTCGAACCCCGGACCAAGTGGTTTAGAAGCACCCGCTCTACCTCTGAGCTACTACAGCAAATTTACGCTTATTATAACGCTTTCGGTATAGCTGTGTCAAGAAAATAATCATAAAATTTATCAATGCTGCCATATTTAAGTAGAAATAATGAAAAATTTTCATCATCAAAACTTAATGTCATATCTTTTATTATATAATCGATACCACTTTCATCTAACATTTTTCTAATACCCTCTCGAATAAAATCATTTTGTAATAAATTTATGGTAATATCATGTGCCATACCACATACCAATCAATATCAATAAAAACCCACCTGTAGTGACATAAGGTAAAAACTGCATGATAGTTTGAATTATTAAAAAGTTTTTCAAACCAATATCGCCAACATAACTCATAATCCCTTTCATTACGTCTGGATTATCACTGCTCGTATCTACATAAGACATAATTTTAAGAAAAATACACAAAAAGGTTGTAAATGTAAATATCAAAAGAGCTATTCCATACGTCATTAACATTATTTCCTCCATTTCATTTGTCGGGATTGAAAGATTCGAACTTTCGACCTGATGCTCCCAAAGCAACCGCGCTGCCAGACTGCGCCAAACCCCGTCGTATATTTATTTATACAAGTTTATGACTGTGATGTCAACAACCATATCATATTTTCAATAACCACAATGCAATATCTTCTTCATCCATTTCATATATGCCATAAGACTTTTTATTATCCAATCTTTTAAGCTCAGTTTGATTTTTGAAATCTTCTGCAATAATTTGTGGTAAAACAAGCCAATGTGAGACATTGTATGGTTCATCGTCTTGCTGTCTGTTATAACCTGGATCACAAGTTAGATGAGTATAAAAACCAATCTCTTCACTGCAATCTCTTAATATTCTTACTATCATATTCGTAATAACCACAATGCAATATCTTCTTCAGTCATTTTATATACACCATATGTTTTTTTATGATCATGATGACCAAAATCCAAACTTTCATGTTTGCTTTCTTCCATTAATTCATCTGCTACATCTCTTGGTAAAACAAGCCAATGTGAGACATTGAATAAAACATCTCGATTTACTTGGGTTTCAGCACTTTTAGTAGAATCTTTATATTCATAAGAATAATAAAAACCAGGTATGTCGTAATTATTGTTTAATATTCTTACTATCATATTTTCAATAACCACAATGCAATTTCTTCTTCAGTCATTTCATATACGCCATAAGCATCATCTGAGTGTTTTAAATCCAGACTTTCCTTTTTCATTTCTTGTCTTAAAATAGATGCTATATCTACTGATAAGATAAGCCAATGTGTGACTTTAAATAGTTTATCCACCATTTCCATTCTATCAAGTCTATTCGCATAAATTTTGTCATAAAAACCAATATGATGCCTGTTGTCATTTAGTATTCTTACTATCATTTGGCTCCTCCGGCAGGGCTCGAACCTGCGACATTTTGATTAACAGTCAAATGTTCTACCAACTGAACTACAGAGGAATAGATCTCATATCACATTTATTACGCGTCAAAAATGATCAACAAGATCTTGATTGATGGCTTGGCAACCACGGCAACCCGCCGCATCATCATTTTGTTTGAGGAACGATGACATCCTCGACAATTGTTCATTTAAAGGTCGGAACTAAATTAATTCTGCTTAACAGAACCATTGACAAAAGGACCTACGTCTATTCTAGCAGACGCCGCACTCATTTATTTTTTACATGCTAATGAGTAGCATGCTCAATTTATTTTAGAAGGTTGAGAAACCTTCATCCAGTCCTAAGGTTGCCACACCTTAAAACCAAATCTCATATTAAAATTAAAGACCATATGACAATTGCACCTATTAAGAACATTATACCAATACCATACCACATACTATTCATTTCACTCTCCTAATTTGTAGGCCTGGAGGGAATCGAACCCCCATGAGTTTCCTCGTTTGGTCTTAAGCCAAATGCGTCTGCCAAATTCCGCCACAAGCCCATATTTAATATTTGGTGGGCCAGGAGGGAGTCGAACCCTCATGCCTTGCGGCAGAAGTTTTTGAAACTTCCATGTATACCATTCCATCACAAGCCCTAAGTTTATTTAAGTTATTTTTCGTAATTTGTCAAGAAGTAGACACATAAAAGATAAATAATCGTGTCGTTAATGAAGAATATATGAATCTGAAAGGAGATAATAATGTCATTCACACCCCAAAATTACCTCATGGCCGAGCGGGCGCTTGACCAGATCAGCACCGAAGCAACGCAATTTTTCAACAAAACAGATGACTCTATTACGCGTTTGACTGCGGCGGCGGCGAGTTTGTCCAGCATGGGAGCTGATTGGGCGACGACTGTTGCGTTCATTGACTCCGAAGCTCAGGCAAATCCGGTCGATGAGCAGTGGCAAGTTCTGCTGGCTCGGAAAGACAAGATTGTGAGCAGCTTTATCGAGATGCGTGATCTAGCCATTGCAGTACAGAATGCCGCTGTCACTGTACGCGGCTAAATAAATTGGGTATTATCTCAGGATCAATGGGAATAACCAAATAGCACCTTTCATATTCTGGTAGTCCTGGTGCAAATATTATGTGATTTTTACATTGTAAATCCGAAACCCCTAACAAACCAACGCCAACTGCACCAACGCCAGCAGCAAAGAAAATTGTTGCAAATATGACTCGCTTAACAGTGAAGTATTTGAAAGGCCAAGTGAGCCACATAATAAACAAACGACCCAACCATTCAACTCCACGAACCAGTGTCATATCATATCCTTTCTCACTCTGGTATATGTCTATATAATAGGTCTGAAATTAAATGTCAAGAATATAATATAAGAAGTGAGAATATTATCACAAGAAGACAAAATCCAACTAAATCATGTTTTTGAGAGTTGCTCATTTGGAGCGGATAGAGAGAATCGAACTCTCGTACTCTGATTGGCAACCAGATGCTCTACCATTGAGCTATACCCGCAGCAGGATGTTTTGATAGCTCGTAAGACACCAAAACCTCCCTAATGATCACCTATTAGATAACCAAAGACCCTCTTGGGAGACAAATCTACACCACTAGATTGTCCAGGCCCACGGCTGTATGAAAGGAATAGCGCAACAATGTTGCATCTACATTGGATAGTGGTACTATCAATTCAATTCAGACACCTTCGCAGTGCCTCGCCAATAAAAGGATCGTGGTGAGAGCTACCCACCAACTGGCTCCTTTGGGCCACAAATGACGATCATCCTAAACTTATCTCTTGAGCTCGTTTAAGAGAGAGCGTCTCACTCACTAAATGTGTAACACCTGTCGCATAGTACACAATGACTTGGAGCGGGTAGAGAGAATCGAACTCTCATCGTGAGATTGGAAATCTCGCATTCTACCTTTGAACTATACCCGCGTTCAAATATTAGTTATCAACTTCAACTGAAACTGTTTTAGTCGTCTTAATTCTAAACAGACGAATGAATCCAATTGCTCTATAAGATGCCCACCATACCAATATTAGCATAAATACAAATCCAAAAATTTTGGTA
>SDBT01016802.1_pt1 | contig 11574 bp, 14 predicted proteins | sample 2277101 | NCBI WGS metagenome assembly SDBT01 (sample SAMN10404973, study PRJNA504765) | marine sediment metagenome | isolation source: marine sediment core GS10_PC15, 103 cmbsf | place: Arctic Ocean: Southern Knipovich Ridge | collected 2010
AACCCGCTGCGCTCGCTTGGCCATCGCGTCGGATGCCTGCGTTGCCTCTTTGGCAATCTTAATACCATCCTGAGCATCTCGAATATCGTTGATTATCTGTAGCGCGTCGTTGAGCTGCTTAACCGTTACAGCTCCTTTCGATTCATCGAACAGCTGAAAAAGTCTTTCCTCCGCAATAGCCAGCCCACTCATGCCCGTTTCGGACAATGTTTTCCTCAGCGAGTTGGTTGCCACTTCAAACGACTTGAGCGCCCTCTCTTGATCGGCGAACGTATCAACGAACGTGCCGCCCTGATCGTTTACATCCTCCAGAGCATCAGCCAGTTTTTCCGTTTCGTTGGCTGCATCCTCTTGGATTTTCGCAAACCTTGCCGCCATTTCAATCATCGTCTGGCGTTCGGCTTTCGATTCAAATACCGCCTCGCCAAACGAACTTTTATTACTAAAATCCTTTTTTGTAAAACCCTTTACATCTCGTCCGAGCAATCCAAAAAATATATCTGCGCCCGGCGAATGCGACATTATATCAAACAGCCTAGCAAACCCCTTTGCCAGCGCCCCCAATCCCGCAAGTACAGGAGTAAACGACGCGCCAACCTCGATCATGGTTGCCTCAAATTCCGCCATACCTTTCTGTAGCGCGGTCAGCTGCTTACCCGCAACCATTTCCGTTGTACCGCCTGCCTTTCTCAATTCCTTTTCATACTCCCGCATCCGTTCCGACATTCCGATTAGTGTCTGGATAAAAATAACAGACTTGTCAGAAAATCCGAGCTGGAGCAGCGTTGCCTTTTTCTGCATATCGCTCATGCCGCGCAAGGCATCCTCTAAATCTCGAACAACATCAGCAATATTTTGCATCTTTCCTTGCGCGTCGAATACCTCAACATTAAACCGCTTGAACGCGTTGGCGTTCTTGATTGCCTTGGTAGATAAATCCCGCAGTACGATACTGAGCGCAGTACCCGCAAGGCTCGATTTAATTCCCTGATCGGCGAACACCGCCAGTACCGCAACGCCCTCCTCGATATCCTTGTTGAGTATTTTAAGAGATGCTCCGGCCTTGGTTGTTAGCGCTTCGCTGAACTGTTGTACGCTTGCATTGGCCAGCGTATTGGCCTTAACGAGTACATCAGCCATGCGCCTCATATTGCGCATGTTTGTAGTAACGTCTTTTACAGTAAGGCCGAGAGCTGACTGCGCATCTGTAAGGAGATCGGTTGCCAGCGCCATATCGAACATACCAGCTTGCGCAAACTTGGCCACGAACGGCAGAGCAGCAATCGATTGTTTTGCACTCAGTCCGGCAGATGCCAAAAAGAAATACGCCCTTGCAACTTCTTTCGCCGAGAATACCGTTACCCTCGCAACGTCGATGGCTGTCTGCCGCATCGTGTCTTTCATGGCTACGGAAAGATCGCCCATGATCGCCATAGACTGGAGCATTGCCCGGTTGAATTCCTCGACGGATCGAGCCAGTCGAATGAATCCGGTAACGATTGCGGTTACACCAACCAGCCGAGCGAGATTACGGAATTGAGCTGCCGCCATCTTGGCAGAGAAAGACATTTTTTTCTGTGCGACAGATAAGCCAAGCATCGCGCGAGTTGCGCCGCGTATACCCTTAACGAATCGCGTTGCGTTCGCCTTTAGAGATACCGATAGTACGCCAATGATCGACATTATTTCTTAACCTTTTTTTTACTCAACGCCAGCTGCGCGTTGTGTACTCTGGCAATCTCAAAAAGTTTATCTTTTATTTCCTTGGCGGTTTGTACTCGCTTACGATTCTTGCCAAACTTCGGCATAAAATCTTTCGGCTTGTATTTTCTGCCTCGCTTGCCTTTGCTCGCGTTGGCAACAGCTGCCGCTATTATCGCACATCGTAAATCTGCTCGCTCCTCGCCGAACGGATTCCGCCGATGATGCTCCATCCATTCGTAAAAATTGACGAGAGGCATGGACTCCAGCATCTCGTCAACATTCGGACAACCTAACTCTCGCGCCAGATCGTAAGCAAACTCACGTTCCGGCCTGTCTAGTTTTTTGCTATTGCCTTTTGGCCTGCGTCGGTAAATCCGTTGAGCTGCATGGCCCGCATTGCACATCGCTGCATCGGAGCGTATGGCCCTTTCAGTAGCTTATCTTTATCGCCATCCTGAAATAAGCATTTTCCGTTCTTGTCGCATACGCCCAAAATGCACCAGTATGCCAATGCATCCACATCCGCCACTTTTCCGGTTTGTATTTTTTTCGCCAAGTCCATTATCCGATGGATTTCCATCGCGCTAAAAACTCGAACGTATACAAACCCGTTGCCGCCCCACTCCTCCGTAATAACTTTCTCAATCGTTTTTTTTGTGTTACTAAAAATACTTTTCCTGTTCAGCTCAGGCATAAAACCTCCTATTAAATTATGGTGATGCGTCGTATACACATCGCAGATTAAACGTACACGATCCGCCGCTTGCATTAGTTAAAAACAACCCAGTAACATCCGTTGTAAGTTTGTTCGCATTCAAACTGCCTATATAGAAAATGTATGGATCGTTGGCCAGCAGCGCAATAGTGTCTATCGGCGTACCTCCGTCGTTAGTCTCGACGGTTAAGTTTGTCGTTGCGTGCAAGTAGATGCATTTAATTGCGGATACATCGATACTGATAACTGCAAGCTGATCCGTTACTGAATCTGCAATAACCTCATCGATAATATTCGCCTCGCCCGAACCCACGAACGATTGCGTTTGCGTAATTACGTTCGGACCGCCAGTCGAAACGGATCGCGTAAGTGTATGCGTTGCTGTCGCCATTATGTATTATCCTTTTTCTTTTTGGCCTTGTTCGTTTTCTTAACTTTCTCGGATGCGGAATCCTCTACCGCTAATTCAGATGCACCTTCTCCGAGTAGTTGCGATAAACGAATAAAGTTTCTTTCGTCATCAGCTGGCTGCGCCATCCTGAATTTGTAGTTTCCGATATATAAATTCTCGGACTCAGATAGGCCGCCCGCAAACCCACAAAATACCAATGATCCTGCGGCATAAACATCGGCTCCGATTTGAACATCGTCACCGTTTCGAGAGCCACGCAAGTCAACAATTTTTTTGAGATCATCCTTGGTTACTTTTCCTGGTATTAATAACTGATCCATAGTCCACCTTATGTAATTGTAATCGCTCCAGTCAGCTTGATCGTCAACGTCGCACTCATACGATCTTCGAGAGGATCATTCCACTCGTAAGAAGTCATAAAACCACTCGCCGCCCATGTAGTCGTATCCGGCAGCGTAATTGTAATGGTTTCGCTCGTCTGCGCGATCGGAGGAGTTTTCGTCGGATCGTAATTGTAATCAATCGTAATCTCGCCCGGATCATAAAGATCGCTGCGCATAAATGTACGCGCAGTACCCGTACCCATATGCGTAGTTTCGACGGACTCGAATGTAAATCCAGTCCAGTCAACGCCCGTTACCTCTGCCGAAAATGCGCTCGTTCCAAAAGTGAGCGAAGTCCCTGTACCAACATCCACAGTAGCCATCAAAATACTCCTTAATTATGTTACAGACTCGGTAGGTACAAACGTCCAATCTTGGATGATACCATGCCTATCCGTTTCCTTGTCAAAATCCGCAGGCTCGTATACCGCAATCTCCGAACCTAAAAACGCAGCTCGCACTGTAGCGGTATTACCTCCGCTGCCATACGTTCCACGATTATTATCAAGCGCCTGACGAACTGCATCAGCTCCAGCAGCTGCGCCGCTATTTGTTACGTCATAGTACGTTATCGTAAAATCAACGCGCTTCAATCCAGAGCCTCCAGTCATATGCCTGTAATGCATGGCATTCGTTTGAGCGTACACGATGTACGGTAATACATCTGCCTTGGTAGCGACCATCGGCATAATTTTATCGCTTACCAGCGCAAATACCGTTGCGTCATCTTTCAGCTCTTGAACTAACGCATTTTCAAAACTCATGCCGACTTTCTCGATTCTCTTTTAATTCCGCCCCATATACTTCGGCGAATCATTCGCATCAGGCTCTGTCGATTGTCTACCAATGCAGGCCGTATATACGGCAGCGCCTTTAATCTCTTAGTTCCAACCACCGCGCCCAGCTCTACATGAGCAGGATAATAAAATTTGCCGCCCTCTGATATTCCGAGCGTACCTCTGATTCCAGTTCGTACTATGTACGCTGTAAATCTTCGCGTCCGTCTCGCCTTACGAACAACAATACTTTTACGAATGGGTATAGAATGCTTACCCGATTTTACAGTTACGTTTTGTTTCGCCTTTGCCTGTACGACCTTTGCCGCAGATTTTAGCGCCTTGTTGATTATCCTTTTTTGTACCGCACCAGTCAGCCGAATGAGTTTGCGCTGCAAACTTTTATGCCCGAACATTCTTATATCAATATCTGCGCTAGGCATCTTCTTTACACAACAGCCGCATCATAATATTTCGTTCGTCGTAATTATCGATGTACTCGATATACAATTCTCGGCTGCCCTCCGTAGTTAGCAGCCTTTGCGAAACAGTAAGGCCGCTGTAATATAAAATTATAACTTCCCGATTCGCCGTACTCTTTACCTGTTGTGCGAGTAGTAACATCCTGCCAGATAACGGCCTGATCGATGCCCATACAGTTTCATCTGTTGCCCATACTTTCGTAGTATCGCCTGATGCAATCCGTGTAGGCGTTGCCGTCTGGATGGCTACTTGCACCCGCAGCTGGCCACTCCGTACCGCAATCGCATCTCTCATCAATCCAGCCATCAGATTTGCGCTACCTCATACTGTTTGATAAGATCCTGAACGCCAAAAGGTAATTCCCTGAATTCCAGCCCGACAATGACCGCCTCCCGATTGTAATACCAGAAAGAAACAAGTTCCTTGATTGCTTGTTTCAAACTCTCAGGAACCAACGTCTTATTCGCATATCCAGAAACGAATTTAATCGTAACCGCATTCATCTCGGCTCTGGTCGATGGCCATGACTTACTGAACGCCTCGCGTATTCGAGCTGGCTCGGAAATAAAATCCGTTTGGTATTCCGTCGTTGCCAACACCGTTCCAGTATTGCCATTTACATCGGTATAAGTAATCGACGTAACAGACGTAACCGGAGGTTTGTACAGCAGTATTTCTTTTGGTGGAAATCGATCTAATACCAAATCCCAAGTCTGTCCAAGTAAGGCGCGCCCGGAGTATGTTTCCACATACTCGCGGGCTGCCTTTATCTTGAAATCAATATCAAAATCATCTGCCGCCGTTGTTATTCTTGCCCATGTTTTTGCTTCGGCAGTCGTAACCGGCTCAGACGTTGGAGCTGTATCGATATCGTAAGGCATATCAAACGCGCCTTTCGTTATCTAGGTTTCTTACCAGTAGTTTTAGGCTTACCTTTTGGCTTAACTTCAGCGTTGACAGCAGGCGTAAAACCGCCTGCCGCCTCCGCCTTGCCCTCAGTAATCCATAAATTGCCGCGAACATCCGAGACACCAACGTCGGTCCCCACGACACCAATTCCCGGTATAGGTTGAATCAATTTTACTCTCATATTATCTGATCGATCCTTTCAAGCGTAGTCAATAGAAAGTTATCGAATTACGATAACTTGATAACTTGATACACACCGCAATTAATCAGTAATTGCAGCAGGAGGCGTTGCACCCATATACCCATTGCTCAGGATATAACAAACGCTGATTATGCTTGCTGTTGCATCGCCAGTACCAACCGTCACGGCATCGAATCCGCCCTCTACATCCAGATTGCGCGCATCAATCTCAATAACGTACATGAGATTTTTTGCGTCTGTTGAATCTGTGGTAAACGTGTTCGATGTAACAGCCGTTTTTACGAGCGTATCGGTTGCGCCGGTATCGATGTTCGCCCACATCTCAGTAAGCGCCAGCGTTTTTGCGCCAGTACCCGCAACCGCCGTTGCCTGAGTTGTCGTAATGGCTGATCCTGTTACCGTCGTTGCGTTGTCAGCCAGAATGATAACAGTCAGATGCGAGTAGTTTTTCATACTCACATAATCCGGCGTAGACGAACTCGGTATAATAGGAGGTAGGCCCATTACGATTTTTGCGTATTCTACCATTTTTGCATTCATTAAAAATGCTCCTTAAATTACGCTATCACATAAACAGCGTTAATAATATTCCTGTAACTTACGCCCGCGTATCAAGCGAAACGAACGGAGAAAGATTCGATGATCCGTTGTTTGGAGTTATCGAACTTGTTGCCCAAGGCCGTCCGTCCAGACGGAAGATCGCTCGGAATGCAACTTCGGCATAATCAAAGTACAGATGGATACTTGTATCAGTCTGTACTCCGCCAGCTTTCTGGATCGTGTTGTACCCGCCGAAATCGACCAGTAAGATATCGCCTTTCGTGCCAAGCGTCTGGCATGTTTGCGAAATCATAATAGGACGACCCAAAAGATTACCAGCCGGAGCAGATTTCAGCCCCGCCATTGGAGGCGTCCAGATCGGCTGATTACCGACCGTCAAAACGAGAATTTGATTGTACGCATCGTTATTGATAATCCATACGGCCCGGCTGATGCCATCGCCGGGAATTCGTCCGAACATCTTACCGACGTTTTCCGCAACGATGGTATTCGCAACTTGCGATACTTCTTTCACAACGCTAACCAGAACATCGGAAACAAAAAGGCCATAAGGTTGGCCTGCACCAGTTCCGTTGATAATCGCGTCGTTGACTTTCCAGCGAATCGACTGGCCGATTTTCTTGGCGATGTAACTTTCGAGCGCCACGGTATCACTGAGCAGCTCGTCAGTTATTGGAACCAGCGCCGTCAGTTTGTTCAGCTCAAGCCGAGTTTTTCCGAATAGCGGCTTGGTTTCCGTTATCTGCGCAGCTTCGCCCGTCCAGAATGAACGGATGCCGTCAGTACCCCAAGGCGTAGTCTCATCCTTTGGAAAACTCATCGTATTACCTGATACCGGCGTAGTGTCGGTAAGAGGTAAAAACGAATCCTGCTCCAACATATGCTGCATGATTTCAGTCGAGAACTGCTCCGGCACTAAAAATCCGCCATCTGCTCCACTGGCCTCATTGCCGAAAGTTCCAGCTGCCGCGCCGCTGACTTCGAGCTGTAACCTCGCATCAGCTTGCGCACCCGGACGACTGGCCAACATAACGCAACGCGCAAATTCGCCGCAATTCGCAAATCCTCCATCCTTGGGTTTTACCGTAGCTCCAACCGCTGGAGAAATAGTCGGCGCAACCGGAGAAACTGCGCGCGTCGATGCATCTGTTGCTGCATCCTCTGGAGCAACTTGCCTCTCGGCTAGCTCCAACGCATCAATATGCTTGCCTTTGGCAGTAATCGATTTCGTTAGAGCATCGAACGCAGTCAACGCCTCATCAGTGAATACACCGTTATCGATATCCTCATCGGTGTAATTCGCCTTGTCGTTTTGGAAAATTTTGGATTGCTCGATCAGCTTTCCGTATTCTTCCCTATGTTCTAAAATCGTTTTCATGAAAAAGTTTCCTGTTTTATTTACGTCCACGCGCATTAAAAAAGGCGCGGACCACTTTAGTGTAATTTACACCAGTAGTCAGCGCCTGACTCGGCAGTAGCGTTCTATCTGTATTATTCGCATCGAATGCGACTCGGCGCATCGTAGCGATTTATTTTCCAATTAGACGACAACAACAATACCGAAAACTGGCAAGTCAACGATATGAGCTGCCGTCTACTCAAAACATACAACACGATTTCCAGATAATCAAGAGATCGCAATTTTATTTCTATCGATGGCCATCCTTGTCCGTACTCGTTGAGCATCCTGCACCGCGAATACAAGGCTGTTCAGCGTTGTATCCGACTCCTCGATACTATCGATCAGGCCCATTTCCAGAGCCTCCTTGGCAAAAAATACCCGCCCGTCAGCCATGGCGCGTATTTTCGATTCAGCTACGCCCCGGCCTCTTGCAATGACTTTTACGAAATCATCGAAGTATCCATCTACAATCCGCTGGAATTCAGCCCGCTGGTTTTCTGTGAGTTTTGCGCCAAGTACGCCCGCAGATTTGAATTCTCCGGTATCAATGACAACCGCCTCGATGCCCTCTTTTGCAAACAGCTCAGAGTAATCGTAGATCGTTGCAGTCGTCCCGATGCTGCCAATCAAATCCATGCGATGAGCAACGATAGAGGTTGCTTGGCTGGCAATGTAATATCCCGCACTGGCAGCCATGCCATGAACCTGCGCAACGATCTGTTTTTCTTTACGAGCTGCAAAAATCGTATCGCCTAACTCCGCCAGTCCGTCAACCGATCCGCCCGGACTATCGATCCGCATCATGATCGTTTGTACTGACTTATCGCCGACAGCTTCAAGAACCGCCGCCCGTACCCGTTCGGTCGATACACCGTAATACGAAACGTGTTTATCCATGATGCCGAACACGTCGATTACAGCAACCCCTCCGACAACTGCCATAACCCCGTCAGTTCGGTTTCTGCCCGTCGAATGCGCCTCCTTGATTTTGCCCATAACCTTTTTCAGATTGTCCGGCTCGATCATCCATAAATGATTAAGATTGATATTCATCATCGTCCTTTCGCTTGGTTGCTACTCGCACCAATATTAAATTCATGGTTTTGTCCAATAGCCCGTCAGCAAGTTCTGCCAATTCACGATCAGACCATATCCGCATCAGTTCATCAACCTTGCCCTCTGTGTACGAATGCATCAGCTGATTAGAATTTTTATCCGCATACACAGATGCACTTACCTCTAATACCGTACCAAGTACATCGCTCAGGCATCCGTCCTCAATGCCAACAGCATGCACCAACGCCATTACCGGCGTTGCCATGACTTCGGAAAAATTTGCCTGTTGTATGCCATAGAAATTATCTACCCATTTCTGAAACCCTTTTTGATCGTCCTTAAACTTCTTGGCTGCCCGGCTCGCAGCTTTTACCTCCTTGGTTGCCATCCTCGCAGCAGCCTCACGGAAAACCATTCGATACGAATCCTTAACCGTATCGTCGTCGTTGTTGTTCGATTTTCCGTTACCGTTTCCGTTGCTGCCCGGCTGCCCACTCAACGGCTCTTTACCAACCTGATCGGCAGTAATCATATTGCCCGGCACTAGATACTGGTCGCCAGTATCGCCCGGCAGCTTGTTGAGATCGAGCATGCCACGAATATCATTGACGGAGTAGTAACCCCATTGCCGTCCGATTGCGAAATTCTTATGCTGCGTTTTTGAATCGCCCCGTTGTAATGCTTCGAGTTTCATTCGAGTAAAAAAACTGCCTGTGTCTTTTGGCGGAATTAATTTATAATCCGCCTCTTGCTCCATGCGGATAACCCATGGCAATAACGAATCTGTAACAAACTCGATGGACTGATGCTCTATGTTATTAAACGTCGAACGCTGTAAATCAGCCAACTTATGCGGAGGTACACGAAACCAGCGAGCGATTTCCAGAACTTGGAATTTTCTGGTTTCTAAATATTGCGAATCCTCTGGAGGGATTCCAATCATATGCGGTTCCATGCCGCCGTACAGTACGGCCATTTTATGTGATTTCGTTGAACCCTTAAATTCATCGTTCCATAACTTCTTAAATTGTTCATGCTCATCGACTTTGAATTTATTCGGAGTTTTCAAAACGAAACCCGGTACTGCTCCGTTACCGAAAAATGTTGCGCCGTGCTGCTCGGTCGCAAGGCCGAGAGAAATTGATTCTCGTGCCAGCTGCACGACAGAGTATCCAGTTAGCCCGTCCGGACCCGGCCCTTTGATATGAAACATATTAGCCTGCGGTAAAACCGTATCCGGCCCGACTGACTCCTTGACGATATAAACAACGCGCCCCGCCGTATTTCTCTTAACCTTTACCCGCGATGGATGTATTGGCCAGAGCGCCCTTGGCACGCCTAATACTCCACGCCTTTCGATCTCTGCGTAACCGTTGCCCCATAACATCGTACACATCATCATTAAAACTTTGAATGTAATCGGAGACATCTCTGGATTCGGTCGGACTTTAAGTAGTTGGTGTATGGCGTCGTCGGTTACTTCCCTCGATCCGTTATCCGTGATTTGATAATACTTCCAAGGAATTGTACCGATAGGCTCTGACACGATCCGGACACAAGCCCATACCGCCGAAAACCTCATTGCAATTTCTTCGTTTACGAATATGCCAGCGCCCGGCGGAGCCAAGTACAAAGGCCCGGTTTGTAATGGCTTCGCTGGAAAGATTCTCCTCGCCATTGCTGAGATCAACGGTATTTTCATTTAATGACTCCTTACACGAAACCGACCGATACGCCTCCGCCTTCCTCACGCGTCATGGCTCGATCAATGGCCATGATAAGCGAGACGATTCCATCGATCTTTTCTGATGATTTTTTCTTAGATGGTTTCAAATTTCCAGCCGCATCCTCCTCTACTGTTACATTGGTCGCCATCCATCTCAATACTGGATTCGCGCCGTGATGCAGCTGGCGTTGCAGTATCAAACGCTCCAGCTCTTTCGTCGGAGCGCTCATGGATGCAAACCCTTGCCCGAACTGGACGATTTCAAAACCATCTGCATCGAGCTGAGTTTGTAATTGCGTACTGTTCCATCTGTCAATAGCGATTTCTTGAATATCGTACTTACGCCCGATGTCACCAATGCGCCTGCGGATAACGTCGTAGTCGATTACATTCCCCTGCGTCAATTCAATGTAACCCTCGCGCGCCCATGTCGAATAAAATACCTTGTCTCGCTCCTCGCGCTTCTTGGCGTTGTCGCCCGGCACCCAAAAATATGGAATGATTGCGTTATCGTAATCTGGAAAGATCATAACGAATGCTGCAACGTCTGTTGTACTCGCCAAATCCAGCCCGGCGTAACAGCGTTCGCCCTCAAGCGATGCCTCATCGACGAACGTACTGCACTCATCCCACCTCACCATCTGAATAAAGCGTACATCCTGCTCCGTCCTGATGTTCAGATGCAGCCGCTTGAATGTATTTTCGTATCTCGGATTATCCTGCGCCTTTTTGCATTTCTTGCGCATGTACTCCCAACTCACGGAAATTCCCAGATTCGGGTTTGCTTTTTTCCATACCTCCTCATCGGTCCAATCGTCTTTAACTGATGCCTCGTATATGACGGGCAATAGCGTTGGATCGCTGTGCCCGTCTCGAACTTTGCACGCCTCCTCATGCTTTTCGTTGCAGATCGATCCTTCCCGATCAAAATCGCTTGTTGTGATATAAACTAGAATCGGCTGCTCTCGGCCCGCTGTTGAAGTTTCCAACGCATCCACCAGATCGGCATTAGGCAAAGTATGCAGCTCGTCAACAACTCCGAGATGCGTATTAAAACCATGATGCGCCCCAACGTCCGCCGCTATCGGTCGATACGTTGAGAGGTTGTCAATATTGTCCTCATGGTCAATCAGCTGGATTGACTTGGCTTGACCGCGATACGTTTTGCATCTGCCGTTGAGGATTTTGTTTTTCGCAACCATTCCCTGGGCATGATCGAACACAAGGCACGCCTGAGAATACACG
>SDBT01016803.1_pt1 | contig 11573 bp, 13 predicted proteins | sample 2277101 | NCBI WGS metagenome assembly SDBT01 (sample SAMN10404973, study PRJNA504765) | marine sediment metagenome | isolation source: marine sediment core GS10_PC15, 103 cmbsf | place: Arctic Ocean: Southern Knipovich Ridge | collected 2010
TTCATCTGTTTCTCTAATAGAAATCCAATTGATATACAAATCCAAGGAAATAGAATATGAATTCGAGGCAGATTTGGTAGAACTTCAAAGAATAAAAAATATTGAGTGGGCTCCTCTAAATACTGCTAGTTCTTTAACAGCAATTTACCTAAGGAAAAAATACAGTCTTTCATTTTTCGATTCATTACATGTAGGAATTGCTATTAATTTTGATAGACAAATAATCTCTCAAGATAGTGAATATGATAAGATAAAAGGCTTAAATAGAATTCCATTAACTTCTTTTACATGATTTTCCAAAATAATAAAATTTTCTTGAAAATCAAAAATTTTCTCCAAGAAATTCTTCTAATTGAATAAAGAAGGATTAAAAACCAAAGTTAAAGAGAGGACTATTAATCACTTTTATCAATATTTTCTCTTTTTCCTCTAAATGCAAACCAGTAATGAAACAGGCTAGTAACAAATATTATAAAAATTAACCAGAAAAAAAGGAAAAATAAAAGTATTACCTGTACTTTGGTTTTTTATAATAATTATTGATTTATTTAATAAAGTTACTTCATATTGGCTAAATTATGATATTTCCCACCAATATGGAATTTCTGTAGTGACAACACCATCGGAATCTAACAGGAACATACTATTATTCTCAAAACCTAAAGCAAACCCTCCAAGAAAAGAAACCCAATTCTTTTTTGGCGGAATTCCAAACCATCCTAATTTCAAAGCTATTATAAAAAGGTCATGTGTAATATGAATATCAATATTTTTATCAGGAGCTTTCTTATATTCTTTCCAAATAAGTTTAGCTGCCTTTTGGCAATATTGCTGTAAAGGACTTATTTGATCTTGGGGGTAAAGCCCTGCAACCCAACGATAAATAAACTGATCACCAGTATAATTATTAAATAGATTTGAAAAAAACTTTGGAGCTGTTTCTAAATCATAAAGAGGTGCAAATACCCCTCTCAGTTTACCTTTTCCACCTATAGCTTCAAAGCCCGATAAAATATCTTCTGCTGTTTCTTGACAACGCCAAATTACACTATGAAATAAGCGAATAGGTCTATCGCTAGGTAGCTCCTCACCAAATTTCTTGGCAATCGTATGTCCCTCTGGAGTTAATCTTAATTTATGCATTTCTTCCAAGTTTTCTGGTTCATCTCTTTGAGAATGCCTTAGAATCAGAATGATTTTTGAATCCTTTTGAAATTGTGTAAGCCCATTAATTATTTGTCGTGCTTCAGTTGGCCACTCGCTTTCATTCCAGATTTTTTCAATATCCATTTTAAATAAAATATTACTTCATTTTAGAAAATTTCTTTTCAAGAGAAAAAATTGTATTTTTAACTCTTTTTGTTTCGTTTTCATTCATTAGATTCGTGTTAGTTATTATTTTTAGGAAAATAGATGAATTGACAATAGTCGTATCCATCTGCAATCGTTTTAGGTCTCTTAAAAGTTATCCATTCACTGACTGCTTCTGCAAATATATCATCATAAGAACAAAGGATAGGAGCTAAATCTGTTTCTTCATGAGCTTTAAATACGTCATAGAAAACACATCTTTTCAAATGAAATTCAAGAGTGGTGTCATCTTTTGTTATAAATTGTGGTTCAAATGAGGCATATGTATTATCTGTCCCAAAAATTGTCTGTTCTTTAAATTTATTCCATTTATCATCAGAATTTTTAATTCTTTTTTTTTGCATCTCTGCTAATGGTCCAACAAATTCGTAAAAAGTACGCATCATCAGTTTTTTGATTAAATCTAAAGACACTTCAACTGATGATTCATTCATAAGTGCGCGATAAAGAGCAATTATAAAACAAGGAGTAACTAAATGTATTTTTTGATTAATATCCCTAGGAGAAACATTTTTTGTTTCTTCTGAATTAATCAATGACCCAAATTCTCTTTCCATGAAAAACACTATATTCTGAGTAAGCTTTTCATCATACAACTGGGCTAGAATCTCTTTTAAAATTGATAAATATTGGTCAAAAAGGCTCTTCAAAACGCTCATTACTAAGAAAATAAATCGATCATTAATTTATTTTTTGTAATCTCTCAGCTTATAGTAAAAAAAAAAATTAAATAATAGTAAAAAAAAAAGATTACAGTTCGAAAGTCATGTATCCAAAAACGATGAATAGAATGAAGAATGTAAACAAATTAATTATTGTATACAGATAATATGCATGAATATAATCCTTACTAACAAACATCAAATGAGTCAGATACCAAGCGCCAAGACCCCCAATGGACCATATTATGATGTCTGTAGATGCGTTTATTATGCTATCGAGTTTTACCTTGACCTCTAAGGCAAAAAGAAGAGTATTCTCTATTATTTCCCATAAGAGCGACAAGGCTAAAGTAATTAGCCAAGAGATTAACAACTTTTTTGAAGTCGGTGGTACCAAAGCGGATGGAGCGTTTTCATTTTTATCAACATTTTTTATTATAAAATAAATTGTAAAAACAAACATAAAAATTCCCATCCCCGCTAATAAATGTCCAATACTCCAGAAATCAAATACTGCTTTTGAAAGGTAAGCACCATTTTCATCGAATATTTGCCAATCTATCAGGACAGCCACGAGAACCACTATTAGTAGTAGAATTAAGAAACATGCTAAAAAGGCCAAAATTTCCCATTTATCTTTCATTTTTGTTTAACCTGAATTTATTCTATTTTTCTTTTGAAATTCTTTTATAAAAATTATTTTTGCAAATTAATATTAGTTTTAGTATTTAATTATAATTAAAAAGTATTATCTCAATTTTAAGAATTCATAAATATAGTTAATAAAAGAAAAATTATTATAAAATACGAAAACAGTTAGATTATATGGTAAATATTGTAGAAAATTTAATAATAGAGGCTAGTACAAATTTTACATTTAAGCTCTTCTCACAATTAAAAAAACCAGATGAAAATCTATTTTTCTCACCATTTAGCATTTTTTCTGCTCTTGCTATGGTTTATGCGGGAGCTAATAGCTTAACCGAAACTCAAATTGCAGATGTATTAAAATTTGATATGGATCAGGACATTCTCCACCCCGCACTAAAAAAATTAATGATGGACTTATTAAAAAGTAGAGGAGTTGAGCTTAATATCGCTAATTCGTTGTGGGTTCAAACGGGCTTCGAACTATTACACAAATTTACTTATATCATCAATAGAGACTATGGAGGATCTGTATATAATGTGAACTTCAAAATTGTCTCCGAAACCTGTGCTAAAATAAATGGTTGGGTGTCAGAACAAACACGAAATAAAATCACGGAGATTGTTAATAAATTTTCCCTTAAAGAAGATACAAAATTATTTTTAATCAACGCTATTTATTTCAAAGGTTTTTGGATGTCCCCATTCAAGAATTCCCTAACGAAGGATGACTTCTTCACACTAACCTCAGGTGAAAAGGTTACAGTTTCAATGATGAGCCAAAAAAATTCTTACGAATATTTAGAAGAGGCGGATTTCCAAGCAATTAAGCTACCATACGAAGGACATCGAATTTCAATGATTATTTTTTTACCTAAGAAGACAGATGGTATTAAAGAATTTGAGAGCACTCTTAATTCTGCAATTTTAGATAATTACCTTTCACGTTTCAATCTGGAGAAAGTTATTTTATCTCTACCCAAGTTTTTAATAAGAACTGAATATAAGCTTAAAAATCACCTCATTAAATTAGGAATTGTTGATGCTTTTAATGATGACGCAGATTTTTCAGGAATGACGGAACCAAAGAGACTTAAAATTTCAGAAGTTATTCATAAAACTTTTATTGAAGTAAACGAAAAGGGTACAGAAGCCGCTGCAGTTACAGTTATCGGAATGGGTCTCCTTGGCCTTTCACTTCAAAAAGTAAAACCTCCATTGATCTTTCGTGTAGATCATCCCTTCTTATTCCTTATATGGGACTCGAATACTAAATGCATTTTATTTATGGGGAGAATTATGAATCCTTTGCACGATTAAAGAATAATTGGGAGATAACTATTTTTGACTCAAGCCACCTAACACTTGTTTCATTTTTTTTCGATAAAAATCAAAGACTTCGCGAGGAAATAAGTACTTTCTCTTAGATTTTAGAAATTTTTTTTGGTAAGTATATTTTTAAGAAAAACTTTTATTTGTCAAATATATTATTTAACGAAATAAAAGAAATTTGGTGAAAGAATATTGGTATTAGAACTTCTGGAAATGACTAATGGAATATTTTCTATTATTCTTGTGTCTGTCTTTACATTGGTAGGAATTAGAATAATGTTAATATATAGAAGACAAAAAAGTAGAGTTTATCTTTTTGTAGGATTTACTCTAATGGGCTTAGGTTCTCCGTGGTATTCTAGTTCGACTTCTTTTATACTATCTTTTTTTAACAATGATCAAGGGCTTACAAATCTTCCCATAATCTATTTTTTACTTGCGATTCCTATATTGCCAATCATAACGCTAAGTTGGACAATGGGCTTTACTGAAATCTTATATAAAGAAAGGCAAAAACTGTTTCGAAATATTTTCATAATAATAAGTATACTCCTTGAAATCTGGCTCGTTCTTTACATGATTCTAGATCCAAATGGAATCTTAATATTGACGACACCTGTAAATGCTGATTATTCAAGGGCGATTCTAATATATATCCTATGCTCTTTACTATATCTTCTTTATACAGGCGTATTACTCGCTCGCTCTGGGATAAAGTTAAATGAACCAGAACCTAAATTGAAAGGATATTTTCTCATTTTAGCTTTTATTTTATACATTATTGGGGCAATTTTTGATTCCATAATAGATTTTACTGATTTATTATTACTCTTACCTAGAATTGTTTTGCTTGGTGCTGTATTTTGCTTTTATTGTGGTTTTAATCTACCTAAAACAATTAAAAAACTCTTTTTAAAAAATGAATAAATTCATTAAGAGTTGGTAAACCACGATGTATTAAAGGTTGAGAGGATTGGTGCAATTAGTGCAAAACCTATTAACCATTTAAATTTTCCTGCACACTAATTCTCCTTTTCCAATAGGGACGATTAAGGCATCTACCCGTTTATCAGCTAAAGCCTTATCCAACATTAGTTTTAATGTTTCATAATGATTAATTGCGTTATCTGCAACAAGAATTCCCCCTTTTACCATATTTGGAACAATAAGATTATAACATTCTTCATAAATCTCCTTCTCAGCATCTAAAAAGCAAAAGGCGATATTTTTATAGCTTGCCAAATAATCTCGTGCGTCCCCTTCTATTAATTCTACATTTTTCCCTATATTAGTCATTTGAAATGTTTCCCTTGCTATGTTTGCTTTTTCTTTTAATATTTCAAACGTAGTTAGTGTATTTCCAATCTGTTGACAGGCTAGAGCAATCCAAAGAGCAGAATATCCTGCACTAGTACCAATTTCAATGAATTTGCCTTTTGGAGCAGATGCAGCTAAAATTGAAATAAATTTTCCTGTTTCAGGAGGTATTTGGCGAAGGCGTTCCATTCGAGACGTATTATCGATTCTATCTCTTCTATCTCGGTCTTCTAAAAATTCCATTCTTCTTTTGATTAGTTCTGGGATTTCATGAAACATTTGAACAAATTTTGCTTTTTAAAAAATCATTTAATAATCATACAACAAACAAAAAGATCTAACGCTAATTTGGAGGAAATCCAAGCTTTTCTAATAACGGATTGAAAAAAGTTTCGTTAAAATCTTTTATATATAGCGCGCTAGATAAATATAACCGCAAGAATTCTCTAATTTCATGATATACTTCATTTATATCCATAAAGTCGTATTCCGGTTCGATCATAATCTTATCTAAGTCTAAGGGTTTTAACTGCTTGGTGACTAAGTAAAAAATGAATTGAATGAACGCCTTTTCAACCAATTCATCTTCATCCTCCTCCAGTTCATAGACATCACGAGAGACTTTCTTTTGTAATTTTAGAATATCTCCCAGTAAATCTTCTAATATTGTAGGTAAATTCAATGCTTGAATTTTTTCTATCATATCTTTATTGCTAGAATCATCAACTTGTGAATTACAATAATCTTTTATATTTGTATAAAAGCGAATTATGAATTTGAACGTATCTACAGCCTTATCTGTCTTCCATTCCTTATACGGAAGCCCCCAATGGTCAAAATTTATCCCATCTAAAGACTTATTTATCTGCTTTTTGATATTGTCAACTTTCTCTATGAAATAATCAGAATGGTCCATGTATGGCTTTCCTCTCACTTCATAGATGTATTTATAGGGTTTTCCAAATTCCTTAAAAGTTTTCTTTTTCCATATCCTCGCGTATTCTTGTGTTATCTCTTTTTTGCCAATTTCTGTTGCAAACCTGATGATATATCCACACTTAGGACAATAAGTTACCCAGGAACCTCGTATTGAAGTAAATGGTTTAACAATAATTTGATGCTCCGCATCTTGAAAACTCATAAGCTCACCCTCAGAGTCTATTGTATCAAAATGGGATTTTTCTATATGAAAGGACTCAGGAATAAACTCATAAGCACAGATGGAGCATTTCAATTTTTCTTTTAAAGGGGATTTATTTTCTGTCATATCAATTCACAGATATTTTCTTCAATAAGCTAATGATTTAATATTTCACAACTTTAAAAATTTTATCTGGTTTCATCTGAAATAAAGAAATGTACAGTCCAGATATTACATCATTCATTGAGAGGAAAACATAATTCCTCCGTTTTTTAATTTTTTTTAGACAAAAAGTTCTTATAATATTCTGTTTTCATAATAAGATGGTATCTCTATCCATTCAGAGATGATAAATCAGAGTATCATTTTGAAACTTTTATTGGAGATTGATAATGGAGCTGATAACACATGGAACAGCACGACAATTGGTAATTACTGGGATAATCTTACTGGACCAGACGTAAATCCAGAAGATGGAATTGTCGATTTGCAATATAAACCATATAATATAAGTGGATCATCTCAAAGTAAAGATTACTTATCGATAGCTGAAGATGGTGCACCGAGGATAGAAATTGATTCTCCTGCTACCGGCTATGTATTCGCTGTTAATGCTCCCTCTTTCATTGTAGATATCACCGATATTTATGTAGATACTATGTGGTATACTATTGACGGAGGATTGCATAATTACACATTTACAGCTAATAGCACCATAAATCAATTTGCGTGGGATGATGCGCCCAAGGGCAATGTTAAACTAACGTTTTATACGAGTGATATTATATATCAATATTTCCAAAATACTGACTATATTGGATCTGCTGAAGTTATAATAAAAAAAGACGATGAAGCCCCGATAATTCATATTTCATCACCTACTTCAGGTGAAGCATTTGGTGTAAATGCCCCCTCTTTAAATGTAAGCGTCACTGATGATTACTTAGTTTCAGCTTCGAGGAAGTATACTATTGATGGAATAAACTTTTATTCCTTTACCGGAAATGGCACAATAGATCAATATGCGTGGGGTAATATGTCTGACGGGGCTATTACATTAACGTTTTCTGCGAGTGATACTCTCGACAATGTTGGAATTTCTCAGAGCATTATAGTAAAAGATACTACAGTTCCAGTTATCATTATCAAAACACCTAATTCTGGGGATGTATTTGGTGTAAATGCACCCTCTTTCAACGTAAGTATCACCGAAGATAATTTGGCTGCATTGTGGTATACTCTTAACGGAGGAGTGCCTTATTACATCTCTCCCGGAAATGGCACAATAGACCAATCTGCGTGGAATAATATGTCTGATGGAGTTATTACATTAAACTTTTATGCGAGTGATACTCTAGGACACATTGGATCTGCTGAAGTTTCGATTATAAAAGATACTACAACTCCAATCATAATCATCAATTCACCTGTTGAAGGGGAGAGATTTGGTAATAATGCACCCTTGTTCAATTTAACCATCACGGAAGATAATTTGGACTCGTTAACGTATTCTTTTGATGGTGGAATTACTACTTATGCCATAACAAATAACACCATTTTTAACCAAACGGCATGGACAACTTTATCCCAAGGAGAGGTTACTATTACGTTCTTTGCGAGAGATCTCGCTGGGAATGAAGCATTTGAAAGTGTCACCGTAATCAAAAGCGTTCCAAGTGGTTTAGAACCGGGTGTGATAATAACTATCGTTATTGTTTCTGTAGTCGGAGGAGTCGCAGTAATAGCTGGTGTGGGATATGTTGTCTTGAAAAAACGAGTAACACCAGAATAATTCTTAATTATATTCTTCTTGTTTCTATTTTTATTTATTAAAATGACATAGTTCTAATTTTTTCATAGTACATTGTTAATTATCAAGAATAATACAAAATTATATATCACATTCTTATTCATCATAATTATGATATGCTTTTTTGGTGATGGTAATGGATCTGGAGTTTTCCGATATTTTTATAAAATTTGAACTTGCTTCAACTTTAGCTAAAGGTGATAACAAGTGTATTCATCGATATATCTTTAAATAAATTAATTCATTATAAATCTGTCATTTTTAGCACTCATTTAAATGCAGAAAATTTTTTTAAAATGTCAATAGGGACGGGATTTTCATAGTTTAATCCAATTTTCTTACATAATTTATCAAAATCAGTATCCGTTGTCAAAATTGAGGTTGCATTTTCTTGTTTAGCTAAAGCTAAATAATAACAATCATAAATATCATGGTTTAATTCATTAGAATACTTAAATGCTTCAATAATAGTCTCTCTCTTTAAGCCTACATAAATTGGAATTGAGTAATTCTTTACAAATTCTAAAATAATTTCTTTAGCAAGCTGTTTATCAATTCCCCACTTGGTAGTTAAGATCCAAAATGCACGAAATGGAAGGATTTCCGGAATAATTATTTTAAACGCACCTGTTAAACCTTTATCCATCAATTTCTTGATGTAACTAAATCCGGGATGATCTTCAACAAAGAAAATCGATAAAAAATTAATATCAATTAATTTTCTAGTCATTTACTCACCAAAAGTTGATTCTCCGGCTTTTAAAAACGTATATTTACCCCATTTCCCGGAACTTTTTACTGTTTTTTGTTTTGGAATGAACAATTTTAGAATAATCTTATCATTTTCACCTATAATTTCTAATTCCTCTCCAGGAATGAAATTATATTTTTCACGAATATTCTTTGGAATGGTAACTCGACCCCGCTCATCAATTGTGACTTTTTCTACTATCTTATTTTCACCCATTTTTTTTTACCCATAATATATTACCCCTAAAAGTATATAAATTTTTCTAAACTTTTTCAAGAAGAAATTAATTTGTGTTTTATATTTAGATGGTGCTTAAAAAATTACATTCGATCGGCTACGTATAAGCTAGAGGCAGCGATCATTAAAATTTCAATGGGTCATAATATTGAGAGCTCTTTAATTCAAGCATTAAATAAATTAGAAAAAGCGGAATGGGAAGTTAATCGCTTATTATGTAGGGGGACGATCACTCAAGAATTTGCAGATATAATACTCCTCAAACTACATCAGGCTCAAGAAGATATCAAAGGAATAAAAAACTCAATTTAGGGAATTTCTTTTTTGTTTATAGGGGTTCTTTCAAAAGATTTAATTGATTTAGTTTTGCTAGATGAATAAGAATATCTGAATCACTTACTGCTAAAACCATACTGAAATTCCTCATCTAACTCCTTTTTCCCAAAATCCAAATAAATCTCGTGTTTCTGTAAAAGTTCTTCCATCTCTCTATAAGTAATTTTTAAAATATCTGCTGCTTGGCGTTGACTTATTTTTTTCTCTCTGTATAATTCAAAAACTAGTAGAAGTTTAATTTCTTTTTCTGGATCATCATTAAGAAAAGGTAATATCTCTGGGGGAATTTCAACTTTAATTGGTTTATCCATTTTTAATGCAACAATTCATATTTATTTCCTTTACTAAATTTATTCTAATTTTAGCTTATCTATTTTTACATTTTAATTAATTTATAATAAAGATACTTTAACTCAAAAGAACTAAAGAATAAACATTTATGATGTGTTGCAATTTCTTGTATCTTTTCAAAATCTTAAAATAACAGCCCCATCTTTGAACAATTGTGCTTCAATTTTAATACCATCAACACCCATATTAACATACTTTCTAAAAGAAGATAGAGTATTCTGAATTCCTCCAAATCTCGGCCCCCTATGGCTCCAAATTATTGTAGAATCCAAGCGTATTCATCCTTCCGTAATATTATTTAAATAAAAAGAAAAATAATTATTCAAACGAATTTATTACAACTTAAAAGAAAACCTTAAAATGCAATTACTAAAGTTTGAAGAAATGAGGATGAAAATTTTATGAAATTATTACGCACACCTGATGAAAGATTTGAGAACCTTATTGATTTCCCGTTCAAACCTAATTATAAAGAAGTCGACGGCATCAGAATTCATTATGTGGATGAAGGTCCTAAAGATGCTGCTGAAGTAATATTACTTATGCATGGAGAACCTTCATGGGCCTTCTTGTATAGGCATATGATACCAATTCTTGTCCAAGCGGGTTATAGAACAGTAACACCGGATTTAGTAGGATTCGGACGGTCTGAGAAACCTACGGAGCAAAGTGATCACACTTACCATAAACATGTGCAGTGGATTTCACAATTAGTCAATATGCTTGATCTTAACAATATAACTTTGTTTTGCCAAGACTGGGGTTCTTTAATAGGATTAAGAGTGGCAATTGAAAATCAAGAACGCTTCAAGAGAATTGTTCTATCGAATGGAGGATTACCAACTGGAGAGCAACAAATGAGTGAAGCATTTGTGAATTGGAGAAAATTTTCAAGGGAATCTCCAGTTTTTAAAATCAAGAGGATAATTCAAGGCGCAACAACCACTAAATTATCGAAAGAAGTTAGAGAGGGGTATGAAGCACCATTCCCAGACGATTCTTTTAAAGCAGGAGCTCGGATTTTGCCATCTTTAGTCCCAATTAGTCCTGATGATCCTGAGCATGACGCGAATAAAAAGGCAATCGAGCTGTATAAACAATGGAAAAAACCATTTTTAACTGCCTTTTCCGATACTGACCCTGTAACCAGAGGAGGGGATAAATTTTGGCAAAAAATAGTCCCTGGAGCACAAGGTCAAAATCATGTTACAATTAAAAATGCGGCTCATTTTGTACAAGAAGATAAAGGCCCTGAATTGGCTAATCTCATAGTAGAATTTATCAAAAATAATCCTTAGTTTGATATTCACTCTATTTTTTTCATGAACAAGTTGAGATTCTCTTTATTTATCATTAAAAAATAAATGAATTTCTTAAGCTCAGTAATATTAGTAATAAGTTAGAAAATTAAAAAAAACAAGCTCGGATAAGAAAAAGCTTAATAATAATATTTCCATTTTTATTTATTAATATTTTAAAAAATATTAAATGAGGGAGCAATTACATGAGAAAAGATAAATTAACTTGGTTTGGATTCAAATTAACTAAAAAACAATCATTAAATCTATTTATTATATCAATAATAAGGTACATTAATTCTTATTTTTTTATATTTAA
>SDBT01016804.1_pt1 | contig 11573 bp, 3 predicted proteins | sample 2277101 | NCBI WGS metagenome assembly SDBT01 (sample SAMN10404973, study PRJNA504765) | marine sediment metagenome | isolation source: marine sediment core GS10_PC15, 103 cmbsf | place: Arctic Ocean: Southern Knipovich Ridge | collected 2010
CAATTTATTCCCGCATCTGCGCGTTCCCGCTTATCCGCTTTCCCGCTTTCCCGCTTTCCGGCGTTCATCCACTCCCGAATAATGACAATATTGTAATAAAACCATACATTGGTATTTTCTTTGCGTAATAAAATAAAACTATGGGAACCAATTTGATTTGGAGGCAGGCTATCTATTTGATTATTACGGATTTAGCTCGTGCTTTAAATGGAATTGATTTTTCCGGCTTGTTAATTATTGTCTCAAAGTGAAGCAAGGTATAAAAATGCTGACAATTATAATCATTTCTGCCAAAAAAAATGAATAAAATAATCACCTACATTGCTCAACTAATCTTATTTTTCCTTACGCTATTTTATTTTGAGGCTGTGCCGAAGGCCTATTCCCAGGATTTAAAAAAATTACAAATATTGAGTGTTTTTTCAAATACCGATACCATAGCACAAGGTCAAAAAAATATATCCGTTCAGATGCGTATCAGAAACAACGGTCGAAAAAGTGCATCAATTACCACAACAAAACTTATTTTTAAAAACAATTCTTCCGATATTTCCGACCAATTTTATGTCTCGGAACAAAACAATAATCCAACTATTATAAAAAGGCGTTCATCAATCGTAGTGAATTATTTTGTATCCATTGCTGAGAACGTCAATTCAGGCAATATTACTATTGACGGAGAAGTAGAAGGATTTGAGACCGAATCCAATAAACAATTGGCTGATTATGGCGCCGATATCACAAAAAACTGGTTTATATTAAAACCTCTAATCCCACAAATTATTTCAATTTACACATCTCAGCAAACTATAACACAATATCAGGAAAAAGACTGGTATGTATGGCTGGAGGTTCAGAATCCAGGCACATCCGCTGTTCGTCTGGACAGCGGGAAAATATATTTTTCCAATAATACCGACATCTCACATGAATATTCAATCATTAATCCAACTCTGTTTTGGAGTGATGACGCCGGCTCCCAATTTTTAGAAGCAAACAATCAGGATACGCTTAGATTTATAATTGATCAGTCCGGATTCACTCCGGGCGCTGCCGCAATTAATGGAGAGTTGTGGATCACCGATACTACAAACCAGCAACAATATCTGATTCAAAACAATATAAGTGTCGGGAGTATATTGGTCCAAACTCCGGCAATTTTAGCTGTAGATTCAATATTTTTCTCCCAGGACAGCCTGGCAGCCGGACAAGAACAAGAATGGAATGTGGTGCTGCATTTAAAAAATTTTGGTGAAAGTTCGGTTTTTATCGATACTTCAATAACACAGACAAATTTAAAGTTTGAAAATGATGGAAATTTTATTGATGATTTTGAAGTAATACAACCAGCCGGTTTAGATTCACAACCCGGTTTATTTGAATTAGCCGGCGGGCAAAACGGAATTTTGGTTTTTATTATACAAAAAACAGCTGATATTTTTGGCCATTGTCAGGTTTTGGCCACCGTCGGAGGATTGGAGATAAACAGTGATAAACAACTAAGCGCCGGTTTATCTGGTTCTGTTTTTATTGTAAGGTCCGCTTCCGTATACATCCTGTCAACAAATAATATGGCTTTTAATCAACCTGAAGTAAACAGCGAGCAGATCTTTGAAATTGATGCAGCCATTTTCAATAATAGTGCCGAAATTATCCGGGAGGTTATAGTGGCATTAAGCAGCGATCAGGAATCCTCCATTATTTCTCCCCAAAGTGTCATAAATATAGCACCGGGATCCTCCGAAACCGCGTCCTTTAGTATAATCGCTTCCGAAAACACAGGCTCAATTGAAACATTTACCGCGATGATCCTCTCAGCCGAATCGATATATCCGGGACAACAAGTCCTTATATCTTCGCCGTTAGATTCAAATACTTTTGCCATAATTGAAAAACCCGCACTAGCACAATTGGAATCGAATATTGATGATGCAGACGGATTGTTAAGCGCCGGTCAAATACAAAAAGTTACGGTGATTTTAAAAAACAGAGGCACTTCTAAATTGATAGACCAGGGAATAATTGAACTGATTATCCCGGAAAATTATTTAAGAATTAATGCCGGAGATACAAGTTATGTCTCGAGAGAATCGGCATATATCTCAATGAATGAACCGGCTGTATGGCAAATTAAAACTCCGGACCACTCCCAGGGTCCTGATAATTTAATCACCAGATGGATTTCGGCACCAAAAGACGAAAACACAAATTTTTCGGCGAAACTATTTTCTCAGGCGGATTCTATCGTTATAACTACGTTTAAACAAAGCGGGATTGTCAGCTATACCGAAATTTTATCACCCGAGGGTGCAATCGACCGGGTGTTATCAACGGACCAGGAATTTGTCATCCGAACAGTTACCAACCCGACACCACACTTGACCGACCTGGAGGCTAGATTAATTCTACCTGGAAATTACTCAACCACAAATACTCCAACCCAGAGAATAGAAAACGATACTGTCTACTGGACAATCCAAAGTCCGAATTTTCCCGATCAAAATAGTAAAGCTTTGATTGTTCAGTTTTCCGGAACTGATATAAACGGTCTATTATTTGATTTTACACCGGATACATTAATAATTATAACCGAAACAAAAGCCGGTGTAAGCTTAGAATCTGAAATATTTGAGCCACAAACAGCAAAAAATGGGGAATTATTTATTGGCCAGGGATTTACAATTCGTGCCCGGGTGCTGAACTCCGGACAGGCCGGATTATATGGAACGGCTCATCTGCATCTGGATCTAGGCTCAACAGGAATTACAGTATCTGAACCATTAACTCGTTTTTTCCTATTTGAAAACGATAATAATAACTCGAATTTGATATACTGGCATGCAACCGCACCAATGGTGCCAAAATCTTTATCCAACCTCAGAGTGAACATACTCTCCGCTCCATCGGATGAGAATACCAACAAAAAAGCATTTATAAATAAAGATTTTATCACTATTGAATTAATAACCATAAAAGATGCCAAACTCACAAATAAATTCCAAATAGCAGCTCCCGAAGGCGCAAGAGATATGCAGCTTTCCACAGATCAAACTTTTACAATTCATGCAGTCGTTCATTCGATAAATTGCAGCGATATCCAGGCGCTATTAAAACTTCCTGAAGGAGCGGGTTTTTTCACAGAAAACTCACTTAAATCTGCGATAGCCGGGGTTGATACTGTTTCCTGGACTGTTATTGCCCCAAATTTACCCGTTCAAAATTCAAAGTTGCAGATACTTCTAACCGCAAAAAATGCAGAGGACAATCAGAAAATCATAAGTCTTCAAGATTCAATGACGGTTGCTGTCGTTGAAAAAGCCCGGCTGCAAGTTTCAGCTCAAACGACTAAATCTATTGTCTCAACGGAAGAAATCTTTACAATCACAGCACAAGTAAATAAATATGGTGATGCCGAAATTTTGAATGAAGCAATAATTCAGTTAAGTCTCCCGGAAGGTTTTACAACCCCTGATGATACTATTAAAACTACTTCACAATTATTAGCTACATGGCTGGTAAAAGCACCGAATCAACCTGCTGTTCTACCCAAAAACATCCGGCTGTCAATGATTGGCAGGCCGCTGGATGAAAATACCAACATTATCGCCAACGCAACTAATTTGACAACCACTTTAGTTATTCTTGTAGATGAAATATACCTGAAGGTAATAAAATCACCATCTTTCGGGAAAGCAACGGTTGCACAAGGTGAAATAAATGTGCCGATATTGGGTTTGGAACTGCTCAACAAAGGAAATACCGGGTCCAATGGAATTCAATTGCGCAGCATAAAATTTAATCTGCGAGGCAGGGAAGGTGAATTGATTTCGCCGCAGTCGGTTTTGTCAAAAATTGAAATCAGGGACCGGATGGATACTGATTTAATTTACGGACATATTTCAAATATACCCTCCGAAAATCCTGTTGCTATAACATTTCCGGAACAACTGGTTTTAAAACCAAATCAATTACTCACGTCGCTGGGTATCTATGGGGATGTCTCCCCGAACGCCGGGCACAATTCCTTTTATCTTGCTATTGAGAGCAACACCCACATTGATGCTGTGGATGCGGTCACACAACGTCCGGTAAACCTGGTGGATGGTGCTGAAAATCAGATAAACGCTCTTAACATAACTTCAAACATTTCAGCGATTCTGGGGAAAAATGTTAAAACAACTTTTGGAAATTATCCCAATCCATTTGGAAGACAAGATCATTTAACCACAGATTTTGTTTATTATCTTGAATCTGATTCATTTGGAGAGATAAAAATATATACTTTAACCGGTAATTTAGTAAAGGTATACAAATTTTCAGATAGCGATCTTGAAGGCCGCCGCGGCGTCCGCGACGGTGATATTTCTTGGGATGGCAAAAACGGAAACGGGCATACTGTATTATCAGGAGTTTATGTCGCAGTTTTAACCATAAAAGGAAAAAGCCTGGTTACGAAAATTGCATATATGAAATAGTAATACCTAAGGTTATTATGGGTAATGTTGTAGAAACCGCAATCCTAATTTCTTGAGCTCGTTTTCCGCCCGGTTTGTGAGGTACTACATTAATGAGGATCTATTGTATATGAAACTACAATTTAAAAAAAACAGCCGACTTTTTATATTGATATTTACTACCCTGCTGCTTGCACAAATCCAGGTTTCAGACGCCCAAATCAAGATAATGCCGTTGGGAGATTCCATAACCAAAGGCCATAATAGCGGTTCAACGGATAATTCCGGATATCGTGACGATCTGGTGGCCCTATTAAAATATGAGCAGCTAGATTTCGATCTGGTAGGAACTTTAACCGACGGAGTCGGCTATGACCCTGATCACGAAGGTCATGGCGGATTTTGGACCGATCATATTTATGAAAACATACATTTATATCTTAGTTTAAGTATGCCCGATATCATACTTCTGCACATCGGGACAAATGATATTTCAAACGACACAGAAGCCGGAAAAATAATAGAAAATATAAATAATATACTGTCAGCAATTGTTTCGTTTAATCCGGAAATTAAAGTAATTTTGGTATCATTAATTCCCCGAACCGATGAAAAAGATTATTTTACAACTATTTTAAACGAAAAGATTGAAAAGCTATATCTCGCCAAAAAAAAAGAGGGCCTTAAGGTATTTTATACCGGGATGAATGAAATTTTTAAATGTAATATGAATTGGTCGGCGGATTATTTTACTGCACCGGATTTTATACATCCCAATGATATCGGTTATAATATTATGGGCCAGATCTGGTATAGTAGTATCATGACGGTAAAAAACAGTGACTTAAACAGTTATTTGTCTGATAATTTTGACCGAAGACTTTTAGGAATTGCCTGGGATGCAAATTCTGACATCGAGATCAATGATGGGGATCTTGTTAATACTGCTGTTTCAGGGACCCAAAATTGGCAATATATGGCGGTTTATAAAGGATTAAAAAATCCAACCAGTATCGGACTAACCTGGAGTGAGCATGCAGATGCTGCCGGATTAAGCGAAGGCGGCCTGGCTTTACTGTTAAATTCACCATCAAAAAACGCATCAGGATTTCTGGCCTGGATCAATATAAATGATAATAAGCTGCGATTATCACAAATTGAAAATGGTTCCGCTGACCAACGGCAATATGTGGGAAAACCGAGTATAGTGCCTGTCCCAATTCCCGGAGATCGGTTTCGGGTAGATATAATTAGGGACACGAATATTTTGAATTTTGATTATTTTGTCAATGATAGTTTCGCCGGTACGATTTTGATGCCTAATCCGGGAATTAACAGTTATTTTTATTCCGGAATAGTCTTCAAACAAAATAGCGATAACAAAATCAGTGAATTTTTTGCCGAAAAAAGTTCCGATTTTGTAGCGCCCGCCCAGATACAGGATCTTTTAATTCAAAATATTACCGCAACTTCAGCGACCTTAACATGGACAGCCAGCGGAGACGACGGCGCCTACGGTATGGCAACACGCTACGATTTGCGATATTCTAAAACCGATATTTCAAATGAAGAAGCGTTTATAAAAGCCACACCTGTAACCGGTCTTCCGGCGCCTGGTAAATACGGCGCTACAGAAAAATTTGTGGTCCTGGAATTATTACCGGAAACAGACTATTTTTTTGCTCTGAGAGTTATCGATGATGTGGACAATCTATCCATAATGTCAAATGTGACAGAGTCCAAATCTGAATCAGGCGAGCTGTTTATTGATACTTTTAATCGTCAAAGCCTGGGTCCAAATTGGACGGCTGCAAATAGTCTTAAGATCATAAATAATGAACTTACCAATATATCTTTAAATCAAAACTTATGGAATCTGGCAATCCTGAATAACAGACCTAATCCAACCGAAGTCTCATTTAAGTGGTCTGTTTCTGCTGATTCAGCAGGAATTGATCAGGGAGGAATCGCCCTAATGCTGGATTATCCCGGTCTTGAAACCAATGGTTATCTGATCACCCGTAGAACCTTTCAAAATCAGATCCGGCTGTGGAAAATAATTCAAGGTCAAAATCCATCTGAGCCTATTCACGAAACACCGTTATTAGCTATACCAAACCCGGGAGATGAATTTAAGATCGTAATTTCCAGCGACCAGAACGGAAATCATTTTAGTGTATTCATTAACGGCTGGCAGGACATAACTATATCGGATACTGCCTTTTTTATAGATCCGTCGGTATCCGAAAACAGATTCGCAGGGATTATGTTGCCGGGCGGCAGAAACAATAATATTGATGATTTTAAAACGCTTACCGAAAATCAGGCTGTTTATGTTTATAACTATGATACAAATCCCGGTGATTATTCACTTTCACAAAATTATCCCAATCCTTTTAATTCGTCTACAACAATAGAATTTTATTTACCCATTGCTGAAAAAGTAAAAATTGATGTTCATAATATAAAAGGACAAAAAGTAGCGATACTGAAAAACAAAATATTTCCATCCGGGAATCACAAAGTATTATTTAATACCCAAAATCTGCCCAGTGGGGTTTACATCTACAAAATTCAGACGGAACGATTTATCCAAATAAAAAAGATGCTGCATGTGAAATAGTCCTGAACTGACTAATCATGTTCTCGCAATCACCCTTCTCTGACAACCTGAATAAAATTAATAATCGGCGCTTGTTTTATACCGGGATTTTCCTGTTTAGGCAAAAATTCTAGAAGAAGAACATCGGTTACATTTACACCTTTGAACTCTTTGATAACCGCTTTGTCCGGAGCGCCTGCTTCCTCAACAACATCCAGACTACTCACTACTGTTTCACCCTGGAGCAGCACATCAAACTCCCGTTGACCGTTCCGGTCACCTGCCGGTGCATTAAAACCGAGCGTTACAGTATATACAGCGGAATTTTCACCATTGCCGGCATCGATCAAAGGGATCTCACATTTCAATAAACCAATACATCCGGAAGTAAAAAGCCATGGTTTTTGAGATCCATTTACTACTTTCCCTCTAAAATCACTTGAAAAATAGCCCATCTCCTGGATAATTTGTTCGTTTAAATTAAATTTCACCCCATAATCGGGATAATGATTTTGCAGATAGTCGGTTTCAGGATTGGGATAACCAAACCACAGATTACCATCATCATCTTTCATATCAGCCGGAGCGCCAAAATTAATATAAAAATGTTTTGCAGGACCTGTTGTTTTACCGGCGATAAATACATTCCACGGCTGGGATCTGGTTTTTTTGTGTTTTAATACCACAGAACTTCTCAGGGGAAAGGAACATGTACAGCCGGAGCTTGATTCGGGAAAAAGTAAAAGACCGTTGGCCGGGATCATGTTGATCCAGCAGCCGGGACGAATTCCCCCGAACAGGGTTAATCCTCTATCATTTTCAAAGTCATACATTGCCGTGCTGGATGACCGGTAAAAGAGCATATTGGCAGAAGCCGAGGTTACGGCGCATGTGTGTCCGGGCCGGAGATACTCCCACTCTACCAATTCACCACTTATAGGGTGAATTCGTTTTTTGATTTCACCGGTGTGTAAGTCGCAGGCCCGGGGTTCAATGAATACCTGGTTTCCGACAATTACCGGCCGGGCATTATAGTTTAACGGATAAGAATACAGCACTTCACTATTCTGTGCGGACAATGCTATTAATCGCCGCCATTTGAGGGAGTTGTTTTGGAATCGCCAGGCATCGTGGGTTCCGGAGCTGCCAAAAAACAGTAATACACCGTCCTGATAAGCGGCAGCCATGCCATCACCGCCGCAACCGGTCACGTCCAGCGGTTTTTCCCATTGTTTTTTTCCGGTCCCGGCATCCAGTGCAACAATTACTCTGGCATCAATATCGTTATAATCTATCATTCCCTCAGCACTCTGTTCATATTTTCCCACTCGGACAAGTTTTTGCCTGTTGGTCACGGCAGCGCTTTTCTGGCTGTTGGAAATATCGCTTTCGGCAAAAAAGATTTTACCATCGCCGTTAGTGATGGTTATGTGTGCGATTCGTTTTCCCGGATATTTCCATAACAGCTTCCCGGTTTCGGCGTTTATAGCAAAAACCATATCGCTAACCATCATGTTTTGGGTTACCGCAGCTTTTGACGGTTTATATAATTCCCAGACCGGGTAATCGGTCATCATCCGCCACAGGGCTCCGGACCTTTTGAAGTCATCCATTAATTTTTTATCGGGAACCGGATATTTTGATTTCAAAATATCATATCCTTCCACAAATTCGGCGGAAATTTCTTCTCTGTTTTTCCATCTGCCGTCTGCAACAAACATTTTATAAAGTGCAAAATATTCTCTTTTGAGAGGTTGAGCCCTGGAACCGTAAAGGATATTATTCTCAAATGATATATATCCCCAGCGACGTGATTCGCCGGCGGGCGGGGCGGGGATTTTAAATGTCCCTATTGTCTCTCCGGTAGCGGGATCGAGACGGTAACATTTATCGAAAGCCGCCACATAAAGACCGTTTTTTGTTACCTTAAGATTTCCGCCGTCAACGTCAGCTCTGGCTCTAACGGCGCCCGGAATTTCTCTTTCCCACAGGAAAGTACCGTTATAAGCATCGTAGGCCATAATCACTTCCTCGCCCTGGATAAAAAGACGTCCATCCATGGAAACAGGACTGGCAGCTTTTGAATGACGATCCATCATTTTTTCAGGGCCGGGATCTCCGTACCAAAGAATACCTAAAGGACCTTTAACCAACCGGTCGGTCGAGCTGGCGGTATTTTGCGGATTGCCGTACTGTTCAGTCCAGCTTCCCGCTCCTTCCAAACCACCGCGGATAGCTTTCAGCCACTGGCCGTTTTCGTTTATCAGTTGGGACTCTTTCACGCCGGAGTTTTGTAAGCTGGTGATTAAAGATTGTAAATCGCCGGATTTTGCTTTTTTATCCACCCCGTCCGGCTGACCCAAACAGGCAATACCGCCAAGCGGTTTTAATACCCGGAAAATATCTTCACTATAGTGAGGAGTTTTTCCTGAAATTGTCAGCTCATCCGAAACAATTAAATTGGCAAAATAATCAGGTAGGGAAGTTATATCCCATTGCTCGACAACAACCCGGGAGCCGTATAATCCGGCCTGGTCTAATTTCTGTTTTGCGGCCTTAACCTTGCCAGGATCTTTTTCAATTCCGATGATCTTCAATTCTGTCCGTTTGGCAAGTTCCAGTGCCAGTTGGCCGGTGCCGCAATCCAAAACAAGACAATATCCCTTGTTAATACCGGTTTTATTTAAAATATTTTCCGCTGCAGATTCATAAATATTGGTAATTTCAGCATCTTGATAAGGAGCAGGATTGATACCAGATATAATCGTTCCTAATCCTTCAGTGACAGCTTCGTTAAAACAATAAATATTACCGTTATCGGTGCTGACAAACAGATTACCGTTTGCGGCGGCAAGGCCATAGGCTTTGCCATCTATACTTGAATCCCAGAGTTTATTGCCATCCTGTGCAGCTAGAGCAACTACGGATTCGTCTCCTCCGACAAAAAGTTTGTCTCCGGCCAGGATCAGGGAGTTCATATTTTTTATCGGGTAGTGCCATTTTTTAACACTACCTCTTAACCGGGTCTCTTCCTGTGCTAACTCGCTAATTTTAGCCGACAAATCCTCTCGCTGCTTTTCTAATTCCCCCCCTGTTTCAGCGGTTTCCTGAAGTCTTTTGTTGACATCGCTAAGCATGCCATTTAATTTTCTGCGTTGAGCTTTTACTGTGTCCATTTTAGTCATAACATCCTGAAATTGATTTCGGTCTAAAGCAAAAATCTCATTTTCAGAGAGGGCATAGGAAAAGTCCGGAGTAACTACTATATCAATTCCGGGAAACCAGGCATGTATATCATCGACTTTTTTCCCGGTTTGATTGTCATAAACAACTTTAGCGGGAGTACCTGACTTATCCACACCGGTGATCAGCTTATCTTCATCCAACAATGCCCATGTTCCGCCTACCTTACCTCCGGGCAGACAATAATAAAGGAATTCGCCGCTTTTTATATCGAATGCTGCCGGCATCGCCCGGCCTGATGGTACATAGAGAATATTTTCTGAGGCTACCAGATAACTCTGTGGTGATATACCGCCAAAGGCCAGCTCATGAGCACGGTCACCGATAGTATCATTTTTCCAGACGATGTTGCCGTTGTTGATATCCAAAGCGCAGATATAAATTCCTTCATAAGGAAATACACCCGCGCCAAAATAGACGATCCCCTTATCTACCAGAACACTGGTGCGCACCGGCCATAAAGAGATCATTCTGCCGTTGCCCAGCACCTTTTCGGCACTGGGGCCAGCCCGGTATTTCCATACAAGTTTACCGTTATCTGTTTTCAGGCAATAAACATAACCATCATCCGAACCGACATAAACACGGTTTTTGTGGATTGTCGGCACAAAACGGACGGGTCCTTCAGTGAAAAAAGTCCATTCCGTTTTACCCGTTTTTGTATTTACAGCATAAACTTTGTTATCCACTGAAGAACCAAAGAAGGCTTTTCCTTTTGCTGAAGTTACATGAAACACATTATCGAAATGGGTGCGAGCCATCTCTTCACCCGGTTCCGGCCATGCCGGTTTGGGAGCATGGGTCGGCTGGATTGTCCACTGCAGCGAAAGGGGAACAGTTAAACCCCGGTCTGTAACACCACTTCGGGCATTATTTTGCCGGTATGTTGTCCAGCCCCCCGTCCCGGTTCTATCACAATTAATACTAAATACAAAACAGCAACCGAGAAGCAGTGCAGCAAAATTTTTGTTTTTCCGCCATACGGTTTTGAAAATCAATTCTGATCGGTTCATGCTGTAATCCTCCAACTAATATTTTATAATTTAAATTCTAAAATCTATTAAAATTGCTCATTGTTCATTGCTTTTTGATCATTGATAATTGTTCTAACCCTCACCCATCGTTCAAAGTCAACCTCCCGCAGGTTTACAAATTTACTCCTGTGAAAGATCAAAATTTTATCTAACTTTCAAAATAAGCCTGCGGGAGGTTCGTTCATTCCACCATCAGGCTCAATCACTCTACTATCACAATCTTTCATCACTCCCATGCTC
>SDBT01016805.1_pt1 | contig 11572 bp, 8 predicted proteins | sample 2277101 | NCBI WGS metagenome assembly SDBT01 (sample SAMN10404973, study PRJNA504765) | marine sediment metagenome | isolation source: marine sediment core GS10_PC15, 103 cmbsf | place: Arctic Ocean: Southern Knipovich Ridge | collected 2010
CACCTATTGTTCCCCGATTACCTGCACTTGAAGAAGTGGTTGAGGAAGAGAAGACCGGTCTCTTTTACGAACCAAATAACTGCAAAGATTTGGCTGACAAAATGATTCTTTTAATTGAAGATGAGGACATGAGAAAGAGAATGGGAAAAAGAGGCAGAAAGATGGTCAAAGAAAGATTCGAGTGGGAAAAACTGGCGGACCGGTTTGTTAAGATATGTGAAGGATTTCAATCTGGGAGGAGTTTGTGAAAGTTCTAGTCACCAACCCTCCCTGGCCAGGTCCCGGGTTTGGAGCCAGGTCAGATGTCAGATGGCCCCACAAGAGAAGTGACAAATTCATAGAATATCCTATTTATCTAGCTTATGTGGTAGCGGTGCTGGAGAAAGCGGGGATCGAGGTGAAGTTTATCGATGCGGTAGTGGAGGAACTATCCATACCAGATTTTGCTGATGCTGCTGCGAAAATTAATCCTGATATGGTGGTTATTGAATGCTCGACTCCTTCAATTGAGTATGATCTTTTGACGGCTAAGAGTCTAAAAGAGAGAATGAATGATGTTTTCATAGTTTTGGTCGGCTCTCATGCTACCTTTTTCCATAGAGAGATTATGAAGGAAAATGGCTTTGTGGATGCGACATGTCGGGGTGAATTTGATTTAGTGATTAAAGACTTAGCAGCTGCTCTTTCAAATGGGGGTAAACTTGATGAGGTGAAAGGAATTACCTATAGAGATAGGGAAGGGATTCAGGTAACTCAAGACCGTCCTTTGATTCAAAACCTAGATAAGATGACCTTTCCTGCCAGAGATATTGTAAAGAGCGAGCATTATAGACAGGGTACTTTCACCGGTAAGCATTGCACTACTATCGTTAGTTCTAGAGGATGTCCCCATCGATGCACTTATTGTCTATGGCCAAGAACTCTCTATGGCAGACGTTTTAGAGCTAGAAGTTCCGAGAGTGTGGTGGATGAAATTGAAGAAGTAGTTGAGAAATATTGCGTTGATGAGATATATTTCGACGACGATTCCTTAGCTCTGAATCGAAGACGAATACTGGAGATCTGTCGTTTGATTAATGAAAGGAATATTCAGGTAAAATGGATTCCACAATGCCGCGTAGATAACATGGATGAAAAGGTTTTGAGGGCTATGAAAAATGCAGGGTGTCACTATATAAGGTTTGGAGTAGAATCCGGCTCTCAGAAAATGCTCGATGTTATGAAAAAAGGTACCACTCTGGCCAGGATTGAAAATGCCTTTAAGTTATGTCGGAAGACAGGAATCAAGACCCAGGCATTTTTTTTGTTTGGGATTCCTGGAGAAACTCAAGCCACCATCAGGGAAACCATAGAGTTTGCCAAAAAAATAAAGCCTGACAGTGCCCAATTTGCCATAGTTATTCCTCATCCGGGTACTGAACTATATGCCGTCTGTAAAAAAAACGGTTGGCTCAAACATAAAAACTGGGAAGATTTTTCTTCCTGCAACTCTCTCATAGAGACTCCAGAAATGTCTCGAGAAGATGTGGAAAAAGCCAGAATCAGAGCCTATAGACAGTTTTATTTTAGGCCCAGTTATATTTTAAGAACTATCTTTAAGATTCGAAGTTTCAAAGATCTCCGGGCAGTAGTCAAAAGTGCTAGTTCGATTATTAAACGAATGTCTTTCTTCAAACAGTACATAAGTTGAGTACAATGAACGGCGAAGTTAACTAGATGGGAGTTAAATCAGACAACTTAGTAAAGCATGCCGGCATTATGCTGATAGCTATGGCGTTGGCTAATATTGGCGAAATGCTTTTTCATATTTTTATGAGTCGAGCTCTTGGTCCAGCCGATTTTGGAATTGTGGTCTCTCTTCTTTCCATCAGTTTCATTATTTCGCTTCCCGCTACTACCATTCAAACAGTGATAGCTAAATATGTATCTCAGTTCAAAGTCAACCATGAGGAGATGAAAATAGCTTCTCTGTTTGTGCATTCTCTAAGGAAGGTTATGATTTACGGTCTTGTGGGGCTGGCAATCTTCATCTTGGCCAGCGGTTACCTCGGCCTCTTTCTGAGAATTCCTGCCAGGACACCGGTGATTATCATAGGGCTTGTGCTTTTCTTGGTCGTGGTCCTTCCTGTAGCTCATGGTACCTTGCAGGGTTTGCAGAGATTTGGATGTTTGGCAACTAGTATTAGCCTGGGAGGGGTCATTAGGTTCATCTCAGCCTTTTTTTTGGTTTATGCAGGAATGGGAATAAATGGAGCTATGGGTGGTGTGGTTTTAGGAGTTTTTGCCGCTTTTTTACCAGCATTCCTACCCTTAAAGCCTTTATTTAGAAAACAACTGTTACCCAATAGTAGGTTAGATTCTGGTGATGTCTACGGTTATCTCTGCCCGGTTTTTTTAGCACTTTTATGCTTTGCCATCTTGACCAATGTTGATATGATTCTGGTGAAACACTTCTTTGAGCCATTGCAAGCTGGATACTACTCAATTCTGTCCCTGGTAGGAAGAGGATTTGGATCAATAACTATAGCAGTTTCCCTGGCCATGTTTCCCCAGGTATCTGAATTGCATGAGCAGAATAAAGACTCGTACTCGACTTTAAAAAAGAGCTTGTTGATCTGTGGTTTACTTTTCGCTCCTGCTATTCTCATCTTTATGATCTTTCCTCAATTTATTGTTGGAGCGGTTTTCGGTAAGAAGTATCTTGCGGTTTCTCCGCTTTTAAGGGTATTTAGCATTGCGGTGATACCATTGGCCCTGAGTAATGTTCTGATCAACTACCGTTTAGCTCGGCGGGATGTCAATTTTGCGTACTATCTGGTTCTGGGAGTGGTTTTCTATATAGCTATGTTGGTTCTATTCCACAGTTCTCTGTTACAAGTAGTTATCATCGTGGGGATTGCTGGTTCTCTCGTTTTTGCGCTGAATATGGGTTTCATTTTGCTGCAAAATCGGAGAGAAACTCAGACAGATATGGTAGATATAGATTGGGTGAGAAGGTAAATTATGAGCAATCAATTGGATCTATCAATTATAATTCCCATCTTCAACGAGGAAAAAAATATCAATGAGCTTTGTTCTAAACTCATCAAAGCACTCGATGTGGTGGACAAAACTTATGAAATTATCTTTGTCGATGATGGGTCTGTTGATGGGAGTTTTGAGTTGTTGAAACAGATTGCCAGCCATAATGAGAAAGTTAAAGTAATCAGATTTGTAAGAAATTTTGGACAGACTGCAGCCATGAGTGCTGGTATCAATGCCAGCAAAGGAGATGTACTCATTTCTATGGATGGCGATCTCCAAAATGATCCCGCTGATATAAAAAGCCTTCTGGCGAAATTAGACGAAGGCTATGATGTGGTTAGCGGTTGGAGAAAGAATAGACAGGATAAGCTCTCCCGAAAATTACCTTCCAAGATTGCCAATCAGATAATTTCTGTGGTGAGTGGAGTTCGTCTCCACGATTATGGCTGTTCCCTCAAGGCCTCCAAAAGAGAAATCATTAAAGAAATCAAACTCTACGGGGAAATGCATCGATTTATTCCCATCTATGCTTCTTGGCAGGGGGCTAGAATAGCCGAGATGCCCGTCCTGCATCATGCCAGACGATTTGGCAAATCAAAATACGGATTTGGCAGGACAGTTAAGGTGATACTTGACTTGATAACTGTAAAATTTATGGGAAGTTATGTTACCAAGCCAATCTACGTTTTCGGTATAATTGGCTTGACATCTATGGGCGTGGGATTAGCGGTGGCCATACTTGTCCTGGTGAGAGCTCTTTTTTTTCAGGGAGAGTGGCTCAGCCCGCTGATACTCATTGCTTTCTTTGTCCTTTCCATGGGTGTAATTTCCATTTTGATAGGTCTTCTGGCTGAAATTAATGTGAGGACTTACTTTGAGTCTCAAAATAAACCTCCATATGTTATAAAGGAAATCGTAGGTAGGAACGATAAGTAGACTGGCAGTTTTACCGTCCTTTTGATTTCGATACTTAGGTACTAAGTTACCGGGCGTTCCGTGGCAACATAGGAATTTATGTTTTTGGTTGGTTGCGTACAATAACACGCCCGACTTTTTTTGACTTTGTTTTCGAATGAGGAGAATTTTTCAAAGGGGAAAGGTATGTGTGGAATCTGTGGTTTCATCTGCGATTCCAGGTTAGGCATCGATAAGTTAGAGACCATAAAGAAAATGAATGAGGCTATTTATCATCGTGGTCCAGACGATGAGGGATATTTTGTTGAGAATAACGTCGCCTTAGGAGTACGTCGATTAAGCATCATCGATCTTTTTCATGGTCATCAACCTATTTACAATGAGAATAGAATGATTCTTATTATCTTTAATGGAGAGATTTACAATTTTAAGGAACTGAGAATAAGTTTGGAAAGGAATGGTCATCGATTCTTGACAAATACGGATACCGAAGTGATAGTCCATTTGTATGAGGATTTTGGTTTCGATTGTTTAAAGAGATTGAATGGGATGTTTGCTTTTGCGATCTATGATAAGACTGAAGATTTACTTTTCATGGCTCGCGACAGACTGGGTATAAAACCCCTTCATTACTACCTCGATGGCAAGGTTCTCGTCTTTGGCTCAGAGCTGAAATCACTACTGCAATTTCCCGGCCTTCCACAAGAAATTGACCTAAAGTCGCTCAACAAGTATCTAACCTTTGAATATGTTCCTGCTCCCTACACTATTTATAAAGATATTTATAAGCTACCATCAGGTCATTATTTAATTTTCAAAAACAGCAGACTGCAAATTAAAAGATATTGGAAACTCTCTTACAAAGACAAGCCTATCAAAAGCAAAGATGAATGTATAGAAAAATTGAGATGGTATATTGCTGACTCTGTGAGAAAAAGGATGATTAGTGATGTCCCTTTGGGTGTTTTTTTAAGTGGAGGAATAGATTCTTCTCTGATAACAGCCTTTATGGTAAGACAGTCTTCTCACAAAGTTAAAACTTTTAATGTTTCATTCGGTGATGAGTCCTTCGATGAATCCCGCTATGCTAGACAAATCGCTTCTTACTTGGAGACCGAACACTATGAGGAAAGATTAACACCTAAAATGCTGCTCGATTTGGTGCCTCAAATAATAAGTGTTCTGGATGAGCCTTTTGCTGATGCATCGGTGATACCTACTTATCTTCTGTCAAAATTTACCAGAGAAAGTGTCACCGTTGCTTTGAGTGGCGATGGGGGAGACGAAGTTTTTGCTGGTTATCCCACCTACCAGGCTCATAAAATGGCCCATTATTTTCCCAAGATAATCTACCCAATAAGCAAGGCGTTGGTGAACTGGTTGCCAGTATCTGACGACAACATAACCTTCGACTTCAAGGCTAAGAAGTTTCTCTCCGGGATTCCTTACAGTCCTGAGATAAGGAATCAAATTTGGCTCGGCTCGTTCGAGCCATTTCAAAAAAGAAAACTGTTTTCAGTGGAGGTAAGAGAGTACCTGAAAAGTGACGATGAATTTGATATTCTATCTCGAAGTCTTCATGATTGTGATGCCGATAACTATTTAGAAAAAATTCTATGGCTTGATACGCATTTTTATCTTCAGGACAATATGCTAGTAAAGGTTGACCGGACAAGTATGGCCAATTCATTGGAAGTCCGAGTTCCTTATCTTGATCATAGACTTGTTGAGTTCGTCTGTAGTCTACCAGCAGACATCAAATTGAATGGCTTGACTACAAAATACATTTTGAAAAAAGCCGGCAGAGGTTTGCTACCCGATGAAATAATACATAGGACAAAAAAGGGATTCGGTGTACCAGTTGCTAAATGGTTTAAGGATGAGCTGAAAGATTTTGTTTTGGATGTCCTCGATGAGAGGAAGATCAAGAGAGAAGGGGTCTTTAATTCCAAGTTTATCAGAGGTTTACTGCAGGATCATTTCAGCGGCGCTAGGGATAACCGTAAATTGATCTGGACTTTAGTTGTCTTTGAACTGTGGAGAGAGAAATTTAGGACGGTCAAGAAGGTGGGATGAAAAAGAGAATTGTTATTTTTTCCGTTGTTTTGGTTGCTGCTGCTGTTCCACTTTTGATGTAAAATCATACTTATGGGTGGGTAAAGTGCTACCTTCCAAAAAATGCAACTTGTGTAATGGGAACAAGACACAGTTTCTGTTTAGAAAGAATTCATTTAATATAGTAAAATGTAGAAATTGCGGTTTTGTATATGTAGATTCACAACTTACAGACATAAAAATCCCAGATTTGTATGACTTTGATTTTTTTGAAGGGAACAAAAAATCCAGGGGTTATTCAGGGTATCTTAGGGAAAGAGATAATATCATGAGGAACTCCAAGAAACGGTTGCGAAGAATTGAACGTTACCAGAAAAGAGGGAAGCTGCTGGATGTCGGATGTGCGGCTGGGTTCTTCCTATATACTGCCGGGGAAAATTGGGAAGTTACCGGAGTTGATATATCAGAATACATGTCAAATTACGCTAGAGATAAATTAGGCTTAAATGTGGTTACTGGCAGGTTTATAGAGTGCAACCTACCCTCGGAATATTTTGACGTTATCACTATGTGGGATATTATCGCGCACACTAAAGATCCTGCGGAAAACCTGGCGCAAGCCTGGAATTTATTAAGCCGAGGAGGTTTACTTGTTCTCTGTACACTCAACATCGGCCACCTGTTAGCCAGAGCTAGGGGAAAGAATTGGCGTCTTATGAATCCTCCAACTCACCTCTACTATTTTTCGGATCGGACAATCAGGAAAATGTTGGAGAAGGTTGGATTTGATGTTGTAAAAGTGACAACAGAGACAACGAGCAAGAGTCTAGAGTCAGTTTTGTTTACACAGATTTGGGCCACTGACAAAACAATTTGGAGTTATCTAGATTCTATTGTGAGAAAGCTTCATCTCGGCAGTCTGAGAATTTATCTGAGTCTCGGAGATGTTATGACTGTTTACTCTGTAAAACGAGAAAAAGCCTAAAAAATAATGTCATACAATGTCTCAGTGGTACTTATTGCTTACAATATTGCTGAGAGAATAGAGCGGTGTTTGAATAGTATCTTGAATCAGGATTTCGGAGACTATGAAATAATTGTAGTGGATGATGGCTCTACAGATAATACGGCAGAAAAAGTGAAGAGGTACCCTGTTACACTGATAAGGCAAAGAAATGGAGGGGTACCCGCGGCCAGAAACGCCGGAGCCCGGGTAAGCAGGGGAGATGTAATTATTTTCCTGGATGGCGATTGTGTTATCCTGAACGACTTCATCGAGAAAATGGTAGGGCCTTTCCAGAATCCCAAAATTGGCATGACGCAAGGATATATTGATATTGCCAATCCCGGGAGTTTGGTGGCCCAACTAATTTTTATGAAGGCCAGATTTCTTTTCCAAAACCTAGAGTATCTGGATTTTTCCTGGGGGGGGTGTACAGCTGTTAGAAGTAGTCTTTTTCGACAGTCAGGCGGGTTCAGCACTCGGTGGAAGCGTTCAGAAGATAAAGAACTAGCCCACCAAATACTGAAGCAGGGTTATGCTATATATTTGGTCAGGGAAGCTACGTTCCTGCATCCTTTTGTCGAGTCGCTGTTTAAACATCTAAGTAGGCATGCCAGAACGGCTAGAGAGATGACTCGGTGGGTTATCAGCACAAAGAGGTATACTACCCAACATACAAATTGGGTCGAATACTTTAGGCTGGTAGTTCACGGCCTGACTTTACTGTCTCTATTTATCATGCCCTGGAGCTGGCTTCCGTTTCTGATTCTCTTGGCAGTATCTTTAGCAACTCATTTAAAGCTAGCCTCCTGGGCAATGGAGAAGGATTTGAAATACATCCTGATCATTCCTTTTGAATTTCTCACCAAATTATCCTGGGTTGTGGGATCAGTGCTAGGGTTGGGAGACCTTTTGCTAAGAAGGGAATCGGACTGGAAAGTTGATTTCAGTTAGCTAGAAAGGGGTCTATACCATGGGTAGGAAGTTAACTCAATTTTTTGATAAGAGAGATTTTCTTATTGTCCTTTTTTTAGCGCTGGCCTCATTTTCCATTGGTCTCATCTCTCTATATTTTTTTCATTTTGTTGGCTCAGATGGAGGTGGTGATGGGATCGTCCATGCGTTTAGTGGCAGGAATCTTTTTTCTGGCGAAGGTTTTTCTGTTCGAGGAGCTCCGCAGCTCGATTTTCCTCCTCTCTATCCTATCCTGATTGGAATCTTCTGGGTTATGAGCCGGCATCTGGAATTTTCTGGCCAGATTGTTTCTGTCCTCGCCCAAAGCCTTCTGGTGATTCCCTTATATTACCTGGTCAGAAATATGTATGGGAAAAAAGTTGCGCTGATCTGTGCCCTTTTTATCATAGTTTGTCCTCCCTTGGTATTTGCTTCTACAGAGATCCGCACTGAGGCTCTATATACGCTGCTGTTGGCCACCTCAGTATCTCTTGGTTGGAAGGCTTTGCACACGAGAGATTTGATCTGGGCTATTTTAACGGGATTAGCGATAGGATCGGCATTTTTGACTTATCCTATGGGGATAATATTGTTGCCTCTATTGCTGTTTTTTTTCCTGTTATCGAAGTATTTTGTTTTGAAAATAAGCAAACCAAGAATTCTGGCCAAAATGGTACTCTTGGTGGCCAGCTTCGTCATAATTTCGCTACCATACTGGACTTTTCTACACCGGCATACAGGAAAATGGATTATCACTGGCAGTAGTCCTTATAGAGACTTCGCGCAAGTACAATCGCCTGATATTAACGAGGAGGAGCTGAGTTTCTTAATCTACGAGGAGCCAGCGGCTGAAAGATACAAACAGAGTCAGGGAGGGATGTTGCGATATGCTATTACTCATCCGAGTGAAGTTTTGAGTACATGTGCCAAGAACCTGGCCAATATATATCCACGGATGGTTGAGGATGCCCGACGCTTGAAAATACCCCTTTCTGTGCTAAAAGTTTCTTTGGCACTTTTCTTCCTCTCCCTTGGTTTAGGATTATTTAAGCTGGCTTGGAACCGTAGGCTGACGGTAAAAGAGTTTTATTTGGGGTTAATAATAATTTCGGCTTCCACTTTCCTCCTCTTTCATATTGAAACTCGATATTTCTATCCTTATCTTCCTTTTTTCATTATAGGTTTGGCCAAAGTAACAGTAGGCTTTCAGGGTTGGGTCGAAAAGAAGCTTCGAGATTTCAATCGTTTTTTAACCTTCTTGGCTGGGCTTATGGTCCCGGGGATAATTTTTGCTGGCATGGCCTCTGCTTCGGCGATTGTCATTGTCAAAAAACAAAGTCTGGTTCCCTATGAGTACAAAATTATGGGTCTATGGATGAAAGAAAACATAGAGAATATCACGAATAAGCTCATAATGTTAAGGAAGGCAGGGGTGGCTTTCTATGCCGGATCCAGATGGAAAGGAATATATTACGGAGATTACCAGGGACTCATTGAGTATGCTCGATCAGACCATGTTGACTACCTTATAATCGACGAATTTACTATTCCCCGACTGAGACCTCAGTTTACCTTTCTCCTCGATGAGAACAGCAAACATCCAGGGTTAAAAGTAGTGCACCTGGTCAAGTATAAAGGGAGAAAAATATTACTCTATCAGGTGTTGCCGCCTGAATAGGAAAATCCTCAGATTTTGCTTACATCTCCGTGGCGGAGTGAAAAATGATAAGAGCTAGCCAGGCACTCAACTTACTCAAGTTCTGTTCCGGAGGCTACCTACCCATAGCCGGGCCGTTAAAGGCCAGCTGGAGTGTTACTAACCTATGTAATTCAAGATGTAAAAGCTGTGAAAGATGGAAAAGGCCCAAGGATAAGAATGAGTTGACTACCCAAGAAGGCTGCCTATTGCTGAAGCAACTAGCCCAAAATAAAGTGGCAGATATTTCCTTTTCAGGAGGTGAACCACTTCTACGTCCAGATATTTTGGAGTTGGTTGCTTTCGCCAAGCAACAGGGTCTAAGAGTTACCCTTGATACTAACGGATCATTAGTGAACTCTTCTGTAGCCCAGAAGGTCTGTTCTATGGGAATCGACCGGATCTATCTTTCCCTGGACGGAGCTTTTCCTGAAGTCCACGACGAACTGCGAGGGGTCCCGGGGTCCTATGAAAAAGTCATGGACGCCATCAGTTTTTTACAGAGGCAACGGAATGGGTTGAAGCCTCGAATTTATGTCAATACAACCCTCAGTAAGAAGAATGTGGAGGAGTTTTCCCGGATTGTGAAATTGGCCTACAGCAAAAAGTTGGATGGAATGACCTTTCAACTGGCCCATGATATTGCCAGGAACAATCTTCACCCTTCAGAGGATATAGTGCTGAATGTGGAGGATATAGAACGGTTGCAAAAGGAAATTAACCTTGTTCAAAACGAGTATTCAGAATTTCTTCTAGACAATCATGAGTACTACCGGAATTTTGAGGTATTCTTTACAAATTCTGATCAACTATATAAATACAGGTGTATTGCTGGTTATGTTAGATGTGTCATTCAGTCTAATGGTGATGTTATCTCCTGCGATGCGGCTGGTTATCGTCTGGGAAATGTCCGAAATAATTCATTCTCGGATGTATGGTATTCAGAGAAGGCCAATCGGATTAGGAAAATAATAAAAGAAAATGATCACCCTATGTGTTGGCAAAACTGTATTGCTCCAATAAACATACGGCTCGACAATGTTAATTTGTTGAAAATCCATCGATTATTTCAGGGTCGGGCGTTTAGCAAAATTTTTCATCTATAGTGCTAAAAATTCCTCTTTGGCATTTAATGTCATTCTTGAAGGGAAAAATGGTGAAGTATCCCCTTGGCAAGATACTTAAGTCCTGCATAGGATATAAGACACAATTAAAGAATTTCATAAGGCCATTTTCTCTGGCTCTAGCAGTGACCAGGAACTGTAATCTCCACTGCGAAATGTGTACTTCCAGGCTGAACAGCAGCAAGAATGAGTTAACCCTGGAAGAAATAAAGAGACTTCTAGCTAGCAGTACCCTGAAGGATTTGGTCATTCTATCTTTAACTGGGGGTGAGCCCTTTTTAAGGGACGACATCGCCGATATTGCCATAGTCGCCTCAAAGATAATTCCTCAACTTAGGGATTTTAGAGTGGCCACCAATGGTACTCTAACGGAGAAAATTACCTCCGCTATCCAGACAATATTGACCAGGACCAATCTGGAGGTCTCGGTTAAATTATCTGTGGATGGGTTCGAGGGCACGCATGATAGGATTAGAGGAATGCCCGGGACATTTTCCAGGGTCCTATCTAGTTTAAACGAGCTGAAAAATCTGAGGAAGGAAAATGATAGACTGCATCTTTCAGTGAGTTTTACTGTTACGGATGGAAATATCCATGAGTTGCCGACAATCTTTGAAAAATTTAGAAATGAGGTGGATTTCTTCTTTAAACCAGCACAGCGCTATTCCCGCAATCTCAAGCGTAATACCGAGTTATTGGTATCTTCTGAGACCAGGCTGTCCCTTTTGCAGTTTATCGATTTCTTTTCTAAAGATGGGTTTCCCGACAAAAAAGGATTAGCCAGAGCATTGCAGAGGGTGT
>SDBT01016806.1_pt1 | contig 11571 bp, 10 predicted proteins | sample 2277101 | NCBI WGS metagenome assembly SDBT01 (sample SAMN10404973, study PRJNA504765) | marine sediment metagenome | isolation source: marine sediment core GS10_PC15, 103 cmbsf | place: Arctic Ocean: Southern Knipovich Ridge | collected 2010
GTCGATGTTGTTGGTTTTGACCACCGCGCGGGCGAGCTTCTGGAGGAGGTAGTTCTCCTCGTTGGTGCACTTGGCCGAGGCCAGGAAGGCGATACTATCTGAGCCGGATTGGTCGCGGATGGCGGCGAGCTTCTCTGCCACCAGCGTCAGCGCCTCGTCCCAGGTCGCCTCTTGAAAGTCGTCGCCCCGTCGGATGAGAGGGACTTTCAGGCGGTCGGGGTGGGTCACGAACGAGGCGGCGTTCCAGCCCTTGATGCATAGGCTTCCCCGGCTGATGGGGTGCTCCTTATCGGGGAGGATCCCCACTATCTCTCCGTCCAGCACTTGGATGTTGAGCCCGCAGCCGGATCCGCAGTAAATGCAGGTGGTGAGGACGTTTCTGTATTCCATCAGCTTTCTCCCTACTCCGATTCCATCCGCAGCGGCGCGTCGCTCAGCGTCAGCGAGATCGGCGGCGCAGCGTCGATGTCCACCCCGGGCACGTACCCCAGCAGGGTTTCCATGTCCTGTCGGATCAAGTCGTAGAGCACGGTCAAGGGGATGTGGGCTGGACAGGTCAACTCACACTGGCGGCAGGCTACGCAGCGGCTGGACATGTGCATCGCCCGGATGAGATGAAACATTGGAAATGGTGGCGCCAGCTCCCCTCGCTCCACCCACAATGGATCCTCCAGCGCGCACGACTCGCAGAAGCACTCCGGGCAGATGTTGCGGCACCCATAGCATTTGATGCATTTGAGGAACTGCTCCCGCCAGAACTCCCGACGGTCCTGGAGGGACATCTTCTCGTACTCGGTGACGATGGGGTTAGGAGACCCGTCGGCCACGGGTGTGCCGATCACCTCCGCCTGGGGCCAAGGGGCCGAGTCGGGCGCGGGGTCGGCGCAATGGCATGCTTCGGCCTCCTGGGACGTGCAGGCGACTCCCAACAGGTAGAGCCTGTCTGGGTCAACCTGCTCCCGCTTGGCCATCTCCACCAGCGCCCGGGAGTCGCATCCCCGAGCCACGATGCCGAGGCGGGCCTGGGGATAGCGCTTCTGAAGCAGGGACATGGTGGAAGCCAGAAGGTAAAGGGGGTCCAGCACCAGTTGGGCGAGGTCGTCGCCCTCCCGGAAGAGATAGGGCGCGGTCCCCTCCGAGGTGCGTCGCAGCCCCACCACGCCGTCGAGTTCTGGGAGTTTCTTCGCCACCTGGGCACGGATCTCGTCGATCATATCAGCCTCCCATCTCCGCTTTGGCTGGCCCCAGCTCTGTGATGGTCTGCACGAACTCCTTGGTCACCTGAGCGAACTTCGGTGCCTCGGCCGACGACACCCAGTCCAGCCGGAGCCGGTCCGGATTGATGCCGACGTAACCTAGCATGTTCCGCAGAAGCGGGATGCGCTTGGCGGTACGGTGATTACCGCTGATGTAGTGGCAATCACCGATGTGGCATCCCAGCACCAGCACCCCGTCGGCGCCACTGCGGAAAGCCCTCAGGATCATCTCGTCCGACACCCGCCCCGAGCACATGACCCTGATGGGCAGGATGTTGGGCGGAGACTGGATGCGAGAGATGCCGGCGTTGTCCGCCCCGGCGTAGGAGCACCAGTTGCAGAGAAAGGCGACTATTCGAGGTTCAAATGACTCGCTCATGACAATGGCCCTTTCACATTCTACATTCCATTAATTACGAAGCAGTGAGAGGCGATGTGCATGTCTATGCGGGCACCGTCAGAAGCCCTTCGATCTGGGCCACGATCTCCTGGTCAGTGAAGTGCAAGGCGGTGATGGCCCCGGAGAGGCATATAGCGGCGCAAGTGCCACAACCCTGACACAAGACTGGATTGATCTCTGCCTTACCCTCGTCAACGCGCGTGATGGCGGAGTATGGGCAGGCCAGGATGCAATCGCCGCAGCCCACACACGCCTCCGCCTCCACCGAAGCCACGGTCGGGGAGATGGCTACCATGCCCTGGTTGAACAGCTTGACCACCTCCATGGCCGCCGCGCTGGCGTGAGCCACGGTATCGGGAATATCGCGCGGCCCTTGGCAGGCTCCGGCTAGGAAGACTCCGGCGGTGGCGGTTTCCACCGGCCTCAGCTTAGGATGGACCTCGGCGAAGAAGCCGTCGGGCGTGCGGCCCAGTCCAAACAGGGCGGCCACCCGGTCGACATCTGGTTGGGGCTCGATGGCCGTTGCCAGGATCACCAGATCGACGTCCACCGATACCAGCCGCCCGAGGTTGGCGTCCTCGCCCTTCACCCGCAGCTTGCCATCGGGCAGGACCTCCACTTCGGCTCCCCGGCCGCGCACGAAGAGGATGCCCTCCTCTTGCACTCGCTCGTAGAACTCCTCGTAAGCCTTGCCGAAGGCTCGCATGTCCATATAAAAGTCGTAAACCTCGGCCCCGGTATTGTCCCGGATCTGGTGGGCATGCTTGAGGGAGTACATGCAGCAGAATCGGGAGCAATACGGGTGGGAGTTCTCGTCCCGGCTGCCCACGCAATGGATGATGGCGACCCGCTCCGGCTTCTTCCCCTCGGAGGTGACGATCTCCCCTGCGGTGGGGCCGGTGGCGCTGGAGAGGCGTTCGAACTGTAAACCGGTGATGATGTTTGGCGAGAGGCCGTAGGAATATTGCGGAAGCTGCATGGGATCCCACATCGCGATTCCCGTGGCGGCGACGATGGCTCCCACCTGAACCTCCAGCAATTCGTCTTCCTGCTCGTAATCGATGGCTCCGGTGGGGCAGAACTTCTCACACACTTTGCACCGCCCCTTTGTGAAGAACAGGCAGTTCTCCCGATCGATCACAGGGATGTTGGGGATGGCCTGGTCGAAGGGCTGGTAGATGACTTTTCGCTGGCCCATCCCGGCCTCGTAAACGGTGTCTAGCACCTTCTTGGGGCATTTCTCCTGGCAAATGCCGCAGCCGGTACAAAGGTCTTCCTTCACCGAACGCGCTCGCTTGCGGATGCGGACATTGAAACTGCCCACGTAGCCGGAGACCTCTTCCACCTCGCTGTGGGTCAGAAGGGTGATCTGGGGATGCCGACCGGCATCCATCATCTTGGGGCCGAGAATTCAGGTGCTACAATCGAGGGTGGGGAAGGTCTTATCCAGCTGAGCCATCCGCCCGCCGATCGACGGCTCGCGTTCCACCAAATAGACCTGGAAGCCGGATTCCGCGATGGAGAGCGCGGCCTGGATTCCGGCGATGCCGCCGCCCATCACCAGCGCGGTCGTTGTAACTGGCTCATGGCGTGGCTCCAGTGCTGAGTGGTAGCCCACTCGCGCTACCGCTGATCTCACCAGCCGCTTCGCCTTCTCCGTGGCCTCCTGTTTGTCCTCGGTCACCCAGGAGACGTGCTCTCGGATGTTGGCCATTTCTAGGAGATACGGGTTGAGGCCAGCCCCCTCGAGCGTCCGACGGAAGGTGGGCTCGTGCATCCGGGGGGTGCAGGAAGCTACCACCACCCGGTTGATGTCCAGATCGCGGATGTCCTTCTGGATCATCTCTTGGCCGGGCTCGGAGCAGGTGTACTTGTGTTGCCGGGCGACGATCACACCGGGCAAGGAAGTTGCCATCTCCACCACTTCTTCTACGTTCACCGTGGCCGAGATGTTGATGCCACACTCGCAGACGTACACTCCGATTCTAGGTTCTTTCATGGCTCGATCTCCTCGTTCTATCCTTCGATAGGCTCGGCAATGCCTTCGCCTTTCGAAAGGCGTTCCAACACTGGCTTTACCGGGACCACGTGCCGATGAAACATGAACTCGCTCTCGGGTAGCCCGAAAGCCAGCCCGATCAACTGGGGAAGGAAAAGGACCGGGATGCGAAGTGATCGCCCCATCACCCGGGAGGCCGGGCCCTGGTAGCTGTCCAAGTTCATGTGGCACATGGGGCAGACGGTCGCGACGCAGTCAGCTGGCTGGCATGCATCCAGCACCGTCCCCGCCATCTGGAGGCCCACCTGGGGCTTGGTGGTCAGGAGGGAGGTGCCGCAGCAGGAAGCCTCTCTGGGATGCCGGTGGACCGTTGCCCCCAGCGCTTCCAAGATGGCGACCATCGAGGTGGGGCGCTGGTCGTCGTCGAAGGGGCTGAAAGGGCGGACGGTCTGGCAGCCATAGTAGGGAGCGACGGTCAATCCGGCCAGAGGCCGACGGACCCGCGCGGCGATGGCCTCCGGGCCGAAGTCGTTGGCGATCACGTCCATCAGGTGCCGCGTTGTCGTAGTGCCCTTGTAGGTCAGCTTTTCAATCTCCAGAGCTCGGTTGATCGTCTTCAAGAGGGCAGGGTCGGAAGCGACGGCCTCGGCGGTGCGCCGGAAGTTGACGTAGCAAGCGCTGCAGATGGCGAGCAGATCCTCTCCTTCGCCGGCTCGCTCGGCCAGGGCCAGGTTGCGGGCCGGGAGCACCACTCCGAGCAGGTCGCTCACCACCGGGGCCACGCTGGCTCCACAGCAGGTCCAGCCCTCCAGCTCTTCCACCTCCGCCCCCAGGGCCTCCAATACAGCTAGCGTCGAGGTCATGTACTCCAACGCGGAGCTTTCCTGTGAACATCCGGGGTAGAAAAGGTATCTCACTGCTCCCTCTCCAGTTCCTCCACTCGTTTGAAGAGCAGATCCAATTGCCCCTCGCCGCCCAGTCGTGGCAGCTCCGGGCGGATCTTTCCTCGCCCGAGGAGCGTGAGCCCCAGATTAATATAACCCAGCGCAGCAAAAGGGTTAGAGGCCATGAAATAGCGGGCCATAAACTCCACTTCCCGCATGCGTCCGTAGCGGCGTATCACGGCGGCGAAGGCGTGGTAGAAGGCGCTGCTTTCCTTCCACTGTACGGTTCCTCGTTTCAGCGCCAGTTCCTTCAGGCGAGTGATCGTCTCAGTGATGGGAATCCCCCGTGGGCAGCGCACCTGGCATTGGTAGCACATGCTGCACAGCCAAATCGTCTTGCTGCTCAGCACCTCATCGGCGAGTCCCATCTGGACCATCCGCCACATGCGGCGAGGGCTGAGGTCCATCGCGTGAGCGGCAGGACACGAGGCGGTGCATGTGCCGCACTGGATGCATGAGAGCATCTTCTCCCAATGCCCGGGGGTCACTTGCTGGGCTAGGGCGCGGTCGAGCTTTGTCAGGTCAAGCGTTTCGGTCATAGGTCATCACCTCTTCCCAGGAAACATCCGCACGCGCTCGGAAAGGGCTTTCGAAAACGATGAGCACAGTAGGCAAGCCTCTGGGGAAATATCGGCCCACCATTTTTACCATGATACCATACGGAAAAGATGCTCGCCACTCGCGTCGCTTTGGTTATCCGGCCTTCGGTGAGGCGATGGCCTGGCTTGTTTCAACACGTCAATGGCCCCCATTTCTTTCCTCTCCGCAGTTCCTATTGACTTTTTGGTACCAAGTCTAAAAACCCTCGTGGTTTTTACGCAGACTTCCTTTTGGGGCTCTCCAAGCGCACCGCGCACACCTTGTATTCGGGAATCTTGGCTTTCGGGTCCAAGGCAAAGTCTTGGGTCAGCAGATTAGCTGGCGCCTCCTTCCAGTGGAAAGAGAGGAAAACCACGCCAGGCGGCACGCGTCGCCCAACTCGGGCCTGCACCCGGACCTGACCGCGCCGGCTGTGGATCACCGCCATGCCGCTGTCACGGATTCCGGCAGCTTCCGCATCCCTCTCGTTGATCTCGGCGTAACCACGGGATTCGCGCCACGAAAGCCTTTCGCTGCGGCGGGTCATGGTACCGGTGTGGTAGTGGTAGAGGATCCGGCCGGTAGTAAGGATGAGGGGGAAATCCTCATCGGGTTGCTCCGCAGGGAGCTTACTCTTCACCGGGTGGAGCTTGCCCAGCCCTCGGGCAAAGGTCCCGGCGTGAAGGATGGGTGTGCCCTGGTGATCCTCCGATGGGCAGGGCCAGACGAGACCGTCGCCTATCAAGCGCTGGTGTCGTATACCCCCATAGCTGGGCGTCACCGTTGCCAGCTCGTCCATTATGGCCGCAGTGGAGGGATAGTACCAATAGTCTGGGTCGCGCTCATGGCCAAGCTTCTCGTCCAGCTTCTGCCCTATAGCGCAAGTGATCTGCCAGTCCGGGCGCGCTTCGCCGGGAGGCGGCAGGATGCGCTCCAGGAGCTGTACGCGCCGCTCCGTATTGGTGAAAGTACCATCCTTTTCCATGGAGGAAGCGGCCGGTAAGATCACATGGGCCAACTGAGCTGTTTCGCTGGGGAAGATGTCCTGCACCACCAGGAAGTCCAGCGTGCGCAAGGCCTCCTCCACGTGTGTGATGTTGGGGTCGGAAAGCATGGGATTCTCGCCCATGATGTACATCGCGCGGATTTTCCCCTCTGCAGCGGCCTTGGTCATTTCAACCACCGTGAGGCCGGGGTTGGGTGGCAGGTCGTCCATCCCCCACTTTCGGGCCACGGCCTTGCGCTTGGCCTCATCGCCCACCGGCTGGTAGCCTGGCAGTACGTTGGGCAGAGCTCCCAGGTCACATGCACCCTGGACGTTGGACTGCCCACGCAAAGGATTGACGCCGGTGGATGGCTTTCCGATCTGCCCGCAGAGCATGGAGAGGTTGGCTAGAGAGAGCACCAGATCGGTGCCGTTAGAGCGCTGGGTGATTCCCATCGCATAGAGGATGCTGGAATGTCCTCGGCTCTGGGTGTAGATGGACGGGCCACTGGCCCGCTCGCCCAGAGCGTAGAGTCGAGCTGCCTTCTCGATGAGCATGGCGGGCACGCCAGAGGCCAGGGCGGCGACTTCCGGCGTGTACTCTTGGACGCTTTGGGAGAATTCCTGGAAGCCCTCGGTGCGGTCATTCACGAAGTCCATATCGGCCCAACCCTCTCGAAGGATGACGTGGGCCATGGCCAGGAAGACGAAAATGTCGGTTCCCGGCTTGGGCTGGAGGAAGAGGGTGACGTGGTCCACTAGGGAGATGCGCCTTGGGTCGATGATGATCAGGTTGGCGCCTTGCTTCACCGCCCGGATCACCTCGTAGCTGATCACAGGATGGGCTTCCGTGGTGTTGGATCCGGTGACAAGGATGCAATCGGCGTCTCGGATCTCTCGAATGGAGTTGGTCATGGCACCGCTTCCGAACGAGGCGGCCAGACCGGCCACCGTGGGGGAGTGTCAGAGACGGGCGCAGTGATCCACGTTGTTGGTGCCGAGGCTGGCACGGGCTAGCTTCTGGAAGAGGTAGTTCTCCTCATTGGTGCAGCGGGCCGACGAGAGGCATGCTACCGCCTCGGGCCCATAGTCCATGACCGTTTCAGCCAGCTTGTCGGCGACGATTTCGATCGCCTTTTCCCAAGATACGGGCACGTGATTGCTTTCAGCTTTCCCGGCTTGGAGAATGGATTTGTCGGGCATGGTCCACGGTTCTTGGGTCAGGCCCAACTCATGGGCAAGGTCTCGGCGCACCAGTGGTTGGGTCAGGCGATCAGGGCTGCTGACGAAGTCCCAACCGAATCGACCCTTGACGCACAGGAATTCGCCATTCACCGGCGCCTCGCGATAACCTTGGGCATTGAGTATCTCACCATCCTTGAGGGCGAACTCGATGCCACAGCCGACCCCACAGTAGCCGCAGGTGGTGCGCTTGCGGGTCAACTCCCATTCGCGGCCCTTTCCCAAGCGCGATTTGGGCAGCAACGCTGCGGTTGGGCAGACCTGCACGCAACTTCCACAGAAAACGCACGAGGAGTCAGCCAAAGGCCAATCGAATGGCGTGGCTATGTGACTGACGAAACCGCGGTCGGTGTAATCGATAGCATTGGCGCCAACCAGTTCGTCGCAAACCCTGGCGCATTTCCCACACAGGATACAGTATTGGTGATCCCGTAGGAGAAATGGATTGTCGTCCTGGTAGATGGGTCGGGAGAGCTCGAAATCGTAGCTGGTCTCAGATACGTCGTATTCGTAGGCATAACGCTGCAAGTCGCAAGCGCCATTCTTGTCGCAGGTCACGCACGTCAAGGGGTGATCCGATACGAGAAGGTCAATGAGGTCCCGACGCAGTTTGGTTAGCTCTTCGCTCTGAGTCCGGACGCTCATAGCTTCTTCGCAGCGCAGGTCGCAGCTCGGATGCGGGGTTGGCTTCCCCTCGACCTCGACCAGGCACATGCGACAGCCACCTGAAGGAAGCAGCTCTGGGTGATAGCAAAGGTGAGGAATGTCGATGCCGTTGGCAAGCGCAGCCTCGAAAACGGTGGTGCCGGGAGCAACCCCAATAGTCTTTTCATCAATCGTGAGCGTGATCGTTGTCATGCCTGCGCCTCCATAGTTGCATGTCCTTCAGTATTGCCCTTTGCGGACCCAGTGGCCACGGCACCTTTCCCGCCGATCAGGGCCATGTACTCGTCCTCAAAATAACGAAGGGTGGTGAGGACCGGGTTAGGTGCAGTTTGCCCCAGGGCACATAGGGAGGTCTTGCCCACCGTCTCACAAAGGCTCTTCAGACGGTCTATGTCCTCGAGGGTTGCCTCGCCGGCAAGGATGCGGTCGAGGGTATTCAGCATCTTTCGCGTGCCCACTCGACAGGGCACACACTTACCACACGACTCTTCCTGGGTGAAGGTCAGGAAGTAGCGAGCAATTTCCACCATGGAGCTGGTGTCATCGATGACTATCATGCCACCAGACCCCATTATGGCACCTGTGGCTTGCAGGTCCTCGTAGTCGATGCGAGTATCCAGAAGATCGGCAGGGATGCAACCCCCAGAGGGTCCGCCCAACTGCACCGCCTTGAACTCATGGCCATCCTCGCAGCCCCCCCCCATATCATACAGCAGTTCTCGCAAGGTCATTCCGATGGGCACCTCGACCAGGCCGGAGTTCTTGATGCGGCCGGCCAGGGCGAAGGCTTTGGTGCCGCCACTACGCTCCGTCCCCAGGCTGGCAAACCAATCTGGACCGCTGAGGATTATGCTGGGCACGCTGCACAAGGTCTCCACATTATTGATATTCGTGGGATAGCCCCAAAGGCCATAATCCACGGGATACGGCGGCCGCATGCGAGGCATGCCTCTCTTGCCCTCGATGGAGTGCATCAGCGCGGTCTCCTCGCCGCAGACGAAAGCGCCGGCTCCCTCTTTGATGATGAAGTCGAAGTCCATGCCGCTGCCCCAGATGTTCTTTCCGGTCAATCCCTGCTCCTGAGCCTGCTGGATGGCGTTCCGCAGAGCTTTGATGGCCAGAGGATACTCGGCACGAATGTAGATGTATCCCTTGCAAGCGCCGATGGCATAGGCAGCGATCAGCATGCCTTCCAACAGGCGGTGGGGGTCCCCCTCGATCATGGCGCGGTCCATGAACGCTCCAGGATCACCTTCGTCGGCATTACAGATGAGGTACTTGGGCTTCACTTCCTTCCCATGAGCGAATCCCCACTTTAGGCCTGTGGGGAAGCCAGCCCCGCCGCGGCCGCGCAGTTTGGAGTCCTTGACGATCTGAACCACCTTCTCCGGTGGTATGGCTATGGCTTTTCGGAAGGCCTGATAGCCGTCGTGAGCCAGGTAGTCATCCAGGGAACGCGGATCGATGATCCCGCACAATTGGGTGGTCACCTTCACCTGGCGACCCAAGAAGGGGTAGTCGCTCCTATCTAGCTTGCGACTGATCACCAAATCCGGGAAGGCCTTGCTGCCTTTGGTGCCGAAATGCTGGTCTAATAAAGCCTCGACCTGGTTGGGTTCCACCGGGCCATAGAGCATGCTGCCCTCGTCGGTGATCACCTCCACTGTCGGCTCACGGTGACAGGCACCCAGGGATCCCGTGCGCCGTATGGTTACGGGCACTTGACATTGTTTGACATAAGTGTCGATGGCGGCGAATGTGGCCTCTGCTCCCGCCGCCAGGTCGCTGGGCGACATTCCGATCCGAATGGTGGCGCCCAGTGTTTCCCCTCCTCGTCTTCATCCGCGGCCTGGGCCCTCAACTTAGCCAGATTCTCCCAAGTTTTCTCCGGGGTCGTGCGGGCAAAGGTTTGCTCGTTGATGACAACCACAGGCGCTAAGCTGCATGCCCCCACACAGGCCACCCTTTGGAGGGTGAAAAGACCATCGGTTGTGGTTTCGCCTTCGCTGATCCCTAGCTCATCCTTTATGCGCTGCAGGATAGCATCGGAATGGCTGACATGGCAGGCTGTTCCTTGGCAAACGTGGATCAGATTGCGCCCCGGCGGCTCGAACTGGAAGAAATTATAGAACTTGGCAACGCCGTAGACACGGCTGAGAGGGAAGCCCAGTTCACGAGCAGCGTATTGGAGTTGGAGCTGGGGAAGGTATCCGTAGTGACGCTGAATCTCTTCCAGCACGGTGATGAGGGCGTCGGGTTGGCCACGGTGAGGATCGATGATGGAGGCGAGCTCTGGCGGCGGGGAGTTGGCCAGGGGATCGCCCCCGTATTTGTATTTCGGCAGGTGCTTTGTCGGTGCCCGAGAAGCCACGATACTCCTCCTTGCTCGAAGATGGAATAGCGGCGCTATCCTTGCCTATTTGGCTGTTTGGCAGCCTGCGTTCGGGTCGATGTTCGCGTGCTGCACGATCTCTCGAGAAGCCAGCCTGACCGCATCGCTTCCAGGTGGAGCGAATTCGACTGACGCTCAGCCCTCGACATACAAACGGGCTCCCAAGAGTAGACTGTGTGGCGGAGCAGTTATGGGAAGCCCGGCGCATCGTTGCTGTGAATTATATCACAGCTACCCGCTATTGTCAAGGTTTATCATCGAATTAAACAATAGTGTTAATTAAGATATCCTGCCATCTCGGGAAATAATTCTGACAAAAAGACTTCTCTCGATGATGGCAGCATAACCACTTATTAACGCCTGGAACTATATATGACTATCTTGCTATAGCTAACTATTATAGTCAACTACTTGCTGACTCAGCGGCAACCGCGACATGGCCCCGTGATCGTCTGACTTACAGTGTCTCACTCATAGCACTTGACCAGCTTGCGCGAACCAGTTCCCTGGAATGACTTCTTTCAGACTGACCAGAAAATGGTTCTGGGGTATGCTACAATCGTGCGCGAACTGGCCAACCGAAGAACGAATCCTTACCCTGAACTTTGAATTGTTCACGGGATATGACTTCCCCTCCATGACGGCTATGGCCAGAAATCATCCTGATTCAACGACTTTTCCTGCACATTCGTACCATTGCTATTTGACCGGATAATTACCTCTCGATGGTATCTCCGTCTGGCCGGGTAGGTTGTGATCCATTGCTTTATTGGGAGGCTTTGGGCTATACTAGAGCGATAGCAACTTGGGTCGGGGGCTGCAGATCCACCCGGATCTCGGTGAGCGATGGGCGGGTGGGTTTGTGGGTTTTGGCGTTTCGCCGCTTCCCGTGTCGATCCTGGGCGAGGAAAGCGAATAGTGCGGACCAGGCTGAGCGTTTTCTGCGACAAGGTGATCGAGGCCGGATGGCTGACAGCCGTGGTGGTGGTGCCCCTGTTTTTCAACATCTACAGCCAGCGGGTGTTCGAGCCGGATAAGCTGTCCCTTCTTCGCTCCATAGCCTTGGTGATGGCAGTGGCTTGGATCGTCAAGTTCGTGGAGGAAAGGC
>SDBT01016807.1_pt1 | contig 11571 bp, 8 predicted proteins | sample 2277101 | NCBI WGS metagenome assembly SDBT01 (sample SAMN10404973, study PRJNA504765) | marine sediment metagenome | isolation source: marine sediment core GS10_PC15, 103 cmbsf | place: Arctic Ocean: Southern Knipovich Ridge | collected 2010
CGCCGACCTCACCGACGCCGACCTCCTCGACACCGACCTCACCGACGCCATCCTCCTCGACGCCAACCTCACGGGCGCCAGCCTCTCCGGCGCCAACTTCACCGACGCCATCCTCTTCGACGCCTACCTCACTGACGCCAACCTCACGGGCGCCAACCTCACGGGCGCCAGGCTCTCCGGCGCCAACTTCACCAACGCCAACCTCAGCTTCGCCGACCTCTCCGACACCTACCCCCCCGGCGCCACCTTCACGGGCGCCAACTGCTCGGGAGCCAAACAGCCGGACGGGTCCTTTTATCCCACGCGCACCTTTGTCCAGTGCTGAGCGCCCGTCCGCCGAACCGCCGCGAGCCTTCCGGTAGTCGTTGTCCTCACCGGCGCGGCCGACGCTAGCCGCCCCTCGTTCGCTCAACCCTGAGCCCCGTCGGCTGCCCGGAGTCGCCTCGCTTCCGCTACCGGGACGCGCAGATCCGCGCTTCCGCTTTTGCGCCAAAAGCGACACTCGGGGTGCAGAGTGTCGCTATCCATGGAGGCTGTCGCACAAACCAAAAGTGAGGCCGTACGAGCTCGTGTCAGGCCTCTTTAGAAATGGCTCGAGTAGATGGCTTCATTCGGTGCCCGCAACCGGAACTGGCCGCCCTCTCGCTGGTCGCAGAAGCCACGTCAGAGTGCGTAGGGGTACCTCTCGCCCGAGGCGTTTGTGCGACACCCTCCATGCAAAGGGGAAGCCGCCCTTCGTCAGCGGCACTTCTGCGCATCCTTCCGGCCCGGAGGGGTGCCTTGCGACGGCTCGCCACGGTGAGGAGCGGAACGCGCCCAACAGGATTCGAACCTGGCCCCGACGGACTAAGGAGCGGGAGCGATCGTACCCGTGCGTCCCCTCGGCTCGTGGGCGCGCCGTCAGGCTGCAGCCTCTACCGTCCAGTGAGATCCAAATGAGCCAAGGAGGACGCCGGAGCAGATGAACGCAAGCTCAGATCTGGGAGCGCAAACCACGACCGACGAGGTGTTGGAGGGCATCGAGTTGGGAGGCCGGCACGTCATGATCACCGGAGCGACCAGCGGTCTTGGCGAGGAGTCCGCCCGAGCGCTGGCGGCACATGGCGCCTCCGTAACGATGCTCGGTCGCGACGACGACAAGCTCGAAGCCGCGCAGGCTCGGGTGCGGAGCCAGGTGGCCGACGCGGATCTGAGGGCCGGGAAGGTCGACCTTGCGGACCTCGCCAGCATTCGGGCCTTCGCCATGGACTACGGCGACGGCGGCGACACGATCGACGTGCTGATCAACAACGCCGGCGTGATGGCCTGCCCGGAGCTGCGCACTGCCGACGGCTTCGAGATGCAGTTCGGCACCAACCACCTCGGTCACTTCCTGTTCACGAACCTGCTCCTTCCCTCGGTGCTGGACGGAGAGAGCCCCAGGATCGTCAACCTCTCCTCGGCGTTGCACGCCCTCTCGGACGTCGACCTCGACGATCCGAACTTCGAGCGCACCGAGTACGACCCTTGGGTCGCGTACGGACGCTCGAAGACCGCGAACGTGCTGTTCACTCAGGAACTCGCGCACCGACTCGACGGGCGCGCGCTCGTGTTCGCCGTCCACCCGGGCGTGATCATGACCGAGCTGTCACGCCACATGTCCCAGGAAACCATGGAGAGCACGTTCGAGCGGGTCCGAGACAGGATGAAGACGGTGGAGGCCGGGGCAGCGACCCAGATCTGGGCGGCAACGGCTCCGGAGCTCGAGTCGCACAGCGGGTCCTACCTCGCCAACTGCCAGCTCGGCGTCGTCGGCGAGCCGACCGAGATCGTCGGCGTGAAGGAATACGCCTACGACGCCGACAACGCCCGGCGGCTATGGGAGCTCAGCGAGGAGCTGGTCGGCGAGTCGTTCCAGATCGGCAGCTGATCCGAGCCCGCCGCGCACTCCCGCTCCGGGAGGCTGACGGTGCCCGGGCGGGCCCACCGGATGGGATCCCTCTTGCTTCCAGCGATCTCGGCTACAGAGCGAATCGGGTTGGCGAGCACCGCCCCGTCGGTGCTGCGCCCCACCCCGGGGGGTGACGGCCTGGGTGCCGCGCTGCTGCTTCGCGCCAAAAGCAGCAGCGCGGGGGCAGAGTGCTCCTATCCATGCAAAGGGGGAGCGGCGGCGACCCGAGGCGCACTAGGACGCGCGCGTTTCTTCCCTCAGGACTCAGTGCTGGACTTCCCTGTGAACGGGAAGGCGCCGCACCACGCGCTGGCCTTTCTTCTTCACGGAGGTGCATACGTCTCCGCTCTGGCTGCACCAGCCCTTGACTGTTGCCTCCGCCCGCTGGGGAGCGACGGCGCCCGTGAGCAGTGCCGTGGCAACGACAGCAACCACGATGAGCGGACTACAGATGACGAGGTTCTTTGATCGGATCTCGGCTCCTCTCGGCACGAGGATTTGGGCTCAATCGGCTGGTGTGGAAGGCTCGGTGCGGACATCGAAGTAGCGCGCGAGATCGGCCGGCATCATCGAGATCGGCGGCCGTGGCCAGATGTACCCGGCGCGGGTCAGTGCATCGCAGACGAAGCCCGAGCAGATCGCCGTCCCGGAGCGCTGGTCGGGCGCCGCGCGCCCCTTGGTCGATTCACGCCGATACCAGTCGAGGTTGCGCCGCGTCGTCGCCACCTGCTTGAGGCGATACTTGGCGATGCCCTCCCGAGTCACCAGCACCGAATCGGTGACTCCGGCAAGTAGCTGCATGTCGCTGCGGCCAATGAATGTTGCGATCTCGACGAGCTGCTCGGGAGCGAGTTCGGTGGCATGCAGCTCGGCGACGTCCCAGGCCTCGCGCCGGGTGACCACGAATTTCTCGAGCTCGGCGAGCAGGCTGTCCGGGCAGATCAGCGCGGCCTGGACGTAAGCGTCGAAGCGCTCAGCCGGAAAGGCGTAATCGCCGCTCTCGTCGAAGTAGAGGTGCATGGGGCGGATCGTAGGCCGGTGCGAGGCGGCCTATTTCGAGCCCGGTCTGCTCATTCCGACTCAGCGAGCCGTGGCGGGTGCCATCCACCTTGGAGGGCACTCCTGCGATCCGATCGGAAGACTTCCCCCTTCGCGTGAAAGGGGCACTAAGCGGCGGGCCGTTCGAGCCGCTGGAGAGTGCCCCTCTGGACGAGCAGCGGTAGTCCGGCGCTCCGGCACCTCCCAGCTCCTCCTATGCATGGAAAGGGGAAGTCGGCGCCCTCAGTGTCGCTTCCATGAAGATTCCCTAGCGCCGCGACCTCTTCGGTCGCGCGGCCCACGCGGCACTAGCTGCACATCGCCGCACGCCAAACATCTTGCCGCCGCCCAGCGCCGATACGGTTCCCCTCCATGCTTGACGGATCACAAGGCCCAGGCTCTATCGGCGGCCTGTTTCTGCTCGCGCTAGCGGTTCTACCGGCCTTTCTGCTGAATAGCGAGCCTTGGAAGACCATCGCCGTCGCGAACGCCGCCGCTCACCTTGTACTCGGCCTCGCATGGACCGAGCTGGGCACCCGATACACCCGCGGCCTCAAAGGCCTCGCGCTCTCGATTTGGGTCCTCACGATTCCCGCTTCGCTCATCCTCCTGGTCGCTGCCATCTTCGTAGACTGACAAGCCGCGCGGCAGGCGATCGCTGGGAACACAGGTCGGCGACTGGACGTAGACGTCCTAGAGCGCGACCATCAGCGTGCGGGTTTGGCCGTAGTCGGAAAACGCTCCGGCGTTGACACGACGATGAAGCCGAGGCCCTGGCGGCCAGGGAAGCGCCTCGTCGACACCGCTCGCCGCGACAATCACATCTGAATCACGTTCAGCCATCGTCTGCTCAACGGGATCGACCACGTCCGCCCGATCCAAGTGCGGTCGAAATTGGAGCCTCATTGGAGCCTTGGGCGATGCACCCCGCGTTGCAGTGCGAGCCTCATATGCCTATTTCCAGGAGCTTCGTGAAGGTGAGCGACCGGACTCGAACCGGCGACCACCTGGACCACAACCAGGAGCTCTACCAACTGAGCTACGCCCACCACGAGCTTGGCCAATGTAGCGGCTGGTCCGGCAAGCGGGGGCCGCCTTGCGGCGCGGAAGCGCCCCCGGCAGGATTCGAACCTGCGGCCCGCTGCTTAGAAGGCAGCCGCTCTGTCCACTGAGCTACGGGGGCGAATGTCGAGCTTAGGCGCTCTACTAGGCACGATTTGTGATCTGACGGATGGAATCTCGATCCGCGCCAATCGGCTCTGAAGCGTCCCCAGCGCCTATTCGTGCCCAATCAAGCGCCATATCGAAGGTTCCAATCCTGGCGGGCGCGCTTCTCCATCGCCTCGAGCAACGCGATTCCGGCGGACCGGCAGTGATCGCCTACCGGCCCGCCGAATCGCTGCCACTAGAGAGGCCCGGGGTGAAGGCCCTCCCCGTTGATCCCGCCGGCCAGGTTCTGCGGCGGGCTCGACGCTGGGATCAGGCGAGGTCGAATCGGTCGAGGTTCATCACCTTGTCCCACCCCGCGACGAAGTCGTGCACGAACTTCTCCCGTGCGTCGTCGCTTGCGTAGAACTCCGCGAGCGCGCGCAGCTCGGAGTTCGAGCCGAAGACGAGGTCGACGCGGCTGCCTGTCCACTTGAGCTCGCCGGTGGCGCGGTGGCGGCCCTCGAAGGTCTCCGACTCCTCCGTCGTCGGCGTCCACACCGTGCCCATGTCGAGCAGGTTGACGAAGAAGTCGTTGGTCAGCGACTCGGGTGTCGACGTGAAGACGCCCACCGGAGACTGCTTCGAGTTGGCGCCGAGGACGCGCAGGCCGCCCACGAGGACGGTCATCTCGGGAGCGCTCAGCGTCAGCAGGTTCGCGCGATCGATCAGCAGGTGCTCGGCCGGAATCCGTTGACCGTTCCCGAGGTAGTTGCGGAACCCGTCCGCGGTCGGCTCGAGCACCTCGAAGGACTCCACGTCGGTCTCCTCCTGGGAGGCGTCCGTGCGTCCCGGCGTGAAGCGGACCTCGACGTCGTGGCCGGCGTTCGCGGCCGCCCGCTCGACGGCCGCGCATCCACCGAGCACGACCAGGTCGGCGAGCGAGACCTCCTTGGCCCCGCCCTGGGCGCCGTTGAAGTCCGCCCGGATCTCCTCCAGGGTGCGAACCACCGTGGCCAGCTCGTCGGGGTCATTGACCTCCCAGCCGCCCTGCGGCTCGAGGCGGATGCGACCCCCGTTGGCACCGCCGCGCTTGTCGCTGCCGCGGAACGTCGAAGCTGACGCCCAGGCGGCCGAGACCAACTGGGAGACGGACAGCCCCGAAGCGAGGATCTGGTCCTTGAGCGAGGCGACGTCCTCGGGTCCGATGAGCTCGTACGTGACCTCGGGAATCGGGTCCTGCCACAGGAACGTCTCCGTCGGCACCTCGGGGCCGAGGTAGCGGACGACAGGGCCCATGTCGCGGTGCGTGAGCTTGAACCAGGCCTTGGCGAAGGCGTCCGCGAGCTCGTCCGGGTTCTCCATGAAACGCCGCGAGATCGGCTCGTAGATGGGATCCATCCGGAGCGAGAGGTCCGTCGTCAACATCGTCGGCACGTGCTTGCGCTCGGGGTCCTGGGCGTCCGGAATGGTGGCCTCGGCGTCCTTCGCCTTCCACTGATACGCCCCGGCGGGGCTCTTCTCGAGCTCCCACTCGTAGCCGAACAGGATCTCGAAGAAGGTGTTGTCCCACGCCACCGGGGTTGTCGTCCACGTGACCTCGGGCCCGCCGGTGATCGCGTCCGTGCCGCTGCCGCTGCCGTAGGAGCTCTTCCAGCCAAGGCCCTGCTCCTCGAGCGGGGCGCGCTCGGGTTCGGGGCCGACGTACTCGTCCGCGTCGGCAGCGCCGTGGGTCTTGCCGAACGTGTGCCCACCGGCGATCAACGCGACCGTCTCCTCGTCGTTCATCGCCATGCGCCGGAACGTCTCGCGGATGTCCACGGCCGCGGCGACCGGGTCCGGGTTCCCGTTAGGGCCCTCCGGGTTCACGTAGATGAGGCCCATCTGGACGGCCGCCAGCGGGCTCTCGAGCTCCCGGTCGCCGGTGTAGCGCTCATCTCCCAGCCAGGTGGTCTCGGGACCCCAGTAGACGTCCTCGTCGGGCTCCCAGTCGTCCTCGCGGCCGCCGCCGAAGCCGTAGGTCTCGAAGCCCATCGACTCCAAGGCGACGTTGCCGGCGAGGATCATCAGGTCCGCCCACGAGAGCTTCCGGCCGTACTTGTGCTTGACCGGCCACAGCACCCTGCGAGCCTTGTCGAGGTTGGCGTTGTCGGGCCAGCTGTTGAGCGGCGCGAAGCGCTGCTGCCCGGCCCCAGCACCGCCGCGACCGTCGTCGATCCGGTACGTGCCGGCGCCATGCCACGCCATCCGGATCATGAGCGGGCCGTAGTGGCCGAAGTCGGCCGGCCACCACTCCTGCGAGGTCGTCAGCACCTCCTCGATGCCCTTCTTCACTTCGTCGAGGTCGAGGCTCTCGAAAGCCTCGGCATAGTCGAACTCCTCGCCCAAGGGATTGGCCTCGGCGGGGTTCTTGGCAAGGATCTTCAGGTTGAGCCGGTGCGGCCACCAACCTTGGTTCCGCCCGCCCTCGGTCGGGTGCGAGGCGCGCCCGTGCGCGACGGGGCAGCCGCCGCCGTTCGTCGCTCCAGCAGTGGCGTCAGTGGTGTCAGACATGGGATTCCTCCGAGGTCGGGGTGTGTTTCATGTTAAGGGGGCACTCAGGAACCGCCTGCGGTCGAACGCACCTGTTTGCGCCTCGGTGGGGTCCGATGGCCTCCGAAGGTCGGTCGAGCTAGGCCCAAGTCGGCGGCAGTCTACGAAACCGAAGCTCACAGGTTCGAATCCTGTCGGGCGCGTTCGGGAGTTCGTGAAACCGTTTCGCCGGAAGGTCCGATACGCCACCGACCAACCGCGGCGTCGAGGAGGCCGAAGGTCACTGGCTGAGTGCGGCACCGCGGCGGCGACGCCACGGCAGGCTCGGGTCGCCTTCTGGTCTGGGAGAAGACCGACGTCACGTCGTATCGGCTGAAGGGGCAGAGCGCCCTGCATTCCTTCAGCGAGGGGGTCGTCAACGAACCAGCCGGGCGCGGCCACACCGGTGAGAAATTGCCGACGATGCCGCCCCGCAGCGGCGTAGTGGTGAGGCGATATGGCCAATCCGGCCCCCTCCTCTCGGGACCAGCGAGAAACCAGTCCTCAACTCCCAAAAGTTCCAAGGCATCTGTTGGGGCGGGATTACGTTGTTTCCAGGTTCGCCAGTTCTTCCACACGCGGCGGGACTCAGACTGCTGTGGGCGTATTTGGAACTCGCCGAAGTCAACGGGCCGCCTGCAGCGGATTTTCACGTAGATGAAGCGGGGATCATCTCCGACTGGCACCCGTTCCTTGCGGCGCTCAACGTCCGGATCAAGCTCTGCACTTGTGAAATAGACGCCGTTCGAGTACCTAGCGTGTAACCAACGCCAAACGGCCCACAAGGGTCGCGGCAACAAGCAGCCCGAAGGTTGCGTACTGAACCCACGTGATACCCGAGGACACCGATGCAACAGAGAGCTACGGGGGCTCGGCGCCGAGCCTAGGCCGCGACTACGGCGCGTCCGCCCACCGGTCGACCCTTTGGAATCCGCTCACGAGCATCCGAGCCCGACCCGCCGTTGCGCCATCTAGGGTCGCGCCTCATATGGGCTCCAGCTCTAGCACCCGCTGCTGCCGCCGGCTGATCCCGGCGGCAGCTCTGGTTCTCGTGCTCGCACTCAGCGCCTGCGCACGCTCAAGCGACGACGGATCGGATCCCGGGCCCGCCGAGGACGAGACCATCAGGGTCGGGGCGTTGCTCGACCTGAGCGACGGCTGGACCAGTCTCGGCCAGGCCAGCGAGACGACCCTGGGCCTGGCCGCGGAGGACGCAAACGAGTTTCTTGAAAGCCAGGGGATCAACTCCCGGGTCGAGCTCCTGACCGCCGACGTGGCCGGCAGTCCCGAGACCACAGAGCAGGAGTTGCGCCGACTCCAGGACGAAGGTGTGCGGCTGTTCATCGGGCCGCAGGCCAGCTCGGAGGTTGAGGCCGTCGTCGACACGGCCAACGATGGCGGCTCGGTAGTGATCAGCCAGGGCAGCACCGCCAGCGCGCTTGCGATCCCCGGCGACAACGTCTTCCGGTTTGTGCCCGACGACGTCCAAGAGGCGCGGGCGGTGAACGCTCTGCTCGCCCGCGATCGGATCGCAAACCTCGTGCCCATCTGGCGCGACGACCTCGGCAACAACGGCCTTCACGATTCGGTTAGCGCGGGATTTGCGGCACTCGGGGGTGAGGTAGCCGAGGGTGTCCAGTACGCAGCGGAGACAACGGACTTCACCGAGGCGGTAGCCGATCTCTCGGCCCAGGTCAGCGCCGCGATCGAAAGTCAGGGCGCCGAGAGGACCGGCGTATACCTCGCCGGATTCGACGAGGTTGCCGATCTGCTGGAGGCCGCAAGCGAGGACAGAGCGCTCTCAAGGGTGCGCTGGTACGGCAGCGATGGCGTCGCGCTCACCGATGCGCTCGTCGACAACCAGACTGCGGCCGGCTACGCCGAGAGCGTCGGCTATCCGAACCCGTTGCTCGGGCTGGACCCCGCCACACGTCGTGAGGCGGAAAGCTTCATCGAGCGCGCGGCGCAGGTGGACGGCGAGCCGCCGGACGCGTTTGCCCTCGCTGCGTACGACGCACTCCAGGTGGCGGTCCGAGCGTGGGTAAGCGCCGACGGAATCGAAGATGTTGACCGCTTCAAGCGCAACCTGGCCCTCATCGCCGACTCCTACGACGGCGTCAGCGGCGACACCACGCTCAACGAGGCGGGCGACCGGCTCACCGGCAGCTACGACTTCTGGGCGCTGTGCCCAGCCGCAGGCGGTTTCGATTGGCGCCAGGTCGGCACGTTCGTGCCGCTCGGCGTTGAAGGCGGTGGGCGGCTCGGGGCTGGCGAGTGCCCCGCCTAGTCTGACCGCGCCCCTGAACCGACACTTCATCGCACCTGACCATCAGCGCCTCTGACGGAGGCGAGCCCGTCGACCTCAGCCGCCGATCGCGGCCTTGATCCCCTTGAGCGCCGTCGGCTGCTAGAGCTTCATCTCCGGGACGCCGCCCGCCGGCACCTCGACCTCGCAAGCGGTCTTCTCGACCACGGTCTCGGGGCTCTCGCCCGGTGCGATCTCGACCAGCAGCATCGGCTGGCCCGGCCGCACGTCCAGCACGCACAGGTCCGTGACGATGCGCTGCACGACGCCCACGCCCGTGAGAGGCAGGGTGCAACGCTCCAGGATCTTGGCGTCGCCCTTGCGGCTGTTGTGCTCCATGGTCACGACCACCCGGCGCGCGCCGGCCACCAGGTCCATGGCCCCGCCCATGCCCTTGACCATCTTGCCGGGGATCATCCAGTTGGCGAGGTCGCCGTCACGGCTGACCTGCATGGCGCCCAGGAAGCACTGGTCGATGTGGCTGCCGCGGATCATCCCGAAGGAGTCGGCGCTGCTGAAATAGCTGGAGCCGGGAATCTCGGAGACCGTCTGCTTGCTGGCGTTGATCAGGTCGGCGTCGACCTCGGCCTCGGTGGGGAAGGGGCCGATGCCGAGCATGCCGTTCTCGCTCTGCAGCGTGATCGTCATGCCGGAGGGGACGAAGTTCGCGATGAGCGTCGGCATGCCGATGCCGAGGTTCACATACTGGCCGTCGGAGAGCTCCTGCGCGGCACGCTCGAGGATCTGGTTGCGCTCCAGCATCGGCTCAGCCCTCCCGCGTCGTGCGTTGCTCGATGCGCTTCTCGTACACCTCGCCCTTCACGAGCCGCTGCACGAACACGCCGGGCGTGTGGATGTTGTCGGGGTCGAGGCTGCCGGTCGGCACGATCTCCTCGACCTCAGCGATCGTGGTGCGGCCGGCCGTGGCCATCATTGGGTTGAAGTTGCGCGCCGTGAGCCGGTAGACGAGGTTGCCCGACTCATCGCCCTTCCATGCCTTCACGAGCGCGAAGTCGCCGGTGATCGCGGGCTCGAGCACGTAGTCCTGATCGCCGAAGCGGCGCGTCTCCTTAGCCTCGCTCGTCTTCACGACCGCGCCCTCGGCGTCGTGCTGCATCGGCAGGCCACCCTCCTGGATCTGCGTGCCGTAGCCGGTCGGCGTGTAGAAGGCCGGGATGCCGGCGCCACCGGCGCGGATGCGCTCGGCGAAGGTGCCCTGCGGCACGAGCTCGACCTCGAGCTCTCCGGTGAGGAACTGGCGCTCGAAGGTGGCGTTCTCGCCGACGTAGGTCGAGACCATCTTGGCGATCTGGCGCGTCTGCAGCAGCAGGCCGAGCCCGAAGTCGTCGACCCCGGCATTGTTGGAGGCCACCGTGAGGCCCGTGCTGCCGTTGCGGACCAGCGCAGCGATGAGGTTCTCGGGAATGCCGCAGAGCCCGAAGCCGCCGGCCAGGATCATCGCGCCGTCGCCGATGTCCGCGACGGCCTCATTGGCGCTTTGGAAGATCTTGTCGGCCATCTCGGGGCTCCCTAGAGTCCGCGCCGCCTGCGCGGCGGGTCCGGCACGATAGCCGATCGGCGCGCGATCCTACGCAGGACGGGCGGCTCACCCCTCCCCACCCCGCCGACATAGGATCCAGCGCCGATGCTCGACGTCCACACCCATGCCGTTAGCGAGTCGCTGCTCGCGACCTGGGCCAAAAATGGAACCCACGGGCTCAGTCGAGAGCCCGGCGGCGACATCCAAGCGCCATGGGGACAGCTCGATCTCGACGTCTATCGCTTCGAGCCGCGCTTTGAGCGCATGGAGGAGATGGGCGTTGAGCGACAAGTCATCACACCGATCCCAGCCTTCACGACCTGGGGCGATTGGGCGGCCAACGTCACCGAAGCCCGCGAGCTGAATGCCAGCATCGCCGAGTGTGTCGAAGCCTCCGATGGGCGCTTCGAAGGCTTTGCGTCGCTGGCACTCGGCGAGCCCGAGCACGCGGTCGAGGGGCTGACGCGAGCCCTCGATGAACACGGCTTCACCGGCGCCTTCATCGGCACACATGCAGGCAGCCGCCACCTCGACGACCCGGCGTTCGAGCCGCTGTGGGCGGAGCTCGACCGGCTCCAGATCCCAGTGCTCATGCATCCGATGAGCGCTGAGCCGACGCCCCGCTGGGATGAGTACACGCTGACGACGGCGATCTACTGGCCGAATGAGACGGCGCTCGCCACCGCGCGGCTGATCTTCGCCGGCGTGCTGGAGCGCCACCCGGGCCTGACGCTCGTCCTCTCACACGGCGGCGGCACGCTGGCGTTCCTACGCGGGCGACTGGACCTCGCCTACAGCGCGCCGAAATACGAGTACAACGCGGACTGTCGGGCCAACATCTCCAAGCCGCCTACCGAGTACCTGAAGCAGCTCTACTACGACACCACGGTCGCGAGTCCCGAAAGCGTGCACTTCCTGATCGATCTGTTCGGCGCCGACCGCGTGCTCTTCGGCACCGACGATCCGTTCGAGATCGGCGATACCGGCGGCAGGATTGCGCTGCCGGCGATCCGGGAGCGCAGCAAGCACGAGCAAGAGCAG
>SDBT01016808.1_pt1 | contig 11570 bp, 4 predicted proteins | sample 2277101 | NCBI WGS metagenome assembly SDBT01 (sample SAMN10404973, study PRJNA504765) | marine sediment metagenome | isolation source: marine sediment core GS10_PC15, 103 cmbsf | place: Arctic Ocean: Southern Knipovich Ridge | collected 2010
CACTACCCGAGAAGGAACAAAAAGACCCCTATTAGTACCAAGGTAGAAATTAATGCTGGATGAAATATACACCCAGCCGGCGCCAACACCCGTGGAGGTACTAGTACTTACCGAACCAAGAACGATTGCCGTAAGGTTATGATACCCAGAAAAGGCTGTGATAGTCGCATACAAATCACCCACATTAGAAAACTCAATGGGGATTTTAGTTATATTAATCACACCAGTAACAGCGTTTGTTGTGGCCGACAGATTTACAGAGGTAGGGACCATGGGCCTAATGTAAGCCTTTATGTCATAAACACTAAACGGAGTTCCTGTAATAGTAGCATAGAGGTCTGGAAAATAACCGCGGATTGGCTCTATGGTCATCATAGTTAGCCCAACAGTGTGGGCTAAAAATATGGTTCGTGCAGGACGCGGCAATAAATCATAATTATAAAGCTTGTCACTTGTATGAGCACTAATCCACCCATGTAAAGTAACAGTTAAGTCGCCGGTACCTCCAAAAGCAGACCTAATAAATGTTACTAAATCACTAGTTTCCTCTACTCCAACGCCCTTAATATAAGCAGATAAACTACTAGCGTGGTTACCATAAATATATGTAGTAATGTCAGAAGAGTCCCAAGCGTGCAACCGTGCGCCAATATCGTAAGAGGTCTTAACTGTAATTGATGCCCTTAAATCATATGTACCTGACACAAGAGAACTAATTCTACAGGACATATCACTATAACCACCAGAAGCTGTCACAGTGGCGGTCAAATCTGCGGTTGCTGAATTGCCGGCTCTAATGAGAGCAGACAAATCTACGGGCTGGATGGTCTGTAAAATAGCTGTCAAATCTTCTGGTAAGTGTCCCCCTGCGGTAGCAAAAAGGTCTTTAGGTGGAACAGGTATTAAAGTAGTTATTAAATCGGAGGGTGGGATAGAAACAACACTACCAGTTAACGGTGCAAAGGGTATAGTTATGATACTCGCCGGAAAATCTTCGGTGTAGGTAGCTATAATTGCAGCTAATAAACTTGACGCTGTTTGAGCAACGCTTCCGACTATAGCCTCTAAATCTGAAGACTGTCTTTGATAAACATATAAGGTAGCACCTAAATCGGAATAGTCCCAACCAGATAATGACGCTGTAAGGTCCGGTAAGGTGGTGGTGAGCCTATTAATGATAGAAACCCCGCCAATGGAGCCTACTATTATACTTGTGTACGTTAATGGTTCCGTACTTACGCTATGTATGGCTTTTATACTTGTGTATAAAGCTGAAAAAGTGGAGCGGGTTGGAAAAATACTGCCAAATATATCTTCAAGAACCTCTAAAGACTGCCCAATAATATTAGCATATAGAAAAGGTATTGGTGTAATTGAGATGGAAGCAGATATATCTTCTTGGCTCGCAGCCATCGCCCTAATAAAAGCGGCTACATCCGAGGTGCCTGGAGTAACTGGTATAGGTGGTGATCCTGGTGGACTCTGAGACCTGTTGTAGACATCTATAGCTCGAGCCGCGCTAACGCGGCCCTGGCTACCATTAGCGTTCCCTCTTAATGCTCCAAGTAATCCTGGCTTATATCCAAATTGAACCATATACGTATGTTACCTTTTACATATTAAAGCTATCAAGATCTGCAGCCACCGGACCATAAGCATAAGTCCTATCAGTACTGCTAACTGTACCATGTTTAAAGCACAAAAACACACCAGAAGCTGTAACAATTGGTGCTAGTTTAGGGGCGTTCTTATCATCTACCTGGTATACTCCATAAGGCCTTCCCCTAACTTCATTATTACTTGCTGTACTATTCCTTAATATTACAGGCATAAATAATAAACTATTAGACCTCAACCCATAATCGTTGTCTAAAAGAGTATCCCAATTAATAGAATAGTATCTCTGACTACCACTGGCAACTGGGGCGTGCATATAATTATACCCATCGGCGTGCCAAGTATGGGTACTTGTTCTGTGCCCCCGAGCTAAAAGAGGGTAAGGATCATCTTCTGGAACATAACTAGACTCAATAAGTCCTAAATAACTTGTATAGGTATTACCATCATTGGAATTAAATATCGTAAAACAAACAAAATCCTTGTTACCATACATCCAATACTTAAAAGCCTCTCCATTAGTCGACGTATAACTATATATAGAGCTGTACATCTCTTGGCCGTATACAGACACATTGGTCCAAGAACCGTAGCCGTACACATAAACATTATCACTTTGGGCCCTTACGCGTATGAATATCTCTCTGTAGTTGTCTGGGTCCTCTCCTGGGGATTTCCACACATAGTCCCTATTAGACCCTGTGTCAGATACATTGTCGTACAGCTCCCAATCACCAATAGTGGTCACTAAAAAAGTATTAAGAGCTGTAACAAAATCTTGCTCTGTCTGACAAACCCCGTAATCATATGTATATATATCCATGTCTTCCCTATCCAATAACAACGGGCCCAAAGGCCTCACAATTAGAAGCACTCGTTGTGCGTACAAAATAACTCATATCTGTACCCGAAACAGTAACCCAGTCGCCAGAACTAAACGAAGTGCCAGAAAAATAAAGGGCTCCCCTAATCTCCCCCCTGACTTCTTTGTGGCCAGCCACATCGTTGTAAATAATAAAAGGAGTATGCGCCTCAACATCGGCATTTCGATCACTGGGGTCCCCATAAGCTAATAGCGGTGTGTGTGTGTTATAAGCTTTATGCATCACACTTGTACCGCTTACCAAGGCTGAATACATGTAAGTCCTGTTAGTACCGGTCATAGAGTAGGTACTATTTATACAACCAACTGTAACTAAAGGGAGATCATCATCCTCTGCTGAATGGTATGAATCAATAAGACCCCCATGTCCAGCTATATAGTTCCCGCCTGAGTCCTCCGCTACGATCCAAACATAGTCTATGTCACCAAAAAACCAATAATTTATACTGCCTGTACCCACGCCCATTCTACTATAAATACCACTACGTAACTCACCGTCGTAATCAACAGAACTTCTCCATCCACTATATCCATAAATATACACAGAATTAGCAGTTCCACTAAACCTCAAGTATATCTGACGATGCTCTCCATTTCCGGGGGAACGAAAAACCAAATCTTTAGTTGTACCGGTATCAGTTACAGTATCAATCTTAACCCAAGTGCCTACTGTACTAGTAAGAAATGTATCTAACTGCCCAACTAAATCCTGTTCATCTGTGGCTGTGCCACTATCATAATAAGGCATTATATCCCCCTATACAACATCGAAGTCATAAATATTATCATCAACAAGAGCAGGCGAAGTTTGATCACTATACGCATCTAACTTAACACCGTTAAGCATATCCACCACCGTAAATCCAGCCTCAAAGTCGGAGTCTTTATATATTTGACTCTCTCCAATAGTGTATGAAACATTATAAACATACGAGTCAGAACGAGACCTGGGCTGCTCAATACAATGGGTTAGTATAACAGTATCGGCAGCAGTAATTGAGCCTGTAGCATCCGCTGTTACCGTAACCCTATCGACATCTGTATACGTCCCTATATACACATAACCACTCGGAGTATTGCTACCGGTGTTCTCCAAACTATCATAATCCCTACCATCGGATAGTTTAAGCTGGTTTATGTCTACTGTGGTAGCATTAGCGTCCGCATTCCCATATTCATCTACATTATCATTTACCGATGTTATTGGATTTGTCGCATAGGAATCAGCAACTGGTAAAGTATCTACACCAGAATGATAAACAGTATGTGGAGCATCAGTAACATCAGAAATCTGCGTGCTATAAAATACAAACACATCAACTGTTCCAGAAGAACCAAAATTAAATATAACAGCGTCAGAAACAGAGCCGGCTGTATTTTTAAGTTTCGAACCATAAAATCCATCTATCCCATACAAACCTAGCTCAACTGTTTCCCAGGTACCGCTAGTGGTTATATTTCCAGTAGTGTTATCAAGATGATTTCGTATTACACTTCTATTAGGCTTGACTGTACCAAATTGAACCTGCCTATAATCAGCCTCAGGAAGTGAACCATATGGATAATCTATAGCTGGTGTTGTAGCACCATCAATATAAACTTTAACCGTATCTGCATCAGAGACCATCTTATATGTGGAACGTATGGACCAATCGTGGGCAGTTGTACCTACATAAGAAGCCTGCAATCTAGGATCTCCTCCAGCATACAAACCAATCTCTCGGCTACCCGTATATAATGCCGCCAAGTGGGCCGAGCGGTTTCCGTCCTCTACATTACCAAGGGTGGTTACATATACGTTGCTTGATACCGAATAAGTAGTAACTCGCCAATCAGTCTCATAAGCATACCCAGTACCAGATACAAGGGTACTGTCCTTCTTTTCATAGAAAGTGTGACCGTACTCATCATTATCATAAATACGTAAGTAGCTTCCAGCTATTGTTGAGGTGTCACTATATGTAATAGTAAAGTTATTAAATTCAGTATCAACAGTACCTGAGGTATTGGTAGTCGAGTTCCATGCGCCCATATTAAACATCATGCCATTTTCAAACCCGCGCTCAGAGAGTGCGGCTGTACCAATTAAACTATCATCTATATAAGAAGAAAGAGTTTTAGTGGGGTGGTCGTAAGTAACTTTCCATGTCCTGTAGTCAGCCAATGCTGTAGCGTCACTGACGCTAAAAGACGAAAACGCTGAAGCACCGTATAAAGTATCCGCCCCGCTTTCCCTCTTCCAAGTAGAATACCGATTGGTCAGGGCCTGTGTGTTGTACCCCACCATCCACAAACCATTCACTCCGAGCATCCGCTCCCCCATCTCTGACGTATTATTTGCAATAGCATTAAATCCTGGACTGCCTAAATGATCGGAAACCCCAAAATATATACTATTAACCGTATCGGCATGGGACGGAGTTGGCATATCTTTTATTTTAACGTCTAATGTAGCAGTAAAATTACAAGTTGGCATTGGAACTGCTTGTGACCTAAAAGCTTTCACAGCAGATGCAGGAGAGGAGGCCGCAATAGATACACTATCGCTACCGTCCGTCATCGTTATAGAGCCTGAGGTATAGTCTACCCAATGCACCCCAGTATCACTATCGTCAAAAGAATCGTCCTGTACATACTCCCCAGAAGAGGGAGAGACTTTACGATAACGTGCTAAAGTAGAGGACTCTGGAACCACGCCCTCACTAATATCCCAGGATACAAATCTAGGGGCCTCATCAGCCGCAAACGAATACTTATATATACTTGAAGAGGACTCACCTATTACCACATAAAGCTCATCAGTTTGAGTAATATATACAGCGTCCATATGATCATTAAGGGCAACTGGAACATCCACACCCCAAGTAAACCAAGTCTGATCTTTAACATCATACCTTACAAGCTTTCGACCGTACGGGTCTGTGGCCCCCTTCAATAGATAATAAACACTTTCGTCTTTAGGCCGATAGAAACCAAAGATACCTTTATCAAAATCATACTCATAGGGACTGTCAGACAAAGCCGATGACCACACCATAGTACTTAAAGGCATCCTAAAGAAGTTACTATTAGTAGTAGCTTTCTGCAACATATATAAAGAGTCATCTACTTCAGAATATACAATAGCCGCATCCGCAGAAGTTAGGGGCAAGCTTGCTGAGCCATAAAAATATTTACCCGTGATCCAATTATTTAGAGCCACAGAGAATTTACCCATATCATCATTGTTAACAATAAAAATCTCTTTTCTAGCTAAAGACCCAGTTAACTCGCCCTCTTCAAATATTGTGCCTGCGCCACCACCGTGGGGGTTTCCAATATTAGTATCTGGATTTACCCACTTTGTTCCTACTATACTATAAATACCAAACCATTCAGGACCTACACAATAAAGATTTCCATCCCCTGCCAGGTCCGACATGTAGATTCGACTATCCTGAACATTTTCAATGTCCTCAGTTTGGTCCCCAAACAAAACAGTGCTCCACCCTTTACTGTCTCTACTTATATTTTTCTTATATATCCTTAATAAGTCTGCCCCAGCGCCCGAAGGGTTGAGGGCTATGAACAGTACAGTTCCGTCTTCATTGGCAGCAATAGTGGAACGCGCATCATTTTCAGTAAGGCCTGGGCGATCTTTAAACTGTTCCCAGCCCTTTAATGTAAACCTAGAAGAGCTTGTATATAAAAGACCAGTTGGTCCAGCAGAGTCGGTTTCTACTCCAGTACTCTTTTTAATGTTGCCATGTAAAATCTCATTTTGAGCATCTGACCCAGAAACACCATATGTAATGTTTTGAGTGGGCGTACCACTAACAACTGTGGCTGTACTGTACATCATCTGGTTAATACCACTCGTCGTCGTTACATACACCGTATTATAATCGGTACCTAAATATGAGTCTGCTACAGAATAAAAATTATTGGGGGCCCCACTAATAGATGTGTCTCCATCACTATACTGTATAGTAAATTCCTTTAATCTTATATCAGTGGTTGTATTGCCACTTAATGTGGCTGGCATATTATAAGCAAAGAATACTGTAGGCTGGTCACCCAAAGAAGATGTGACAGAGCTGCCTACAGATACGCCATCTACGCTCCCAGTTAAATTGGTTCCGTCCCAATCTAACTGCCACGTCCGATACAAAGCCAGGTCAGTGCCATCAGCAGCACTAAAATCTAGCCCGTCTAAATGTGTACCGCTTGCTGTAGGCACTGTCCATACACCGCCCTCTACTTTCTGTAGAGAATATTTTTCTCTCTGTGTTTGATCTATAGCACCAAAATCAATTTCAAAGTCTTTAAAGAAAGCTTCAATATGGCCAGTGGGCTCATTACCTACCGGACCCATAACAATTCCCACATCCGTTCCCAGGCTGGCATTGTTCTTTGACCCTACATATACCCCATCGACCATACCGACCACGGTTTGAGCTGAAGCACTATAAGACAGCTCCCAAGTATGCCAATCGGCCGAAGCTGTACCATCATCACTAAACAGCGTACCGCTATTAGTGGTGTCAAACGACCAGCCACTATTATCTGTTTTTGAGGCTACACAATATACAGCAGGTATGGGATCCGCATTGTCCGCATGAACTGCCATAGAAAGTCCATTAGTGCCAGCGCCTTCACCCAAATACTGACCGTCGGTAACACCAAATACTATACCAGAAACCCTACCAACAGAGGGATCGTATAGATCTGTAAATTTTACTTTGACTTTGGCTATAAAATCAGGACACGAGGGGTAAACATACGTGGAGCCTAAACCAGTCATCGGAGAATAAGTTGTTCCATAGGACCCACTAAAGAAGCCATCCACCCTTAAAGAGTTCTGTACTTCAGAGTACTCTATACGCTGACTATCTGCGTCACTATAATTTAACTGCCAATTGTCGGAAGAGGGGAATAAAGAAAACTTATTGTTCTGCAAATAAACCCCCTCAATCCCATTAAGAGCGCTCAACATCACAGCATTATTACTATCCACACCAAAAGGAGTTTCAAAAGGCCACCCAGAGTCCAAACCAAAATGAAACCCGGCTTGAGGCCTATCTACCCAATCAGCTATTTTAATCTTTGCAGTAGCTATAAAAGGTCTATTTGGGGTAGACACCCTCTGGACCAATGCCGTGGTTCCCACATTAAGCTTTGTACCGGAAATAGTAAGTTCTGGACCAATAAAGTTAAAAGGAAGATCGGAGTCGGACTGGAACCACTGCCCAGAAGAGCCACCATACAACAAATCGTCCTGCATAAGGTCCTGGTTAGAAAATATAACATTATTCTCAACAAAACTATCAGACTGAAGATCTGTCAAATCCTCAAAAATACCAAACCTGGCACGACTATCAAATCCCCCAATATAGTATATCCTAGTAGAACTAACCTCCACTCTACTAACAGGGTAAGAAAAAGCTGAATTATTAACAGTAGTCTCTTCTACAATATAAGATAAACCTTGACCTGTACCACAAACAACAAAATCGGTACCGCCAACGATTCCGGCACTCACCGCATATACATCGCTTGAACTTAACGCCTCTCCAGCATCGTGGGTAAACCAGAAAGCATACTCATTTCTTTTACTAATCGACATACGATACTCAATACCGTCCGCACCATATTTCCATATTCTATTACTAGAGAAATCAATAACAACAAGTCCACGAGAAGTGGCAAGATATATCTTGCCCTCGTCAGCGTAAATATCCCTTGCCGCAGACTCTAAAGCAAACCCCGGCCCTACCTGAAAACGCATCCACAGCCTAGTATTACTTTTATCAATAATAGACACACCCTTTCTATCGGATATTATATAGACCTCATCTGGAAAAATTGCTGACGCCCCCCTAAAAGAGGAAGCCGTTTCAACATACCAAGCTGGTTGGGTTGCTACAGTGTCAAAAAACCCCATGAAAGCATCACGGGCGCCAGCGCCTGAAGGATTACTCCACATCCTTAACTTTAACGTATGGGTCCCTGAATAAGAAGAAACATCATGCTCCTCTTCAAGTCGAGTCCAAAAATTATCATCGTTAGAGTCTAACCAAGTTAGTCCAGTACTATCCCAATCATAGGACTTTAATGTGTCTCCATCCACCATCACATCTAAAGAGCCTATCTGATAGGTGTTGGTCATTAAAGCTCTAACATCTGTGAATATATAATCATAGGGAGTAAAATTAATGTCCTGCACCCACTGTGCATATGTCCCCCCATTATTTATGTTTGTGTTTCTATACCCAAACATAGACCAATCCGGATCGTAAAATACTGAGATTTTACCTACATGGGTATAAGAAGGGGAGCCATGGTTACTATCAACATATAATTTAACATATCTCGCTTCTTCATTACCAATAAAATGTATTTTTGGCTCTAACGAACCAGAAATAGTAGTGCCGCTAGCAACGACGGTGAATGAGTCCTCTGTTCCTGTATCTGATATGCCGATCCTGTATTCATTTAAATACGTAGTACTATCATTTTCAAATCCAGGCAACACCCAAACATAATTCATAGTTTGTAAAGAGTCCATGTCTATCTTGGCCGCAAACGCACCGCTACCGCTGGAAGTTGGGGTTCTCCACCCATTTTTTGCCTTAAAGCTAACCAAGTTGTTATGCGAGTATGAACTAAAACCACTAGAGGTCACAGTCATATCCCTTAATAGGTCAATATTATTCCAACCGGCAAATCTAGAAATATCAAAAGTATTAGGGGTGCCGGAAGAATCGGTTTCATATACCCAGTCAGAACCCGTAACTGTTGTACTAAAATTAGGATTGTCTATATTATTAACAACGTCCCAATCCTTGGTCCAAGTCTCTTCTGTACCTGTGGTAGTAGCATTATAATGGCGCACCGATAGCACGTCATTAGACCATATAAGACTATTGCCTAAATCATCTGTATAATCAGTATCTATAGTTGTGATATAATCTTGGGATGCCATATATTTACTCTCTATACCAACAGATTAAATTTGCTGTTTTATCTCCAACGGTACCCGACACAGAAGAAACGTATATGTCTTTAAAACTTCCAGGTAAAACATCTTCTACTATAAATGCTCCCTCTATCCCAAGCTTGGATAGATAAGGGGGACTCGGAAGTGTACCAGAAATACTCAATACAAATTGAACATAGTAATTATTTCTAATATCTAAAATGGAATTATTAGTGACAGGAACAAAAGAAAGACTTCCAGAAGAAGTAGACCATATAGGATCATTATCGTCTGGCATGAAACCGTTTGTCCACGCACCCGTTGGTGCATAGTTGTACCTTCTAAATCCTACACAAGGTTCACTATCTAATGTATTTCTATAATCAACATATCCACCATCAGCTAAACTATATTCCCAAAATACTCTACTGCTTGGATATGCTTCCGTGTAAAAAACCGGACTATAGTAAGTTCCACTTGTGGCCGTACCAGACAGAGTTAAATAACTTGAATTATTTATAGTTCCGTCATGATTGCCAGAGTCCCAAGAAAAATCTCTTGGGAGATATAAACCATACGCTCTCTTGGGGTAAAAAACCCCACTCGAAGTAAGCGAGACTTGTAAATAGTTGTCTGCTTCAGTATCCACCCCATCACCTACAAACACATTCATATCACGGGTAGAGGTGGTGGGATTATAGATTGCTACGGAAGAAAAAACAGAACCTGAAGCATCCATACCATAATTAGAAAAATTTCCGGTGGGGCCAAACAAAATATTAGCATCATCATTATATACTTCTACTTCATACATGTTACCACTGCCAGTAGTAACATTATGACTCACCTTTAACCACCTGGGACTATACCCATCCAGGGAAGATTGTACCCCTCCACTTACAGCGCTGTGTGTTACACTCAACCAAACATCCTGTGACTCGGAAACACTCATAGTAATGTCCCCGTCTCCAGAATAAAAATATTTAAACGAATCAAGATTATACCTATCGTTCAAATCACAAACTAATATAGCCTCTTCCCCCGTTAACAGGAACGAAGGGCCAGAAGAAGTTACACCATCAGTAAGTCCAACAAGGTCCCCTTCTGACAGGCTTCTTGTATTGCCAGAAAAATTACTAATGTTACACGTCAGGTTATACTTCATCTACAACCTCTACATACTCTGAAGAAATTATAGTGGACAAAGAAACCAAATCCTCTATACGATTAAAGAAGTCCATTGTGTTTGTAATCAAGTCTATAGAACCAAATCCTTCACTATTGGCAAAGAATATCTTTTTATCGACAATCCCGTACAATATTATTGCCTCTAAAATATTATGGTCCTCTACATCTATTATAGAATAATCGGGAGTTATCTGAGTAATTCTAATGTTATCAACATAATAGTAATTTGTGGTAAAAGCATCCCCAGAATATTTAGCCTTCATCCTAAAGATTAGAAAATTAACCCCACTATAACTACTAACATCAATAATATTATTTAAACTTGTATAGGTTTCTTCTGTGTCACTAAAAATAGCTACTACTGTATTCCCTATTAAAACTTCTAAATCAAAGTAATTGGTAGAGTAATCACCTATTTCATTAACCATTCTAAAATCAAAATATAGTTTATTTATACTTGTAAAATCAAGCTGTTGGTATACTCCCCTATAATCTCCGGAAATAACCATACGACCAGAACCGCACAACAACTTTAAACTGGTGCCCCCTAAAGTGGACCACCCAGTGGAGATTGCTGCCTGTAAAGCTGGAAAAACCCCTACAGACGTATCGGGTATTAATGTCAAATCAGACGCTGAAGACGAATCAAAAATATTCCAATCTATTCCCAAGTATGAAGAAAACCCAGGATCCTGTATAGCACTGGCAACTTCATTTGGCCCATACTTTACAGAAGATAGTCCATCTATATAATCAACCCCACAACTGTGGGCTAATATTAACTTATGACTCGAAGATGTGTCAACATAAATATCATTAATATCTTCAGAAGAAATAGATACTGCTGAAGAAGTATCATAAAAAGAAGTAAAAGAAAAAGTGTCTGAACCGCCGAGAAGCCCAGCAATTCCATCTCTATAGTAC
>SDBT01016809.1_pt1 | contig 11570 bp, 17 predicted proteins | sample 2277101 | NCBI WGS metagenome assembly SDBT01 (sample SAMN10404973, study PRJNA504765) | marine sediment metagenome | isolation source: marine sediment core GS10_PC15, 103 cmbsf | place: Arctic Ocean: Southern Knipovich Ridge | collected 2010
CACGATCATCCCTAGTCCTTAATCTACGTCTAGTAGGTTCTTGAGGTCGATTTTGCATATCAAAAGGTAAAGTAGGTTTCTTTTCTACTTGTCCTTCTTCTAATCTAGCCCTTACTTCTTCCATGTCAGGCTCAAAAAGATTATCTACAAAATTATCAACATGCATTAAGTAGCTAAACATTAGACCATCTTTAGGATACCCACTAAATTCTGGATGGCTTTGTAGTCCTCTAATTTTGCCATCAGAGGATTCAATTCCCTCAACAATATAAAAGTTTCCTCGTTTACCGCCACCAAAAGAAAGAGATACTCCTAAGTTATTACCTAAGTCTTTAATACATTGATGGTGCATACTAGAGACTGTAAAAGGATTAACACCTACAAATCTAGAAATAATATGGCCTCTCTTTTTATTTTTCTTCTTAAATCCTCCATATGTTCTATAACCCTTTCTTGTAGGTCTTTTTAGTCGTACTTTATGACCTCCCTTATGATAGTCTAAAGCACTCTTAGAGAACATTCCAGAACTATTAATATCTTGAATAAGACCTCCTCCATAATGTACATTAAGTAATTGATGTCCTCTGCATATTCCAGAGAGTCTTTTACCAAACATTTCAAAGTGTCCTACTAAAGCAAATTCGGCTCTATCTCTATTATCATTAAAACTACTAGCAATATCTTTTTGCCCATATCTAGCAGGATTAACATCCTCTCCACCATCTAAAATTAACACATCTGGAGTATCCTCCTGAGCAGGAAGATTATTAGCATCTAAGCGAACAGGCTCATATCTAACATCTAAATTTTCAGACTTAAGAAACAAATTTAACTTTTCAATACCGCTTAAAATAGACCCTCCAAATGGAGCACTTTCCCACAAACCTACTTTAACTATTTTATCAGTCATTTTAGATACTTCTCATATTCTTTCAGCTTCGCGTACTGAGGAAATTTTCCTATAAGGTTTTTATCAAAATTATCAGTAAAAGTAGCAAGTCTATTAATTCCCTGATCTTGATGCAAAAGATTTTGCATAGTTCTATCCAAATTCATTTTTGCCATAAGATTAACAGGGCCATTAGGAACTTCGCCAGCCATATTTGGATAATTATTTACAGACATAACTTGATGATTATTTCCATTGGGAGCTAAGAAAAGAGCAAGCCACATAAATAAACTATGTGAATTTGGAATTCCTCCTCCAGAAACTCCTTTTAGAATAGAACGTTTAAATCTGGTTAAAACTCCAGTAAGACTATCATAGTTATTTCTTGTGTTAAGAATATAACCTTGACCATTACGCAATAACCATGTTAACATAGCAGGAGCAGTTAAAGCATCGCCTACATAAGTGTCTAATGTAGGAAAGATAATTTGTGTAGCATTACCTAGGGACATTTCTACATGAATTGCAGTATCTAAAAGATTTGGACGGCCATCTCTTTTTTGCACAAAGTCTGTAATAAAACTTTTAAGCCTAGATGCTGTAAAACCGCCTCTAAAATTTCCACTTACATGAGTCAAATAAATCCTATTATGATTATTACCAACCCTTTGCATATATTGTCTATGCAATTCAAGAGTTAAAGCTTCACGACAAGTTATTCCTCTAGCGTCGGCACGTAAATTAGCTACCATACCTTTATGAAAGAATAGTGGTAATGTTGTATTTGACTCTTTCAAAGTAAGTTTTCCCTCAGGTGTAGTAATTGCTATGCCTGTAGTCATTTTATTCAAAAGAAATTTTATATAAACTTTAAAAGACCTTTTAGAATCTGCGAGTCCCTCATCACTAAGGGATAAAATTTTGATTTGCATTAAAGAGTTCTCCTGAACTGTGCATATTCATTTGAAATTTCCTCGGATATTGTAGTACAATTCATTCTAGGAACTTTTCGTAAAACTTTTCTCAAATCTCTAGGAGAAGATAATATTGTTTTTATACCTTGAATGTCAGTATTAATACTTCCCAACAAAGGTATAAAATCACTTTTAGAATTCTTTTGAATACTTACAAGTAGTCTAGCCATAGAGCTATCAAAAAACTGTTCGGGAACTATTGTATAATCTCCAAGTTCTAAAGCAAGCATAAAGTTATCCTCAAAACTATTAAACTTTGGTTGCCTACTAGAAAGAACATGAAAATCCATAGTATTTAGAAATGCCATACAATACAAAAATAGTTTATCAACAACATCATCCCAAAAATTATCATAGTGCAATACAAAAGTTATAATGTAGGGTCTTATATCTTGCTCATCCATGACTCCTACAGCTTCTACATTAACACTAAAAATTTTAGGATATATGTCCATTAACATATACCTAAGATTTTCCTCTGTTATAGCAGATCTTAAAACATATACAAATTGTTTCTTATCCTCAAAAGGAAAAGTATTAAACCACGTAAATGGTTTAATATTTCTTAAGCTGTCTCCATAATATACAAAATCGTCTAGTCTATAATATCCTGGTTCTGACATTATACAAGTAGAGGCAAAAATTCAGCAGCTTGGTCATAACTAATATACTTCATATTTTTTAGATTTTCTAAAACAGTTAAAGAAGTTTCACGACAAAGCCTTTGATCGAAAGAAAGAATATCTCTAGGCACATTTATGTGCCAATTACTTTCCAAAATTTTACTAGCATCGGCAGGATGTTGAGATAGATTAAATACACTATTCATTAATGTTAGAAGAAGATTTGCAGATGTTTTATCCTTTATCCAAAAATTACTAGGTGTTCTATATTCAATACCTTTTACTCCAGTAGGATAATTTTGAAGTCTAATTTTTCCGGGTCGGCCATAATATTGAAGCCTTTTTAATTCTTCTTTTATTAGCTCAGAATCATCACGCTTAATTGCTACAGCGGTGCTACCTACTAAAATATCCATTAATCGAGTAGTGTAATAATATGTATTCTCAAAAAGATCATTATCATTTTCTGGAGCTTGCATGTGAATATGTCCACCACCAAATCTTTCAGGAACTTCATCAGCAGCAATTTCTGGAGAATATTCACCACTATAAATATCAAGGTCTGGATCACAGCCAAACATTACACAAGACCTAAATTCTTCACCACGCTCATTCCAAAACTTTTCAGTATCAAATTGTACTGCGGGAGAAACTTTAATTCCTAAACCAAAGGTATCACTAGCAAACTTTCGTACACCTTCTATTGCTCTAGCAATACGATCATAAAGAATATCAATATTATTTGATGGGTCTACATTAATTTCTGTAGCTGCCCCATCTTCAATAATTTTATAATCATCTTCTTGTACAAGAGTTATCTCATCTAAAAATTGAAATCCATGATCTTCTCTTAAAGATGCTGGAGGAACACATGATAAATTTCCATCGACAATAAAAACTTCTGGATCGGTGCCAAAATTAGTGTCAAACACTATTCATCCCTTTCTTCTTCATTGTCATTATTTCGAAGTCTTTCTACAAAATCATTAGCATCTGCTCTAGCTATTTCTAATCGTTGTATAATATCCTGAGGATTTTCGTCAGGTTGTCCAACATTTGCATCTATCATAAAGTCATCAACATTAGCAGGATTAATTCCCATTGGTGCATTATTAGGAATAACATTACCCTCTACATCTACAAAAATTTCATCAGCTTGCACAGCATTAATATTTGCTCTATCTTGTTCTGCAGCAATATTAAACGCATCTATTTCTTCTAACATTTGTTCGGCAGGAACTTCTACTCTAGCATCTTCTAGAGCTTCTCTTGCTCTAGTTTCTCGCTTAGTTTTAGAAGGCCCTCTTTTACCAAAGATCTTAAAGAAGTCTAAACTCTTGTTAGAATTTAAACATCCATTACAAAGGATTAAAGATTCTCCAATTTCTTTTGCGGTTTTATAATCATAAATTCCTCCGCAATCATCACATCTAAACTTAGAATCTTTTAGCTTATAATCAGTATTACAATCCTGACAATAAAACTTCTCAGCCTTTGGTGTTTCTAAAAAAGCATTAGTATTTTTAGAACTAAATATATGATGGTTAGTAAGAGTTAACATTTCAGGTTTATAATCAAATTCAGAAGATAATTCTATCTCTACAGTATGTCTAATAAGAAGTGGCATATGACAATGGTTACAGTAAAGTTTCATGCTCTTTTTACTCTTTTCACAGTGTTAAAAGCTTTGACGGGCAGGGAAAATTCTTCTTTGAAATATTTACTAACCCTCTTCATAAATTGTGGGTCTATAGAATTTCCCTGAACTAATATTGACATACTATTTTTGGTTTCATCCGACATACTCTTAGGGCCTTTGTAATAAATTTCAAAGACATCATCAAAACAAAGAATTTCATTACCCTTTTTATCTGTTATAACTTGTCCGGGAGCTAATACAATAGAACAACCCATAGGAAATCTATCTCGATGGTTGAAAAAAACTAACCATGATACACTTTCAAAACTTGGGTAAGTATTAGTTAATGGATTTGTAATTACACTTTTTTGTGCAAAAAATTCAGTCGAGGGATTTCGAGGCTCATAATCCTCGTTTTGGCCTTTTAAAAATTTTATAAGAGGGGCTAACTGTTTAGTAGAAAGTCCATTAGATAAATCATTTCTTGATAATTCTTTCATATCAACACTAAAAAGTCCTTCTTTAGGTAAAGTTTCTTTAGCTAAAACTACATGTGCATGAGCAGTATTAGCAAACATTGATAGAAGTAATTTAAGTCCATATTCAGTTGTTTTATGTGCATCGTCAGCATCATCGCCAACAATTACTCCAGGAAACTTTGCATCAAACCAATCACCCATATAAGGAATGAATAATTTACCGATAGAATCTTTAGTAACATAGTTTACATCATTTTCTTCTGAGATAATTAAATAATCCTCAACGCTTTTCTTATTTTTTTCAACACTAAGACCAACAATAAAATCTAACTCAGGCTCAATTCTATCTTCTAATGATCTAATATCAACTAATTTACCATCTATTATTACTACATCACCATCGAAGAGAAAAACTTCTAATACTGTTTTTCTTTCAGGCAGATCAGGGAAAAGCATATTGCAAAGATCAATAATTTGATCGTCACCTAAAAAACATGCTTCTTTTTGATCGTCACTATAATGTTTATTAACATAAACTGTAATAGTTTCTTGTGTAAAAGGAGACATAACAATCTTGTGTTGTATTTCTGGGACTTCCACAAAATGATATGGCTCATCTAAAAACATACTAGCATGAGCATAAGTAGCAATTTCTCTATCTGTAAAATCAGATACTGAATCTTTACGTTCTATTTCTGTTTGAGCTAATTTGTATCGGGCCATTTCATAAATGTCCTTCCTTTGGAAGTTATTTGTATGTTACCTTTTTCTAAGAGATATGGCTCAATCTCTTTCGAAATTGTATTTTTATCAATTCTAAGAGTTCTAGAAATATTATCCAAACTACTTGCACCTCTAGTTTTGAGGAGTTCTAAATATCTAAAGTCCTCGGCAGAGTATCCAAAATCATAGATACCAATTTTATTCAGAACAAATCGTATATTATCAACACTGGCAGGTTGCCCATAGTAATCTAACATACGTTTAATTCTGTCATATCTTTGTTTAGCAATTCTAGGACTTCCCCTAGATGCTTCCGCTACCAAAGTATATGCTTCGGCACTATTAAAAATAAAGCTCCTGCTTTTTGCATAACTTCTAACTATTTGAGTCAAATCTTTTACTAGATAAGGCTCAAAAGTAAATCGAATACATCTAGTTAAAAAAGGCTCAGGAGTTTCACCATATTCTGTAGTACAAAAAAGATAACTCTGATTTTTATCATCTAAATAAGGATAAAGAAGTTCAAAGTTTTTAAATTCATGTATTTCATCTATAATATTGACATCAAATTTTGATAGTTCCGGCCAATTTATATTACCTTTTACGGGTATTTGAATACTTTGAAGAAGCCCACTTTTTCTTGCCACTATTTTTGCGAGGGATGTTTTGCCGCATCCCGCTGGGCCTTGAAATAATACGTTTTGATGATCTCCGTTTTTTATTCCTTTTATTAAAGGAGCTATTTCGTGCATTATTCTGCTTTGATTTACGAATCCCATATTCTTGTAACCTCTCTGCGAATTGGCTTCTAAATAAATCTACATATAGTTTCAGGGAGGGGCCATTTAAACTTGGTGCTGAATTTACTTCCCAAACAATCCATTTATTTAATTCATGTTTCTTAGACGACCATGCCATATCAATTCCACAAAAATCTGATCCTAAAATTTCTGCTGTTTTTAGAGCAGTTTCTACCATAGATTTAGAACACATAACATCGTCTAAACTAGAGAGTTTATATTGCCATCCAAAAGCAGAAGTTCTAATTTTATCATGGGCACTATCATTAATAGGATATTTACGCATGACTTTTAGTATTTTTCCAAATGCAACATGTACTCTATATTCTCGTATTGTAGGATAATACGGAACAACGTACTCTGCATCTCTAGGTATTTCATAAGCACTATCACAAATTATTATATCTTTTCCAGCACGGTGCATACGACTTCTAGCTAAACATGGAAATTTCATATCATCTGGAATCTCATGTAGTCTGTAGTAACGAGGCGATAAAATTTCGGAATCTTGTAGATATTCCCAAAGCCTATGTTTTGCAGACATTTTTAAGATCGAGTCCCTAGAATTAGTGCTAGTATCTTTACCTATTCTAGTAGATTGTTGTGCATTTCCATATCGAATTAATACTTCACTACCTTGTCTAATTTTATCAGCGTTTATATGGAATCTTATTTTAAGGGCTCTCGCTATTAGTCGCCCAGTTAAAATTCCCGCTTTTGACGCGAGCAGATACACGTTTAATCCCCGATCCTGATTGTAAAAACCAAGGAAATACTATACCAGTTCTATTATAAATGTCTAAAGTATTACCTTCTGGAAAGTCCCAAAGGTAAGACTGTTTAATAGTTTCCCACTTTACTAATTTCTTTCCAACACGACTACTATAATCAGTCGCTATTAATTCTAGCGTTTCTAAAAATGCAACAATATGTTCTTTTTCTGCAAATAACATTGGAGTAGTAAATAGTAATTGAAAGATTAAATTCATTTCTGTATAACCTAGTCTCATTGTAAAAGCTAAATTAGCAATTTTATCTATCATACCATCTACAGACTTAGTAGAAAGATAGTTTTCATTGTACCCGGAGTGCATACCTTGGCCCATCCAGTACCCATCATCATTATATTCACCGTGTACAGGAGTCATTCTCTGTGTAGAAGTTATAGTGAACTTTTCCTCTATCTTTTGTTCTGTTTTAGTTAGTACAGAAGTTTTAGTATCATAAATATAAATACTTTCATCATCTAGTTCTTCCGGCTCCTCAATTACAAGTTTTGTACCTTTGATTGCTCTCCAGTACATAGGAACATAAGAAAATTCTAGATTATTTTTACCAGTATTAATTGCAGTAGCTAAAACTTTATTCCTACCATCACGAATAGTAGTATAAAAAAGTTCAGCAGTTTTACCTTTCACAACAAAAATTTTAGTAGGTTGCAACATATCAACAATTAGAAAAGCAAATTTTCCAGTAAAAGGTTCCATAGCTTCTGCTATGTGAGCAGGAGTTAATTTCCTTTTACTAACTATTTCAGCTAAATGATTAATAAACCATACACTATCAATTTGTTCATCAATCTCAAGTTCTTCTTCATCAGTTGATAATGTACCATTGTGCATCAAAACAATATTATCTACTGCAAAAGGATGAGTGTTTTCAATATTGACTAATTCTTTGAATTTAAAGCTAGCAGATCGTACATGAGAAATTATACAAGTTTGTTTATCATTTCCAATATATTCTTCAAGATTCTTTATATATTGTTCTTTAAAAACAATTTCATTACCTTCTTCGATTGTTCTCCATACCATTTTAGGCACTACAAAATAACCGTGCCCGTCTTTATTACTTGCTAAAGCATTATGATAAGTTAGATTAGGTAGCATTACTTTTACCACATCTGATCTACCATGTAACATTGTTAATTGGCACATATTTATTCTCTCTGCAATCCTGGGAAAATTGTTTCCCCTTGAAGATTGTGAACATCAAAAAATTTAGGAGTCCTAATATATTTTTGTTCTTCTTCATTTAAAAGAGCTGGAGCTATTTCCATAGTTTCCGTACTATGAAAACATGAAGTCCTACCCATTAAATGTGAAAAAACTCTATCATTAATATATTCTGGATATTCAGAAGAATTCCAAATTCTCGTTAGAGTAGAAATAACATTTTCGTCCGTAATATCAAGAAATTCAATAAGATCACTAAAATATCGCATATCATCCTCTTTATTAGGTGGGTTAGATATTCCTACTACTCGATTCCTAGTAAGTGCCATTAGTTCATCACTAGACACACGGTAGGCAGTAGATACAAATGCTTTGCAGAGTTCTACTAGAGAGTACAGGTAATCCCATCTTAGAGTTTTATTGAAAACACGAAATTCTAAATGAGGATTTGGTGCCCTCATGTTGAAGAAATTAATCCACATATATCTACTAGGATGGTATCTACCTTCTGAATTGTATATATCACCACATTTAATAAAGAACTCTAGATTATTACGAGAAGTCAAAACATCAGCGAAATCCATTAATGGTCTATATTCTCCATTTCCATCTCTAATAATAGGAGGGCCTAATTCAGTAATTGGGCGATAATAAATAAAATCCATATTTTCGCCTCTGTGAGTTCTACCAGCAGAGCCTAGTTTAAAGAAAGCCGCTTCAAAGAAGCCCGCTAGTACCCAAAGTCGTTTTAATATATCAAGAGTAAAACCTCTACCTTCTTCACTATCTCTATCCATATTAACATGAACATGAATACTACCACGCTTAGAATCGTCTCGTTCTCCAAATTGCTTTAAAATTCCGAATATCTTATCAAAAGGTAAAATCCAGTTTTTATAAGATGTGTCAATAATTGGAGATACTAGTTCTCCTCCAATAGTCTCTTTCCTGATTAATGACCTATTTAGTACAGTATTTAATGTACGTCCAGAAATAGGTTTACGATCTAACGTGAATAACTCAGAAGGTGATTCTACTGACGCATCATGTGTAATAATAATTTCTCTATTTGTGATTACATCATATAGTGTGGGGATTCTCTTAGGAATAATGTCTGTGTACTCAATTTCTATTCCTACTCTGTCCCAAGGTTTACTTGACATAAGTATTTTAGACTAAAAAAACTAGTCCCCCCAAAAATGAGATATATCATTTAAAAGATTAAAAATTCCAAAAATAAATTTAAAATTTTTCGAGTTGGCCCTAGCATAGTGACTATCATTTTCACCACCATAACCTCCAGCTCTACTAACACTAATTTCGGTTATTTTATTTCCTGTACCCCAAGTTCTAATAATCAAAGTTCGTTTTAACTTACCTTCCGTTAGGGTTCCCATAATATTTTTTAATCTCCTCGATTAGTTGTTTCATGTATCCTCTTACAGCTTGGGATGCACGCTTACCATAGTAAGGATTTCTAATAACACTAGCCGCTAGAACTATCATTTCTATTTCTGCTTGGCATAAATGAACGGTCATGTGGGGAGTATTCCTAACCAATTCAGGATTACTAATGCCACCCATACTTCTATCGTCCTACCCAAAATATTAATCATCAGGGCCAAAAATTTATCGCCCCAAGTTGCTTGTTCTTTTACTTTCATCTTTGTACCTTTCTTTTATACCGTCGGCCTTGATTTTGTTTGCTTTTTCTTTTGCGTATAGTTTGAGGGTGTGTAGTTTTACCTACCCACTCTGGAGGAATTTCTACTAATTTACCTCTACGCATTCTATAAAATTTACCATCTTTTTCTATAAGCTTTCTCATTATGTAGCACTTCTAATTTCTTTTACACATTGTCCACAAAGTCTAATTTCAGTTCCAGTAGGGGATGTAAGTTTATTTACTTTTGTTATCCCTTTTTTATTACAGCCCATACAACTTCCGGCTTCTTCTATATTTACCCACACAATATGAGGACGTTCATTAACTACTTCTATTCCATTAGGAACTTCTCTCCAAGACATTATTTTTTTTCCTTTCCTTTAAATAAAAATAGCCACTGGTAATTTTTAAACCAATGGCTTCAAGAATTATATTTCGGTTAATTCTATTTATACTGCTAAATAAAATAAACGTCGGAAATCTAGTGATTCCGACAGCCCGATCTTACCACATTTAGGTGAGTACCCGGGACAGTACCTTCACTTGAGTTTTTACGGGTACCAACTTGTACTCTCAGCCAAAGTGGTACAAATCAGGTACTAAGTTGTACTCTCAGGAGTACTGGTTCACCTGTCTATTTGGTACCCCGCTATCTGGGTTCGCATTTGGTTATTATTCTCGCGTAAAGTCTTACGTGACGCTTCTAACCGAGTAATCTGTACTGCTTGACGTTCTATTTTATCTTCTCTTCTCTCTAATACTACGAGTAGATTATCGTACTCCATTGTGAGTTGCATGTGGAGTCTTTGTAAATCTACGAATGGCTCACTAGAACCTGGTGGCATAGTTGTACTCCTTTGTGTACCGGTACTTAGTATGTGTGTGTCTCCCTGTCATGCTTCGGTAACAGGAAATTTCTGCTTGTTGACATTAAGAGAACTTGCTAATATCTTGAATTTTATCTAGAGTATCTTCCAAATCAACAATACGTTCACAGAGTTCTATAATAACAGACGGTAAAAACTTCTCATTATAACAAACAATATCATTGGGAGCATCTGGTCCATTAACTATTTCCATGATCTCCGTGATTAATTCTAATGCTTCATCTTGTTCCATAGTTTTATTCTCCAACGCATATAATTGTGCTTCTGATAGACTGGTTGTGCCTTCCATTTCACTCTCCTGTAATGGCCTCTATCCCTTGTTGATTTTTAGGCCCAATTTTTCTTGTTCTCCACACTGGTTTAACGTATGATCCGTCCTTATTCAAGATACCTAGATCAATTCCCACTTCTAGCCACGACTTAGCGTTAGTATCCCACTCAGTATGATATGGAGTACAATCTGGACACCAAACCCACGTATCTTTTTCTTTGTCGTGCCATCCACCCCAACCATCACAAGTTTTACATTCTTTTATATCTATATATTTATCTACCATTATGTGTCCTCTCTTTAGCAGCTTCGCAAGCAGGACACACATCGGACCAATGCAAACCAAAGCCCTGACTTCCACACCAATGCCTTGATTCCAATTCCTTTCGTATTTTTCTAAGACGTTCCAACCGTTCTTTACTTACCATCTTAACACGCTCGCTCCCCATGTCCAGCCTGCTCCTACTGCTACTAACACTACTATATCTCCACGCTTTAGTAGCCCACCCTTAGCTGTCTCGTCTAACATGATAGGCACGCTACCGGCAGATGTGTTACCGTACTTGTCCATGTTAGTCATTACCTTACTAAAAGGTATGCTAGCCACGCGTGCCATGTTCTCTAGTATGTGTATGCTTGGTTGATGTGGTACAACAAAGTCTAC
>SDBT01016810.1_pt1 | contig 11570 bp, 12 predicted proteins | sample 2277101 | NCBI WGS metagenome assembly SDBT01 (sample SAMN10404973, study PRJNA504765) | marine sediment metagenome | isolation source: marine sediment core GS10_PC15, 103 cmbsf | place: Arctic Ocean: Southern Knipovich Ridge | collected 2010
CCCGGTCGCGCGATTTCCTGAGAAATGCCTTCGCAAAGTTTTTTAATACCGACCTTATGTCATTTTTTGAAAATTCCCGCCTTAAGCTCAAAGTCGAACGGGGCGGCCGCGTATTCCCGGAAAGCGATAAATCAGGCGATATCCTGAATGTTTTAAAAGCAAAGTTAAAAAATAAGAATGTTAAAATCCTCTCAGGCGAACGCGCCCGCGAGATCATTATAAAGGATAAAAAAATAGAAGGCATTCTGACGTATTCCAGTAAGCGTTTTTTAGGAACGCACATTGCTATCGCCACAGGCGGCCTCTCCTGCCCCGGAACAGGTTCGACAGGCGATGGGTACAGGATGGCCGAAAAGCTCGGCCACAAAATCATTCCCTTAAAACCGGCTCTCTCGCCCGTACTCATAAAAGAAAAGTTTATGAGAGACTGGCAGGGCATATCGCTTAAGAATGTGCGCTTAACACTTTTTGCTGGCGATAAAAAAATAGATGAAAGATTCGGCGAAATGCTATTTACTCACTTTGGTTTATCGGGCCCTGTTGTTCTTGATATGAGCGCCTCTCTTTGCGATGCCCTGGAGCTAAAAAATAAAGTAGAGATATCTCTTAACTTCAAGGGCGCCCTGGACCACAAAAAATTGGATGCTAGGTTACTGCGCGAATTTAAGGCAAATCCCAGGAAAAGCATAAAAAATATATTTAAGAATCTTCTACCCCAGGGTATAATAAGGCGATTTCTTGAATACTGCGGCGTAAGCCAAGATAAAGGCGCAAGCCAGATCACGGCCCAGGAAAGAAAAAGTCTTATCAAGGGCTTATTTGATTTAAGATTGACCGTTAAGGGTGTGATGCCGATCAAAGACGGTATCGTTACGAGGGGTGGCGTGAATACGAAAGAGATAAATCCGAAGACCATGGAATCGAGACTTGTAAAGGGGCTTTTTTTCGCGGGTGAGATTATAGATATAGACGCCAAGACAGGCGGATACAACATGCAGGCAGCATTTTCTACGGGATGGGTTTGCGGAGATAATCTATGAAATGCAAAATAATATTAGCGTCAGCGTCAAAGAGGCGCTCGAAGATACTTGAAGAATGCGGGATACCGCACAGCGTCGTCATAAGTAATGTCCCCGAGAAGATGGACCATAAAAGGCCCGCGAGGTTCAATGTCCTGCATAATGCCCGGCTCAAGGCCGAAAAGATAGCGGGTAGATATAAGGAAGGCTTTGTTATCGGCGTTGATACCGTTGTTTTATTAGGAAAGCGCCTAATCGGAAAACCAAAAACAAGAAAAGAGGCAAGATCCCTTCTGGGTGCATTCTCGGGAAAGACAATCCAAGTCTATACAGGGCTTTGCGTAATAGACGCTAAAAAAGCAAAATCAAAAGACGCAGTCGACATATCAAAGGTGCATGTCAAAAAGCTCTCGCGCAAAAAAATAGATAAATTCGTAAAGATAGCGGGCCCTCACGACAAGGCAGGCGGTTTTTCAATAGAAGGCCCCGGAACATTCATATTCGATAATATAGAAGGTTCATTCTATAACATACTGGGCCTGCCCATGATGAAACTCTACGAGATTTTTGAAGAATTAGGCGTGGATCTTTTGGAAAAATAGGGGAGGTTTTAGCATATGAGCCGGATAAAGACAAAATCGATCGAGAATATTGAACGCAGGATGGACGGAATCGATTCCAAATCTCTAAGATACCAGGTGCTTCAGAACGTTAAAGATTTCAAGACCTCGTGGATAGGCCTGGGGCAGGCGCTTTACACGGTATGGAAAGATAAGCTTTACAAGGAATGGGGCTATAACCAGTTCGATACATATACGTCAAAAGAAATAGGCGTAAGGAAACAAACGGCGATGAAGCTCCTCAAATCCTATTATTTTCTCGAAAAGGAAGAGCCGAAGTATCTCGGAAAGAATCTTTCCGAGGATATTACCCCGGCGAAAGTTCCCTCCTATGAGACTGTGGATGCATTGCGCCTGGCAAACAAGAGAAAAGACATAGACAGGGCCGATTACGTGCGCATGAAAGAGAATATTCTTGAATCAGGCAAGGATGCCCGGGATGTCAGGGCCACGCTTACACAGCTGATAAGGGAGCGCCAAGAGCTTGAACCCGCAGAGGCGCGCGCCAAAAAAAGAATGGCAGTAATTAAGCGGTTGCTCAGTCTTTTAAAATCAGTGCGACAGGAGATCAAGGCAGCAAAGCTCCTTCCGGTCGAGATAATAAAAGATGCCGATAGGTTGATAAGCAAACTAGAGTCAGAAATCTCATCCTAAAGTAAATATAGTTTTTCTCAATACAAACCGAAAGCATAACCCGTGTGGTACGTCTACATACTCCGCTGCCAAGATAGCAGCCTCTACACCGGCACAACCACCGACATTCCTCGCCGAGTAACCGAACACAACCGCATGAAAGGCGGCGCCTATACAAGAGCACGCCTTCCGGTTAAGCTCGCATATAAGGAATCCTGTCGCACAAGATCCAAAGCCTTAAGGCGCGAAGCCGAAATCAAAGGATGGACTCGCCAGCAAAAACTCACCTTTATAACCCGCCCCATTTTTTGATTTTAAAAATGTACCTAACCACGCCTCAAGAATTATCTTGAGACCGTTTTATGTTTAGAGTATAATTATGCTTTAACAAAAGGAGGGCAAGATGCGTATAAAATTGGCTTTAACGGCATTGCTGGTGTTCAGCCTTGTAGTTTTTGGTTCGATTAGCGAGACTTTAGCATGGACAGCTAAAGAAATCGATGCCGGCGTTGGACCATCGCTCGACAAGCTTAAAGACATTAAAGGTGGAAATGCGGTATTGAAAAAAGCCGCAGGTCTTCTTGTATTTCCTGCAGTTTTTAAAGCAGGTATAGGCCTGGGTGGAGAATACGGGGAAGGCGCACTTTTAATTAGAGGAAAAACGGTTGATTATTATAGCACCGCAGCCGCGTCAATAGGTTTTCAGTTAGGCGCGCAAAAAAAGACAGTAATTATAGCATTTATGGATAAAGGCGCGCTTAAAGATTTTCGTAATAGCGAAGGTTGGAAAGTCGGCGCGGATGCATCCGTAACAGTAGTAGCAGTAGGGGCCGACGGTTCAATAGATACAGCAAAAACCAATAAGCCGATTATAGCGTTTGTGTTTGATCAAAAAGGCTTAATGTACAATTTAACTTTAGAAGGCGCTAAAATCACCAAACTAAAAAGATAAATCAAGCGCGATTTTGTCCCTATTTACCCTATTTATGCTTTGGTTAAAAAGGAGGGAATTATGGCGAACCTTATCGAAGGCGTAAAGAAGCTTTCTACACCCATGTTTGTTGTTTTCGTATTTTCAAAGGTATTGGTAGGAATTGGCATAGGTGCTTTACTGGCAGGATGTCTTGCCCCATACGGATGGTGGTTCTTTATAGCCGGTGTTGTTTTATCTATTATTTGTGCTACCCTCGCTTTAAAGAATAGGTAGCTGTCCCCATTTTCCGACAAAACTCGAATAGCCTCAACTTTTGTCTTGTGGTTCATCTCTTTTAGAGATATAATACAATACCTATAATTAATAGGTAAATGTGATAAAGTTGTATAAGGACATGTAGCACAAAGGAGTTGATATGGCATTGGAAATAAAAATTATCAAAAAAAAGGATTATGTATATGTAGTTGAGCTGAAAGGCTCGCTTGATACCGAAACCAGTCCGCTTTTGCAAGAAGAGCTGAACGAGATTATTGACGAAAAAACAAAAACGGTACTAATAGACATGAAAGGAGTTACTTATATAAGCTCATCGGGTATAGGGATTATAATCGGAGTGAAAAAAAAGCTGAAACAAAAACAGGCGAATTTTGCTATGATAGACCTCCAGCCCCAGATTGAAAAAGTATTCAATGCAATGAAAATTTTACCAATAGTTGATATATTTGACAATATGCCGGAAGCGGACAAATACATAGACCAGATTATAAAGGAAGAAATTGAAAAGCAAACTAAATGAAGCCCGCCATATCCAGAGTGGATATCGAAGATCCCTGGGAAATCGAATACCTGAAAAAAGCATTAAGCAATACAGCCTTAATCAAAAACTTCGGGGAAACCGCTGATCTGGTCATTGATAAAATCAACGATACAACCATACTTTCCACATTTATTAACGGTAATCCTATAAACCTTGTTTAAGATATCTTGTGTTGCCCCTTGAGGCGCGTTTGTTTTTCGAGTATAATAACACCAGGCCTAAACAAATCAAACCTCTTAAAGGAAGATAATGACTGATGGTAATGTTTATTTAACCCCGGAAGGCTACGAAAAACTAAGAAAAAAACTTAAGTTTCTAAAGACGACCGAGCGCAGAAAATTATCCAAAGCGATAGGAGAGGCCCGCGCGCACGGAGATATAAGTGAAAACGCTGAATATGACGCAGCCAAGGAAGCACAGGGACTAAATGAGAAAAAGATCGCAGAATTAGAAACGAAGTTATCCAATGCACAAATTCTTGACGATACGAATATACCGAAAGATGAGGCGCTTATCGGAGCGACAGTTAAACTAAAGGATATGAGCTCGAAAGAAGAGATTCAATATACACTGGTATCGGAATTAGAGGCAGATTTTTCACAGGGTAAGATTTCTGTAACTTCTCCTGTAGGTAAGGGTTTGTTGGGACATAAGAAAAATGAAATAGTTAAGATTGAAGTTCCCGCGGGGATTTTAAAGTATAAAATACTGAAGATATCGAGGTAAAAATAATACAGAAACTTGCTATAATAGATATATTGTGATATATTCAAGACATGAAATCAAAAATCAAAAAGAAAACTGAATATAGCTGGCTGATAAAGGCTTACAAAAATAAGGATTTTTTAAATAGCCCTTCCGCGCGCCTTATAAGAATTCTGTCTGAGATGATCGAGCCTGCTACGCGTTTCCGTAAATACAAAGTGAAAGATACCGTTGTATTTTTCGGGTCATCTAGAATCTTTTCCCGGAGTGTTACCTCCCGGAACCTTAGAAGAATAAAAGCGAGAATAGAAAGAGTAAAATCCCCATCCCGCAGTCTCAAACACCAGTACGAACAGGCAAAGAGGGATCTAGCAATGTCGCGTTACTACGAAGACGCCCGTCTTCTTGCGAAAAAACTCACCCATTACTTTAAAGGCTTGAGGAAGAAAGGCAAGAATTTCATGATTTGTTCCGGCGGCGGCCCCGGTATAATGGCCGCTGGAAACCAGGGCGCAAAAATGGCGGGTGGTAAATCTATAGGTTTAAATATCAGCATTCCTATGGAGCAATACCCGAATCTTTACCAGACCAAGGACCTTGCATTTGAGTTTCATTACTTTTTTATACGTAAATTCTGGTTTTTTTACTTAGCAAAAGCCCTTGTTGTGTTCCCGGGAGGTTTCGGGACCATGGATGAGCTTTTTGAATTACTTACTCTCACGCAGACAGGTAAATATAGAAAACCCCTGCCGGTCATTCTGTTCGGCCGGGATTACTGGCAGAGAGTAGTCAATTTTGATGAAATGCGTAAATGGGGAACGATTTCCAAAGAGGATTTAAAGCTTATTAAAGTGTTCGATGACGTAGATGAAACATTCAATTATCTAAAAAGACAATTAACCAAACATTTTATAAATAAAGATCAGGATAAGCAACCTTTCTAATATAGAAAAATGTCAAAGCCAGATCCTCACAACAAATCTTACAATCTAATAAGCACAAGAAATGAGAAAACCCTAACCCCAAAGATACTAACTTTCTCTTGACTTAACACATTGTTCATGGTATACTTATTATTAATAAAAAATACAAAAAAAGGAGGTTAAGACATGAATAAGAAAACTGCAATTGCGTTGATTTTGACCGTTGCTTTGATGCTTGGCGTTACAGCGTTTGAAGCCTGCGCCTTTAGCGGAGAAAAAACAAAAGGGCATTGTAAGGGGTTTGGAGAGAAGTTTTTCTCCAAGGCTCATCTAATCCTTAAAAACAAGGAGGAATTAGGCCTTTCTGATAAACAGGTGAAAGAAATCAAAGACCTGAAGATCAAAACAAAAAAAGATTTAATCCGAAAAAAGGCTGAAATAGATATCGTTGCCCTTGATATAAAAGCAGCAATGTGGGGAAAGAAAATTGATACAGGCGCTATAAATAGTCTAATCGATAAGAAATACGACCTTAAGAAAGAGAAGGCAAAGTCTTTGGTGGGGGCGTGTGCTGCGATCAAAGGAATCCTGACAGAGGAGCAAAAGGACAAGTTAAAGGATCTCTGGAAAAAGTGTAAAAAAGAAAAGATGCATGGCTCTATGATGAAGGGCAAGATGGCGCACCCGACGAAATCCAGCAAAAGATAATTTATAGGCACCTTTCTACGATTTAAAATTCATAACAGGCCCGACCAAGTCGGGCCTGTTATCTTATCCAAAGACTAACCTTACACCATTTTTACAAACCTCAAGATAAACCTTGAGGCTGTTTTTATTTCGGGGTATAATCTTACAATATAAAGGAGGCCTGCATGAAAGTTTCCGAAGAAAAGCGATACGAACACTTAAGCCCATTCGAACTTAAAAATAAACTTATACAAATGGCCCAGACGCATCACGAGCGCTTGATGCTTAATGCGGGCCGAGGAAATCCAAACTGGGTGGCATTAATACCGCGGCACGGATTTTTTCAATTTGGACTTTTCGCCCTTGCCGAATCCGAGAGAAAGCCGCACCGACCCGGACTCGGCGGCACGCCTGAGAAAGAAGGCATAGCAAAAAGATTTGAGGCATTTAGCAAGAAAAATTCGAATCTTCCCGGAGTTAATTTTTTACAGAGGGCATTTCTTTACGCGCGCGAGGTACTTAAAATTAATCCGGATGAATTTATCTCGGAGATGGTTGACGCAATCCTTGGTGATCATTACCCCACGCCTGACAGGATGCTCGTATGCAGCGAGAAGATTGTTCATAAATACCTTGAGCAGGAGATGTGTGCCGGAAAAGCGCCTTTCGGGAAATTTGACCTATTTCCGACTGAAGGCGGAACTGCCGCGATGGATTACATATTTACAAGCTTAATGGAAAACAAACTTCTCCATAAAAATGATAAGATTGCTCTGGGCACACCGATTTTTACTCCTTATATAGAAATACCCCGCTTAAATGACTACGAATTCGTAGAGCTTGAAGTAAAACAGGATGAGAACTCAGACTGGCAATACCCTGATACAGAGATAGAAAAGCTCGCTGACCCTAAAGTAAAAGCATTTTTTCTTGTTAATCCTTCTAATCCGACCTCTGTTAGCATACAAAAAGCGACACTTGATAAAATCGGAGAACTAGTCAAAATGCGTAGAAAGGACCTTATACTCCTTACAGACGATGTTTACGGGACATTCGTAAACGGTTTTAGGTCGCTTGCAGCAGTTGCCCCGTTAAATACAATCCTTGTTTACTCTTACTCAAAATACTTCGGCGCAACCGGCTGGCGACTAGGTGTTATTGCGATACATGAGGATAATGTTTTTGACAAAATGATTACACAGCTTCCTGAAAAAGACAGAAGCCAGCTTCGTAAGCGTTATAGCACCGTAATACTCGAGCCTGATAAAATGAAGCTTATAGATAGAATGGTAGCAGATAGTCGATCTGTAGCGCTTCATCACACTGCCGGCCTTTCAACACCACAACAGGTTTTGATGGTTCTTTTTTCGCTTTATTGCCTGATTGATAAAAACCAAGAGTATAAAAGATTGGCGCAAGATATTGTAGCCAAACGGTTCAAAACTCTTTATGCTGCGCTGGGGATCCCTCATCCGGAAAATCAATATGATGCGCATTACTATACAACTATTGACGTGCCCACACTTGCGAAAGACCGCTACGGCAAGGAATTTGCCGATTATCTTGTTAAAAATTATGAACCGATTGACTTTGTAGTAAAATTGGCAGAAGAGGAGTCCATTATTTTAATGGACGGCGGCGGCTTTGACGCGCCAAATATGTCCATACGTGTTTCACTCGCTAATCTACCGGACAACGCTTATAAAACTATAGGTAAAGGCATAAGTGATTTATTAGCGGAATACCATAAGCGCTGGAGGAAACAATGATCCAGTATATTATAGATACCTGCCGCGCGTATCCTCAAATAGTGGTTTTTCTTGCATTGGCGATTGGTTATTTCATAGGAAAAATAAAGATTTTCAAATTTAACCTCGGCTCAACAGCGGGGGTGCTTATTGCCGCACTTATACTCGGACAGATGGACATTGTGGTAACACCGCTTTTAAAGACAATTGGTTTTGCCTTATTTATATTCTGCATAGGTTATAAGGTGGGACCGCAGTTTTTCGGCGCGCTCAAGAAAGAGGGCCTAAAGTATATATGGCTTTCTCTTTTCGTCGCTGTAATCGGTCTGGTGACAGCTATATCTTTAGGCAAGATATTCGGTTTTGATAAAGGCACAACCGCGGGGCTTCTCGGCGGAGCGATGACACAATCATCCGTCATCGGCACGGCTGACGGCGCCATAAAACACCTGGCTGTTTCGGCTGCGCAAAAGACGACCCTTGAAAGCAATGTTGCCATAGCATATGCCATAACTTATGTTTTTGGCGTAGCGGGACTTGTGGTTTTCTTTAAACTTGTTCCCCGGCTTATGAGAATAAATCTCAAAGATGAAGCCATGAAGCTGGAAAAAGAGATGTCAGGCGGCTCTGATGACATAACAAAAAGCGCTGAACTATTCTCCTGGTATAAACGGCTTAATCTGCGTGCCTACCGGGTTATAAACAAAAATATAACACAAAAAACAGTAAAAGAACTTGAAGGGATGTTTCCAGGTAAGGTTGCCATAGATAGAATAAAACGCGCTTCGCAGATTATCGAACCCCAACCCGATACTGTTATACAATCCGATGACATAGTAGCAATAGTAGGAGGCCGTAAAGAGTTTTTAAAAGCGGATGAAATGATCGGCCCCGAAGTTGATGATAGAGATGTGGTGGATTTAATAGGCGAGATTCTGGATATCTGTGTTATAAAATCGCAGGCAGCGGGTAAGACCTTGGGCGAGATCAGCGCTCAGCACGGCCACGGCTGTTTTTTAAGAAAAATTACGCGCCAGGGTCATGAAATGCCGCTCGCCAAAGATACAATCGTCCATAAATGTGATGTCTTACAGGTAGCCGGATCAAGGAAAGATGTAGAAAGACTTGTCGGATATCTGGGGTATCCAGAACGACCAACAGCCGCTACAGACCTGATTATGGTAGGGATTGGTTGTGCCATAGGAACGGCGCTCGGGCTTTTGTCCGTTAAAATTATGGGCATACCCATAACGCTGGGAATCGGCGGAGGTGTTTTGGTATCCGGACTTATATGCGGATGGTTAAGGGGCATTCACCCGACTTTTGGACAGATCCCCACCGGTGCGCAATGGATTTTCACAGACCTCGGGCTTAATTTGTTTATTGCCTGCGTAGGTCTTACGGCAGGGCCAAAGGCGCTGCACGCCATACAAACTACAGGCGCATCCATATTTATTGCCGGCGCAATTTTATCACTGATACCTCACATTACAGGCATAGCATTCGGCAGGATGGTACTTAAATTAAATCCGGTTCTTCTCTTAGGTGCGCTTACCGGGGCAGGGACTGTTACACCAGCGCTTAACGCGCTGAAGGAAGAGACGGGTAGCTCCGTGCCCGCGCTCGGATACACCGTGCCGTACGCATTCGGAAACGTCATCCTTACCATTTGGGGAACTGTAATCGTAAATGTGATGTAAAGATAAGTTTTGGCGAGCCATGTAGAATGAAGCTCGAACCCCTTGCAACGAAATAAGTTGTAAGGGGTTAATATTTCCGATATTACCCCTGTTAGGAACACAATATTTACCTTCCCGTGACACTTCAAATCCGCAAATATGCTATAGTATAAATATATAATTTTCTAGATAAACCCCGTACCACTCATTTTGTTCGGGTTCGGGGCAAGGGCAAACCTATGGTGACATAGGGGCGCAAAGTTGCAGATCTAATAAACATAGATGGCTGAATTGCCTAGAAAAACTTAAGCAATTCAGCCATTTTTTATTTTGGGTATAAAAATATGATAGAGACTAAAATATCGATAAAACAAGTCAAAAAAATTATAAAGAAAACCCTTGTGGGTATTCTCGCAGGGGTCTTTTTGTTTAATAGTGTTTTTGCTTGGGCCCAGGAAGAGAGACTGTTTTCTACTGCAACGGAAAACAAGACCTTCTCTTCCGGCCTAGGTGATAAATTTAAGCTTGCTGCGCCAACACAAATAACCCAGGAAGAATTTAAAGAAAAATTTTCACTTAAAGAATTATTGGCACATAGGGCACCAAATGAATACATTAAAGAGCAAATAAGGGAAAATCCGTCAGGCTATAGATGGGTTTCGCTCACTGAACATGGAGATATGCTAGAACCTATTGATATTTCCGATCCAATGGTAAGGGGAAAGATTAAATATGATATTTCGGGCTTGGATTATGTAATAGTAACCAAGATGCCAGGATTGTTAGCTCATACCGGTCAATTTGCCCATGAGGGTTTAAGCGGAAGGCATTATGGCGATATTCCCGTAATATATGTTGATAGTAAGTTCTTTAAGAAGGCAAGGGATATTACCCAAAAACACGGAATTGACGAAATATTACAATGGGAAAACCTTAGAGTCAACCTTCTTAATAATAAACCGAAGAACCAAATGCGAGAATGGATTATTGATCATATTAATACTCCTGATCCTGCTTTAGATGGTACGGAATGTGAAGGATGGACTTCTCGAAAAATAGCCAGACATTTTCATGAGAAGTCTTATAGACTCGACCGCTTATATGAATCAGTAAATTTTGATACAGATTTTGATTATAAGTATATCTATCGTATGTTTACTATATACGAAACAGATAAAAAAAGCGAAGATGTTAATATTGCGGCAGGTAAGGCAACAGAAAAAGGAACATCCGCCCAAAAAAGATCAAGTATCCTAAGGAAAAAAGATAAAAAAGGATTGTTTACTGCTTCGAATTTTAAAAAAATAGCGACCCGCAGAAATTCAGATGAAATATTCAATATTGCTGTAACGTTGCTTGAAGATAAAACCTTAAGAGAATACGGTCTTAACTCATCTCAAGCTGTCCGGATCGCAACATCCTCAGCCCCAGATAAAGCAGAAGAAGTATATAGAAATCTTATGAAAGATGAAGGATTAAGAGAATACGGTCTTAACTCATCTCAAGCTGTCCGGATAGCAACATCCTCAGCCCCAGATAAGGCAGAAAAAGTATATAGAAATCTTATGGAAGATAAAGAATTAAGAGAATACGGTCTTAACTCATATCAAGCTGTCCAGATCGCAATATCCTCAGCCCCAGATAAGGCAGAAGAAGTATATAGAAATCTTATGGAAAATGAAAAATTAAGAGAATACGGTCTTAACTCATATCAAGCTGTCCAGATCGCAACATCCTCACCCCCAGATAAGGCAGAAGAAGTATATAGAAATCTTATGGAAGATGAAGAATTAAGAGAATACGGT
>SDBT01016811.1_pt1 | contig 11570 bp, 16 predicted proteins | sample 2277101 | NCBI WGS metagenome assembly SDBT01 (sample SAMN10404973, study PRJNA504765) | marine sediment metagenome | isolation source: marine sediment core GS10_PC15, 103 cmbsf | place: Arctic Ocean: Southern Knipovich Ridge | collected 2010
ATAATCCAACAATGGGTTATTCAAACAATAGATTAGTTACAATTTCGGAGGTGGGAGCTAACGGACTCACAGAAAAGGGTTTTGTTAATTATATAGACCCAGCAGCAGACTTTAGAAATACAAGTTTAATTAGTTTATTGATAGATGGGAGTATGAATGCCCAAGCTTGTTCTAATGATTGTGCTAATAGGGAGGCAGAATTAACTTTATATGCAACGGATGGAACAAACAGGGTAACTATTATGAATGATGAAGTTGCGAAAGGTGGTATTTCAGGTGCAGCAAGTGATGAGTTTTATAGAAATGTCACACTTCAAAAAAGGTCAGAGGATTATACTATATGGGAAGTATTTCTAAATGGCTCTTCGCAAGGAAATATAGATTTTGATTCTGTTGGTTCTGAACTTGATTTTGATAAACAGATAAAATTAGAATTCGAAACAAGAGCATTTAGCAATAGTCAAGGTGGAGGAGGAGCCACTGCCAAATATGAATTAGACTTTTTATATTGGGGTGGGGTTTGGTTAAACAGAAGTACAAATAATGGAACATATCAACACGAAGGAAATATCACATCCAACATAGTAAATCAGGCACCAACCAATGTTAAGAGAGCAACTTTATCCTGTACTATCTTTCAACCAGATGATACAAAGGTAGATTTATTTTTAGCTAATACTTGTAATGCAACATTAGTTCCAGAATTCGAAAGTGTACAAAATAATGTTTTACATACTTTCTTAACAACAGGAAATCATACTTGTTGGAGAGCAAGTTTAAATTCATCTATCAATATAACAAGTCCTGTCATTAGAAAATGTATTATTGATGTAACAAAAGGAACACTTGAAAATGTTAGTGTTGATTTCGGTAACGATGGTGATACTGATTGGATATTTGAAGGAGTATTAAATGAAACAACATCACCAAAAGTTGTTAATGGTACTTTAGAAGATTTTATAACCTATAGAAGTGAAAATTGTAAAGAATTTCAAACATTATGTGATTATCCTATAGCTATAAGTTCAGAAACTGGTGGAACAATTCAAATTGACAAAGTTAATAGTACAATAAATGTTGAAGACATTAATTTCAATACCACCAAAATAGAAAATCATACAATCATAAATATGACAATTAACTTTTTGAATGGAATTTTAGAAATGAAAGAAATTTTATTAAGTTTTAGAGGTAGTAAAAACTTTTCAATATTTGCTCATAATATTGAAGGTTCTGCAACATTATTAGATACAGATAATCATACAGTACAGGTTCTTTATTCACCAATTAATATAAGTTATCCATTTAGAATTAAATCTTTTAACACATTTATATATGATACACCATCAAGAGATGGAATGTTAAATGCCAGTAGTGTCAGTCCTTTTGGTCAGATTATTTTGGATAATGAAAGTAGGAGTCATCCAATATTTAATATTACAACAAGAGCTTATGATAATGCTGTCTATGTTGCTGAATATTTGAATAAAAGTATAGATGCATGTGTTACAATTGAAGCTGGACCTTTTGGTAATGCAACAAATACAAGTATTTTGGCTAATGTAACAATACAAGATGTGGCTATAAATATTACACCAATAACAAATGAAACAAGATTATATCATTTTACAAATTTGACTAATTGTGATGTGACACAAGATATTTCTTTTGAACCAGTATTTTGTTTTAGTAGTTGGTGTCAAGATTGTGTAAGAACAGGTTTGATTGATAGTAATAAAACAATTAATCCGAATGAGAAATGTGTGGTTTAAAAAATGCCTATAATAATAAGAGCAATAAGAGGAACAAGTATATCAAGACCTGGTAAAATATGGATACCGCAATTAAGAGATACAGTTAAGGCTAAAATTGAAATAAATGATATTGACGTAACAGCAGATTCATTACCACTAACAAGTTTTACTTGGCCAACTTTAAGAAATGCTTTAGGTAATTTTAATGTCACTTTAAATAACAATGAAAGAAAGTATTTGGAAGTTTTTGAGGAAGGTCATATTGTTAAATTCTATGCAGATTTTACTGATGCAACAACACAAATTTTTGAAGGTAAGATGGAAGAACCGAGATACGGTTTTCAAACTGGTTTTAAAACAATTATTAATGGTATGAAAAATCCAGAATTAGCAACGGAACCGTTTACTGGTACATTTACTGATGCTTCAGCTAGTCAGGTTTTACAAGATGTTTTAAATGATACTTTTCCTAATACTTTTACGTTTAATAATCTTGATGCTAATATGACTACAGCAATATCACCTGCCTATGAAGAGGAAAGTGTTATAAGTGTTTTAAAAGATATTTTGGAGAGAGTTAATTTTGACGGATATATTGATGTTAATGATGATGTTCATACATTTCCTGATACTGGTGTTGTGAATGTTAATGAAGCAGCAATTCAAGGACAAAATGTTTTAGCTATTACACCATTTGGTAGAGATACATTAAGAAGAAGAAATGTTGTTAGAGGTTACGGTGGTGAAGTTGAAGATTGTCCTATAATTAACACACAAAATACATCAACAGATGCATGGAATAAAACAGAAATAATCAACACAAGTAGTACAACAATAAATGACTTGACAGAAAGAGTTTTAGCAAAGTTGAATCTTTTAGGTACATTAAATCAAGAAGGTGGAATAACTTGTTCTGCTTTAGCAACATTAAGACCAGGTAATAAAATTCCATGTAGAATACCTAATGCTAATATTGAAGGAGATTATTTTATACCTCAATACACTCAAGAACTTTCTACTTCTGGTGGTTGGAAAACAACAATATTGAATAATAAAGTCATGCTTGATATTCCTTCTATTCATTTTGAACATAAACTAGCAGAAGAAGCTAGAGAATTAAATAATCCAAATAATATGAAAAATACATTAATACTTTTGACATTTGATAATGAAAATGATATTTCAGTATTAAGTAATTCTATAATATCAAATGGAAAGTTAATAATAGAAAGTGGTGATACCGGAGAGATGACTTCAAATACTTTTATAAATATAAACGATTTTACATCTGTAGAAATAAGAGGAATTGCTAATGATGATTTTTTATTAGGACCTTCTTTCATACGAGTTTCAAATAATAGTGGTGTAGATTTTAAAACAATTAACAATTTTAAGGAGTTGACAGATTTATCAAGTACTGGAAATAAAGGTGTAATTGAGGTTACAATAAAGAGTGATGCATCTTTTCCAAACCCGTCATTAGATAGTATTTGTCTACTAGTGAATACTTAGCGAATTATATAATTTAAACCTTATAGTTTATATATAACAAAATATTAAAAATGGTAATGGGAAAAGAAATAGCAGTAGAAGGAGTAGAGATGAGAATAGATAATAATGGTATCCCATATGTTAGAGTAAAGATTAAGACAGCAGTAATAAATGAACACAAAGAATTAAGAAATACAGACAAACCGATTAATATCGATATAATAGCCGTTTAGGAGGTGGCAACAAATGGATGATAGAAAATTCTGGGAAAAGAAAACAACATGGGGAGTACTTGCTTTATTTTTAGCAGGTGGTTTAGAAGCTATCGGTGTTTCAGGAGCAATGGTTACATTACAACAATTAGCAGGAGTAATTGGTTTTCCATTGACAGCTTATGGTATAGCTGATAGAATTAAAAAATAACTGTTTATTGATAAAGAATGGACAGGGATTTGATTAATCAGGTTAGAGAACAAAACGGTAATAGAGACTTTACTCAAAAAGATATGTTGCTATATCTAGTTGGTAGGGTTGATAAGATTCATGATAAGTTAGATAACAAAGTTGATAAAAAGACTTTTTATTGGGCTTTTACAATATTTGTTACAGTTATAATAGCAATTGTTTATGCTACTTAGAAATTACCTTTAAGAGTTTTTTGGCTGATAAATCCCACGTCCAATTTTTACTATCTATTAGAGCCTGTTTTCCTTTCTTTTTAACTTCATCAGGATGTTCAAATGCATAACGCATTTTCTTTCTCAAATCTAGAATAGATGGAGTTGCCCATTTTGAGCCTTCATAATTAATGTCGTGTTTTACTTCTTCTAGTTTATAGTCAATATACCAACTATTATCTTTTGTCATGTAGTCGGTTTGTCCTCCATATGCGGTTTGGATAGTAGATAATCCACAAGCCATAGCTTCCAATCCAGGCAAATTAAATCCATCACATCTAGTTGCTGATACAAAACAATGTCCTCTATTATATAAGATAGGTAATTTATCAAATTCTACATTGTCTACATTTATTTTTATATTAGTTTGATTATCACCAGTAACTCCAATATTAGCCATTTCATTACCTAAATTCCATCCTGGTTGATTATAGACTGGATTGATTTTAGCTATTATCTGTACTTTCTCTTCTTTGTCGAATTCCTTGTGAAATGCAGAAAGGATATATTGTACACCGCCCCTATCTTTTAAACCCTGACTCCAACCTTTATTTGCAACAAAAGTGAAAATCTTCTCACGTTTATTTGGTATTGGTTTGAAAAGAGTATTATCAACACCATGAGGAACTATATGCACTTTGTTTAAGAGTGTTTTAGAGCCTATACTTAAAGTATTACTTATTGCTTCTTTAACGTGTGTAGAAGGTACTAATATGCCTGTTATACGTTGGTCTGACATGTATTGTAGCCATACTTTAGGGATTTTTGAACCTTCCCAAATCAAAAAAGGGAAGAATTTACTAGGATTATCAGCTAGAGACAATCTCCAAGTCGGAGGAGTAGAAATCATTATAGTTGTAGCATCTTCTGTTGAAGGATTATTTATCATTTTAAGTTCATTATCTGAGACATATCTAACCCAATCATTTGGCTTTTGTGTGTCTAAAGTAATGTTTGGATTTATACGAAAAAGTGCATTGCTGAGTTGCCTGCAATGAGAAGAATAGCCTGAACTATCAAATACATTTCCGAGAATATTAATTTTTGTCATTTCATTACCTTCTTTTTATATTCTGTCAAAAAATCTCCCTTCTCTTCAAACTGTTTTTTCATAAATTCAAGAAACGTTTGATTATCTAACTGAACATTTTGAACATATAGTTGTGGATTATCAGGTCTTACGCCTCCTGAAGGTGTGGCAAGATGGAAGGCTACTGCTCCTGTGTGAACTCCTATAGTATAACCCTCTAAAATAGTTTTGATTGAAAAGAAACCTTCTTCTCGAAATGAAGTGAATGTTAAATTAGATGGATATTTTACTTTCTTGTTAATCTCTGATTTATACAAACAATTTGTCCGGAATTGGTGAGTTGGAAGAATCTCTTTTTCAATATATGCAAATCCACAATCATCATTTTGCATAATCAAATTACCTTCTTTATCAAATTTATGTTTATTAATTATAGGTTTAACAAACTTTATTTCCCTAACCAATTCAGGTTGAGACAACAATGGGATAATACCAGATGCTAATTCGTAGCCTTTGTCAATAACTTCCATTAATTTTTCAATGTAATCATTTTCAAGAATGCAGTCATCATCCAATCTAAGAGTTAGCGGATTGTTATATTTGTCTTCTTCAATTAGTTTGTTTCGAATATGACAAACGCCTTTACTTATTTCGTTTCTAATTAGTTTTACTCTATGCCCTTCCAATTTTATTCTGTTAATTATATAAGTGAGAAAATAACAAGTTGTTATCGGAGTTTTACTTTCATCAGACAAAATTAAATCCCAATCCTGAACTGTCTGTGTCCTAAGTGATTGTAAACATAAAGCTAATTCACTATGTCGGTCTTTTGTTGCTAGATGTACTGTTATTCTTTTTTCTTCATCCATAAGTTTATTACGTGTATAACAACCTCCTTGAGAAAGGTCATGTCTCATTAATTTTTCCATCATTCTATCCCTCTAATAAAATTATCTGTCAATCTTTCTGGTGGTATATAACCATAACATTCCTTACACCAATATTTCTTTTGTAGATTAGATATTTTCAAATGTGTTTTACAATCTGGACAATACAATCTTGGGTTCATTGTTACTGTATATAAACTGCTTCCTTTCTTCATTTTGTTGCTACCACCATTTGTTCTTTATATAAAAAATGAATAGGTGTTTCTTTTATCTTAAATTTATGTTTTTTTAGTTTATCCAACCACCAATTTTTGTCTTTAAATATTTTATGAGTATTATCCTTCATCAAATCTTCATTCCCCAAAAATGGAATTGAAAACAAAAAGTTTTTAGTTCCTGTTTCATATATTCTATCTAAAACATCATCTAATTCATCTTCTGATATGTGTTCGAGTATATCATAACTGATGACCAAATCTTTATCTGCAAAAGGTATCTCTTTAGTAATATCGCAAACTTTTAATTTATTTTGTATTGCCTTATGTTTTGTATTTTCTATTGCATATTTGCTAATATCACAACCCCATGCATCAATCCTATAAAAGTTAAATGTAAACACTCTTTGACCAGACCCACAACCTAAAAGCAAAACATATTTTGGTCTGAATTCTTCTATCCATTGCCATACCTCTATAAAGTGTTTTACTTCTAAGTCTAATCTGTCTTTAAAATATTCAGCTTCTTTGTTCTTCATATTTATTTTCCTCTATAAATTTTTCTAAGTAAAATTTCTTTTTTATACTTTTTGGTAATTGTGTCACATCAAAAGTTTTTACTGGATACCTACCAAAAATATGGCTATCCTTCCACCAAGTTAAAAATTCCTCATTATGTATTTGTTTTATTCTCTTATCTCTTTCATATTTTTCAATTATTTTATATAATTGTTTAATATAACCAACATGATAAATCCTTACTGTATCTATCTTAATTAAAGGATATTCAAAGTTATTTAATAATGGATGATTTTTACCAGTAAATTTTAGATTGTCATTTCTTTTTACTAGTCTGCCAGACCAATAGTGTCTTTCTTCTGTTGAATCTTCATAACCTAAATGGTAAATAAAATGATGACCTCTAAAAGAATATGTTTTAACATCTTTATGATTTTTAATAAAATCTTTTATAACATCAATATTCTCTGACATTATTTCATCGCCATCTAAAAATAATATCCATTCTTTTGTGCTTTTTTTAAGTCCGTAGTTTCTTTGGTCTGTATTGTGTTTTTGTTTTCTTCTTTCTATATAAAAAGGTACTTTACTTTTTTTACTAATGTCTCTAACAATTTCTTCTGTTTTATCATTTGACCTTTCATCAATTATTATAATATATTCATCAGCAATAGGCATAACTGACATTATACATTCTTTGATGAATTCTTTCTCGTTCCTAATAGTCAAGACTATACTAATTGTTGGCATTTTCTTTAACCTTTTTTAGATGAAATTTTTCTAATAATATTTTTGGTAAATCAACAGGAAAAAAGGTTTTGATTGGATAGGTTCCGAATAGATGAGCATATAACCAGTTATTTAAAAATTCAGTTGTGTGTAATTGTTTTATTTTCATGTCTCTTTCATATTTATCTAAAATCTTTTGTAGGTGTTTGACATAACCAAAATGAAAGATACGTATTTTGTCTATTTTTCGATATTTTTCTACTGGTATTTTTTTGTTTTCATCACAAGTTAAAACTGCATGATTTTTGCCTGTTATTTTAAATCTATTTTTGTCATTTTCAAATAAACGACCTTTATGGTAATGTATTTCTTCAAAACTATCTTCCCATAAAAAATTATACATAAGATGATGACTTCTTATATCAATTACTTTAACATCATCTTTTATTGCCAATTCAATGTATTTTTTTAATTCAGAAGCATTATCACTCAAAACTTCATCACCATCTAAAAACAAAACCCAATCTTTAGTAGTTTGTTCATAAGCAAATTGTTTGGATTTTGCCATTTCCCATTTATGTTTTATTAGTTTTAGATTTTTTAATTTCATTGATTTTATTATCTTTTCAGTACCGTCATTAGATTTGTCATCAAGCACTATTACAATTTCATCAGCAAAATCTTTAAATGAACATATACTTTCTTTAATAAATTCTCTTTCGTTTCCTACTATCATTGCTACAGTTAAGGTCACCATTTTATCTTATCATCGCTTTACTTTGAAAGTCAGTTAATATAGATGTAATAGAGATTTCTGGAACTGTATTTTCAAAACCAAAAGTGTTGTCACAAACTACTCTCCATATTTGTCGGCAATTCATACAAAACAAACTATCTCCGTTCTCTGTATCTTCAAAACAATTTTTTACGCTACAGTTTTTCATTTTAATACCTTTATTCGGTCTATAAATAAGTTTTTACTATGTTTCAAATTGATTTCTTGTATTAACCAACCTTCTCTTTTATTTTTATCCAATATTCTTCTTAAAGTTTTACATATTGTTTTGTTATCTTTTAACCAAAGATTACTATAGACATAATAAGCTATAGTTTGTTTGATAAGTTTATTACCTTCTGTTAATGATTTAATTATTTCTTTTTTCATCTTAAACACTCACAGCTATAGTTATCATATTATCATATCCCTCTATATCTTTTATTACATATGTTTTCATAATTATGAAAGCCTGTCTCTGTAATAGAGCATTTAATTGGTCTTGATATAAAACAAAATTATGAGTTTTATCCATTGACATTATTTGGTTTGATGTTGGATATGGCGTAACCAAATATAATAAACCACTTCGTCTTAAAACTCTTTTAAATTCTTTTATAGTTTGGATAGGATTTGTCGTATGTTCAAATGAATGACTACAAAAAATGCCTGTGATAATACCGTTATGTAATGGAATATCTTCCATAAATCCTTTTAATGAAATATTTTTTTGTTGTATTGGGTCTAAACCAATCCAATGAAAACCTAGTTTTTCAATTCTATCTTTTGCGTAATTATCACCACAACCAACATCTAAAATAGTACCTTTGCCTATATTTAATTCGTTGGCTATCTTTTCAAATTCTTCAACAGAGATTTCTCTTCTATTTTTTAATTTTGGTTCTTTTGGTTTTGGTTCTGTCATTTCAACTCCTTGTATATTTTATCAAAATTACCATTAAATTTTATTGCCCTGTCATCAATATAATACTTTGCTTTAGGTTTTGTGTATGGTAAAATCATATCAAACTTAAATCCCTGTTTTTCTAAATTTTCTCTTATCTCAACAACTTGCCAATCTGGTCTACAAGTACTTATAATAATTTCCCAACCGTCTTTTTTTAATTTGTTTGTAAACTCAACAGCTCCTTTTAGTGCTTTTCCTTTAGTTGATTTCATTCCTTCAACTAAAGTGTCATCATAGTCAATAGATATCCTTTTGTATTTATTATCATAATGTATATCGCCTTCTACAACATTTGTCTTAAATATAAGTATTGTTAATGATTTATTTTTTGTCTCTATACTATGCCAATCTTTTGGTTCAACAAAAATCATTACATCTTTTTTTGCCTTTATTTTATTATCATTAATTATTATATTACCTTTTCCTTCAACTATATAAAATAATTCTCTAACATATTTATGATAATGTTTTTCAATTGTAGTATTTACTGGAATCTTTATTTTTTGTATTAAAGTACCTTTACATTGTAATTCAATTCCAGTAAGAATAATAGCTTTATCATAAACATAATTTCCATTCAATTTTCTTGATTTATAATGTAAATCTGAAATATGTTTCATTTTATACTTTCACCATCATACATTGTGTACCACCATTTTTTAATTCAATAATAGGTTCTGGTTTGTCTTTAAAAAAATCATCAAAGGCTTTCATTACACCGTCATAATTACTATAATTATGTGAAATTATAATTCCGCCTTTTTGCATTCTTGGATAAAAAAACTTTAGTGCTTCTTTTGTTGACATATACAAATCAACATCTAGGTGAACAAAACAAAATTTTTTGAATGCTATTGGTTCAGCTGTCTTAGGGAAAAGACCTTTGTAAATATAGACTGTTGGATATTTTTTTAATCGTTCTTTAACAAACCTATAATCTGAACAGTAACCACCAGGTTTAAATTCTGGGTCTCCTACTGTTTTGTCATATTTACTAAACTCTGGTAATCCTTCAAATGTATCAAATAGATATAATTTTCTTCTGCCTTTTGCTATACAAATAAGTTCAGCTGAACCACCTTTGTAAACTCCAACTTCTGCTATATCACCATCTATCTTATTTGTTTGTTTTATTGCTTGATAAACATTGTAAGTTTCACTATTGTTAATACCTATACCATTTACTTTCATAGTTCTTAATGCAAGTATTCCATTAACTCTATCTAAATATCGATAATTCATTTTATTATTTTAGGGTAACAATCCCAACTCCTCACAAGTTTTTTACCTTTTGGATATTTGCCTAGTTTCTTATCAAATAGATAATTAGCTGGTAAATTATAATTTGTTAAATGAAAAAACATTAGGCTACTTGATAAAAACCTTCCGGCATTTATTTCTGTGACATAAGGTATATTATTTTTGTATTTGAAATCAACACTAAATATGCCTCTTGCCTCATTCCAAACTGATTTAACACTTTTTAATGCAATATTTTTTAGCCATTTACTTTCAATACATTTTGCCACTTCAGTTACGCCTGTTGATTTATCTTTAAAATATCTAATTCTTTCTTTAATAAAGTATTCTACATCACCATTGTCCTTAATAACTAAATCAACACCAATATTTTTTCCTCCCAAATATTCATTTGCAACCCATTCATATTTTTTTTGTTTGTTTATCTCTAACCAACTTTTTGCTTGTTTTAAATCGGTAGCACAAAAAGCTCCTTTGCCAGCTGAACCAACATTTGCTCTTAACCAAACTTTACCAAATCTATCAAAAGCTTCTTGTAAATCATATACATTTTTTACTTTAAAAAAGTTTGGTGACTTGATATTGTTATCACGCAATATACTTTGAACAATTGACTTATTATAAAATATACTGGCATGTCTTGGAAAATAATCAAGATGTTTTGATAGTTTTATTATATGGATATCAGGAGCACAATAGACATAATCAATCTTTTCTTTCTTTATTATTTTTAGGATAGATTTAATTTCACCTTTTTTATTGAAATATTTTTTACCTGTTTCCATAAAGTTGTAATGATATAAGTCACTATCAACACCAACTGTTTCACAATATTCATTTATACATCTTGTAAAGGCTCTTCCAGCATTTGCTCCTGCTCCTGTTATTAATACTTTCATTTTTCTAAGTTTAAATCTAAATATGGACTTTTATATTTGTCATCATATATTATAAAATCTTGTATTGTATAGTTTGATTGTTTATAGTTTATTGAATGTTTGTCAGATTTTAATATTACTTTATTTGTATAATGTTCTTTTCCGAAAGGATTTTTCCAACCTTTTGTTTTTCTTGCTACAACACACAAATCTATTTTTGGTTCGTTTTTAGCTGCTAAAACATGAGTTTCAAAAGCATTTTTTATTTCAAAACCTAATTGATATAATAATCCTGTCAATTGTTTTAGATTTGGCATATAAATATGGCTAGGCATACAGTCCCAAAACAAACCTGATTTTGGCAAAATGATGATAACAGTTCCGTCTT
>SDBT01016812.1_pt1 | contig 11569 bp, 9 predicted proteins | sample 2277101 | NCBI WGS metagenome assembly SDBT01 (sample SAMN10404973, study PRJNA504765) | marine sediment metagenome | isolation source: marine sediment core GS10_PC15, 103 cmbsf | place: Arctic Ocean: Southern Knipovich Ridge | collected 2010
CCCAAGAACTAATTGACCGGTTGATTTCAACAGGCTCTCCGAATATGAGAGGTACTGAAGACTAACGCGCTAATCCGCTCGCATGGAGCGCAACATACCCCCCCAACCGTAGATGCAGGCAGCCGTGGTGGCCATGGCACCCAGGACCAGCAGAAAACGTCCGATCCCTTGAAAGAGCTCGGAGCTCAACAGGGAAAAGAGTATACCCAGGACCACGGGTCCCCGGATGAGCAGTAGTCCTAGCAGGCCGGATGTGTAGACGGCACTCCCCTCTCCCCGTCGAAGCCAGGACCCGAGCCGAACGGCAGCGGCAATGTAACCCACGTAGACCAGCACGATAACTATACCCAGGAGAAAGGGCACGATGATAATCCCGATGATCGAAGCTACCAAGAGCAGGACCACTACCGGTAGAATCAACAGCGCCAGCACCAGATAGAGGAGAGCTCCCTTCCAGTGGGAAGAGAGGGTGTCGACCATGGTACCCAGGCGCCGGCCGTAAAAGTGTAGTAGCAGGAACAGGGCCAGGAGGAAAAGAATGATTCCCATTAGCTCTATCATGAAGCGGAAGGTGTAGGCCGAATGGTTCGAGCTAAGCAGGCCGATAAAGGGAATCTTGATGTTTTCCAGACTGTGTTTGTTCCCCTTGATATGCGACTTTTTGTCCGCCTCAATTATTCCACCCAGGGCAATGACATCGCCTGTTACCAGGGCCCCAGGAAGCAGGACAATATCTGCACCGAGAGTCCAGACATCCCCTTCAACGGTACCGTCAATCGTGACTATTCCTCCGATACTGATCACGTCCCCGGTCTGAACCCCGGTAATCTCAATCGGTTTTCCGATACGCACACCGCTCCGGGTAAGAAAAGACAGGCCGTTCAAGGCCAGGGAAAACCTGTTGTCGCCGGAACTGAAAACTATCCGGAGCGGGAATATGTTCCACAGCTTGTCCCCCTCTCCGGACCGTTCCAGGAGGCCAAAGGCAAACTTCACACCACTCTCTCCGCTCTCAAACTCGACTACACCTGGATGAACAAGGTAGCGGGTACCACCTGAGATCTTTTGATCGCTTCCGGGTGCTCCTTCTTCTGCGTACGCACGTATGATGGTGAACAGGGCCAGAAGGCCGATGACGGCAAAAACAATTCTTCTCATCGTTCGTCCTCTAAAATACTGGGGTTATCAAATCCTTTGGTTGAATGGGGACACCGTTTTTCCGGATTTCAAAATGCAGGTGGGGCCCGGTCGATTTACCGGTATTGCCCACAGAACCGATAGGCTGCCCTCGGCTTACGGTGCTTCCCCTCTGCACAAAAACCCGTTCCAGGTGTCCATATAATGTGGAGAAACCGATCTGGTGCCTGATAAAGATATGATTGCCGAACAGGGGATTGTACCCAATCGAAACTACACGGCCGTCCAAGCTGGCCCGTACAGCTGTTCCTACCGGGGCGGCAATATCGATTCCCCGGTGGAATTTGATCTTTTTGGTGAAGGGGTCGGTGCGATAGCCAAAACCGGAGCTTATGAAGCCGCTTATCGGTCTTAAGAAAGCGGTCCCGGTCATAACACTGCGCTCTACCCCTGTATGCTGAACGCCCGGAAAGAAAAGCTCGAGCCCGGCGTAAACATCTTCTGCTGCAACCCGATTCACCTGAAGCACCACCTCCTGGGGGACTTCCTTTTCCCTGCAGAGCGTCTCCAGGCTGCCGTCGATTTTTATATAGATACCGTCCTGGTTGGGAATCTTGATCTTCTCGCCAATACTGATCAAGTGCACCCCGCTGCCCCACTCCCTGTTCAGAGAAGCGACCGTATCGAGATCCATTCCAAAGCGCATGGCGATTTCGGACAGGGTATCCCCCTTCTTTACCCGGTAATACTTGATATCGAGAGGAAGAATGCCGGCGGACCCTCCTCCAATCGGTAAACGATCCTCTTCCTGATTATCGGCAACTTCATTCGCCCTTGCCAGTAGAGAAATCCTCGTTTCGGGAAAATACATGTACTTCGTCCGCTCTGCAGCAATCATGGCCGCCCCTCCGTAAATCATCGTTCCCAGGAGAGACAAAAAGGCCATGGTTATCACGATTAGAACGGTTCGCCAGACAAAGCGCCGCAAGGCTCTGTTCAAAGATAGCCGGCGTAGACCAAAGCCGATTCCCTTTAGCACCGCCATTTTCATTATTAATTCAGATTAATGCAGGAATCTAAGCGGGTCAACATGCTCGCCTCTCTGAAAGATCGAGAAATGCAGGTGGCTGCCCGTACTGTAACCGGAATTGCCCATACGCGCGATCAATTGCCCCTGCTTGACCCTGGCCCCTGTCTGTGCGAGAAAGGAATCCAAATGTGCGTACAGGGTCTGAAAACCGTCGGCATGGGTAAGGATGAGGTATTTGCCATAGTTTGGATTGAATCCGAGCTTGGCCACTTTTCCAGACATCGCAGCCAGGATCGGCGTGCCCACTTTGTTGGCCAGATCCACTCCATTATGGAAGCGCCTGACCCTGGTAAAAGGATCCAACCGATTGCCATACCTGGAAGTAATCCTGCCCCTGGTAGGATAAATGAAAAGCTTGCCCAGCACCTTATTGAGCTCGTGCTCACTCAATCGTGCCCCGGGAATAAAGAGTTCCTGCCCGGGTAATATGACCGAGGAGGTCAGTCTGTTCCAATCGAGCAGCTCGTTCAATGGAACGGAGTATTTCCTGGCAATCCCACCGAGATAGTCACCCCGTTTTACCCGATACTTCAAACCGTTGGTGTTGGGCAAGAGCAAGACCACGCCCTCTTGCAAAGCACGCACATCACGAATATTGTTGTAACTTATTATCGTATCCAAATTGAGCCCGAACTTCTGGGCGATCTTAGACAGTGTATCTCCGCGCATCACTGTGTGCGAAGAAAGACTTAAGGCTTCAATAAGCTGCTGATTGAGTGCCTGTTTTCCTCCTTCCCGCATTTCTTTAGGGACTATATAATGAAACAGAATCTGCTCCGCTTCAGAACTCCGGGGCAGGGGGAAATTCGATTCTCTCTCCCCGAAAACCAGCAAACGAATCAGTAGGAGAATAATGATCCCAAGCAGCAGGGTACCGACAAGAAGGCGTTCTAGGACTGGGGCAGCCTTAATAAGGGCGGCCGGGGTCATCCGGTTAGGATTTCCAGAAGTTTTTTGTTGTTTCCCTAGGGCAGTACTTACCGGTCGGCGCGTAATCCTCTGGTGGTGCAAAACTTGGATCATTATGGCCTCATCAATCATATCGACAATTATTTTGCTCCGTATTAATATTATGTAACCACGGTGAAGATACATAAAAGGCCCTCTGAATTCATGCCCGCGCCAGGATTCGATAAAAGACGTCTGCGGGCTTTCCTCATATTATTAAGCATCATTGTACTGCTTATTGTCGCCCGGCTTGTCCAACTCATGATTTTTGCCCCATTTAGGGAAAGCCAGGCACCGATTTCTCTTCCTGCCGTGGAGCGAGGCCCAATCCTGGATAGAAACGGCAAAATTCTGGCAATTTCTACGCGGCTCGATTCTGTGACCGCCTGGATCCCCAACCTGGTGGACCCTGAGGGAACTGCCGACCTCCTCGCTGAATCCTTAAACCTGTCGAAAGATAAGATCCTCAACAATTTCCTCAAGAACAAGGGATTCGTTTATATCCAACGGAAAATCACACCAACTCAGTCTGAGGAAATCAAGACCCTCAAAAGCGAGGGGGTGCTCAAGGGGATCAGCCTGACCCCGGAATTCGGGAGAAACTACCCGGAAAGGGAACTCGCATCTCACGTGATCGGCTACGTCGGAGTCGACAACATCGGCCTGGACGGTATTGAATACACGTTGAACAACGAGCTCTCTCCTCCTGTAGTCGGTCAGGACTTGAACGAGGTGTTCGGCAACCAGGTATTTCTGACAATCGATATCAATGTTCAATATATTATTGAGGAAATCGCCAAAACCGCACTCGAAGAGAACCGTGCCGATGCCGTATTTATTCTGGCTATGGATTCAAGAAATGCTGAAATACTGGGATACAGTGCCGTGCCCAGGTTCGATCCCAATGAATTTGGTCGTTTCCCGCCCAAACACTTGCGTAATCTGCCGCTGACTATGGCTTATGAGCCTGGTTCTGTGTTTAAAATCATCTCTATCGCCTCGATTCTTCAGCTGAAAGGAATTACGGAACAGGATGAGTTTTTCTGTTCAGGTGTCTATGTGAAGCAGCTGCCCGATGGGCAGCAGATCGAAATCGGAGATCTAAGAAGTCACGGACTGGTCAACGCTCAAAAAATAATCAAATATTCCTGCAACGTGGGTGCGGCCCTTGCTTCGGAAACAGTGGATCGGGAATCCTTCCACCGGATGCTGCTGAACTTCGGTTTTGACAAGCCCACCGGACTCTTGCTACCGGGCGAAAGCGCCGGAATCCTGGCCGATCCGGTAACCTGGTCCGGAAGAACCAAGGTTACACTGGCCTTCGGACAAGAAATTTCCGTTTCGGCAGTTCAGATGCTGGCTGCAGCCACTGTGTTCGCCAACGAAGGGCTCCTGCTCAAACCTCATATCGTCAGAAAAATTATCTCACCGCTTGGTGAGGTGATCAAGGTCTATCAACGCGAACCCCTGCGGGAGGTTCTCTCTCCCCATGTCGCTCGCTCGATACTATCGATGATGCAAACCGCCACTCAAGAGGGCGGAACCGCACGGCGGGGCCGGATCGACGGGGTAGATGTTTCGGCCAAAACAGGCACTGCCCAGGTTCTGGATCCAGAAACCGGCACTTACTCGGAAAATCATTTTATCGCCTCCTACCTGGCTATCCTGCCCACCAGCAAACCAAGGCTCATTGTGTACGTTGTCATAGATTATCCCAGGGGAAAAGAAACCTACGGTAGCCAGATCGCTGCACCTGTGTTCAAAGCGGTGGCGGAAAGACTGATCCCCTACCTGGGCATCCCCCAGGAAGGAGATCGGCTGCTCAAACATTCCGGAGAGGTTCGACTGACACTGCCCGCTGCGATCAATATCGGCGCACGGATGCCTGACCTGACCGGAGCAGCGAAGAGGCAACTTCTGATCCTGTTTCAGAAAGAGGATTTGCGTATCTTACTAAAAGGGGATGGTTACGTGGTTCGGCAGGATCCGCCTCCGGGCAGCCTGATACGCGAGGGTATGACCATCGTTTTGGAGCTGGAATGAACCTGCTGCAGGAAAATCTGCGCTGTCTGCTCGAGAAGCACCCGGAGCTCGCCGCCAAAGGTATCGAGCACGCCGCTCAGGGAGCAGCGGAAATCGTGGCCACGCCTTCCGGGCAGCCGACGGCCGTGCAGGGCGGACAGTATATCCACTCCCGATACGACCCCACCCGGGAAGCCCAAAGACTGATCGATAAAGAGCTCAAGGATGAAGCCGGCTGCACCATCATTTATGGCTTTGGTCTTGGCTACCTGGTCGATGCCTTTCGGCAACGCTTCTCCTCCCTGCCCCTGATTGTCGTAGAACCCAATCTTAGCCTTTTTAAGCTTGCCTTGGGCTGCCGGGACCTGAAAAAGATCTTGTCGTCCGGAAAGATCCGCTGGTTTCTGGATGAGCGTCCGGAAAAGATCGTCATGGATTTGGAAGCATTGTCCCGGATACAGATTCTTCGCCTGCGCTCAATTTTTCGACTAAACCCGGACTACTACCGTAAACTGGACAGTCTACTGCAGTCCTTTGTGGATCAGAAAGAGGTCAATGTAAACACCCTTAACCGCTTCGGAAAGCTCTGGGTCAGGAATCTGCTGCAAAATGTGGAGCTGTTTGCAACATCGCCGGGTGCCTCGGAGCTCCGCGGCCTGTTTCGCGGCACTCCGGCCCTGGTTCTGGCCGCGGGGCCATCGCTCGATGAAATCCTTCCCCATCTCCCCGCACTCCGGGAACGTCTGCTTATCGTGGCAGTGGACACCTGTTTCGGACTCTGCCTGGACTGCGGGGTGGAGCCGGATTTTTTAATCACCGTTGACCCGCAATACTGGAACAGCCGGCACCTGGATCGGACTCAGGCCGGAAAGACGCTGTTGATATCGGAGTCTTCCGCCCATCCCAGGATCTTTCGACAACCGGCAGCCGAAGAGGCGACCATCTTTTTTGTGTCCTCCTTCTTCCCGCTCGGCCAAATGCTTGAGGATATTATCGGAGAGAAAGGACGGATTGGGGCGGGAGGCTCGGTAACCACCTCTGCCTGGGATTTTACTGTGAAGCTGGGTGTAAAATCGATCTATATCGCCGGCCTGGATTTGGGCTTCCCGGGTAAGCGAACCCACTGCCGGGGCGCCTTCTTCGAAGAGCGTATGCACACCGTGTCAGACAGGATTACTCCCGCGGAAAGCATGGTTTTTCAATACATCAATGAAGCGGCGCCCTTCCTGGCGAAGGCCAATACCGAGGGATTCACACTGACCGACCGAAGAATGATCATATACAAGGGGTGGTTCGAGAATCAGCTCAAACAGCAACTTTCAGAGGGCCCAGTCACCTACAACCTATCTGCCAGGGGCGTTAAGATCGACGGGATGCCTTATCGAAGCGTGACCCAGCTGCTCGATCTTGAACCCTGCAGGGACCAGATCGATAACACAGTCGAAGCTGCACGTCGGCGGGCAGCAGAGCACAGCAGAAAGAGTTCGCACCGGAGCAAGCTTGGAGGGATTCTAGACAAACTATTGATGGAGCTGGAGCAGCTCAATAGCCTGTCCAGACAGGGACGGGCACTGTGCCGTAACCTGGCCGGGCAGCCGCAAGAAAATTGGACCGAGGGACTTGATGCGCTGGCTCGTTTAGACCACCGTATCCTGAACAGTTCCTCGCGCCAGATCGCCGGTTTTCTGTTTCAACCGCTTATTCAGAAGATCATCGCCGGCGGAGAAAAAAGTACCAGCCCGGACCAAATTCTCGAGACGAGCGCCGCCATCTATAACGAAATGGAACAGTCCTCCCGTTATCACGCCGAAATTCTTCACCAAACCCTGGAACGTATAAAAACCGGTTCGCCGCACTAAAGATTATACGCTATCGGCCGAATCTATTATTGAGGGAAAAACCAAAGCAAGTACCCTTGAAGCAAGTACCCTTGCAAGGCTCCCTTTTTAAACGGTATGCTAAAATGACGTCCAGGCATGCCGTTTTTTTTATCTATAACTCCATCATCGCCGGCGGAACAGCTGGCTGTCGCCCCGCTTTCGGTTTCAACCCCCGCCGGCGAACTCCGGGTAAAGCACCATCCCGCCGTCGATGTATAAAACCGCTCCATGCACGTAGTCCGAGTCATCCGAGGCCAGCCAGACCGCGGCCCTACCCACGTCTTCCGCTTCTCCGATGCGCTTGTAGGGAATCAGGGCAAGGAGGGCCTCGTAGGATTCCGGTGTGGTGAGCTTCTCCAGGTTCATCGGTGTACGGATCGCCCCAGGGGAGAGGCTGTTCACCCGAATGCGCAGGGGAGCCAGCTCCTGGGCGATGCTCTTCATCAACAGCATGATTCCACCTTTAGCCGCTGCATAGTTCACGTGCCCCGCCCAGGGGATGATGTCGTGGACCGAACTGATGTGGATGATCTTACCCATGGCATAGGAAATATCCTTGTTGATCCCCTGCCGTTTGAAAGCCCGCACCGCCTCCCGGGCGCAGAGAAACTGCCCGGTCAGATTGATGTCGATCACCCGTTGCCATTCGGCCAGGGTCATCTGGTCGAATGGAGCGTTCAGCTGGATGCCCGAGTTGTTGATCAGGATATCGATGCGTCCGAAGGTCTCGACCATCTTCGCGAACATCGACTGGACCTCCCCCTCTTTGGCCACATCGGCCTGCACCACCAGGGCTTGCCGGCCGGACCCGCGAATCTTTTCGGCCATACTCTCGGCACCCTCCCTGTCACTGAAATAATTGACCAGTACGTCCGCCCCGGCCTGAGCCAGGGACAGAGCGATCCCCGCCCCGATGCCCTTGCTCCCTCCGGTAACTATAGCCTTCTGCCCGACCAGCACCGGCTGGATCGGTCGGGAGGGCATCTCGTTCGGAGGAACGTAGGCATTGTCTTTTTGCATGGCACCCTCCAAAAGTTGTCAGGATTGATCAGCGAAGATTCATATGCTGTAGGAAGAGAATCCACCATCGATCGGCAGCACCACTCCTGTAACGAAACTGGCCGAGTCGGAGAGCAACCAGATCACCGCGCCGATCAAGTCCTTCGGATCACCGTAGCGAGACAAGGGCGTGTGGGCCAGTACCTGCTTGGCTCTGGGGGTCAGCTCTCCGGTCTGTTGATCGATATGGAGAAAACGGAGCTGCTCGGTCATAAAGAAACCGGGTGCCAGAGCGTTGACCCGCACGCCGGTGTGGGACAGATGCACCGCCAGCCAGCGGGTGAAATTGGCCACAGCTGCCTTGGCGGCTGAGTAGGCGCCGACTTTGGTCAGGGGGGTGAGAGAGCTCATAGATGACATGTTGAGGACCGCACCGGAGCCTTTTTCGATCATACCCCGCACGAACACCTTTGTCGGCAAGAAAGTTCCCAGGAAATTGAGCTCGAAGGTGCTGCGAAATCCATCCAGTTCCAGGTCCAGAAAGGTGGTTGCATCCGGTTTTCCGACCTGATCGGCTTGCAGGAATTCAACCGAGGTGCTTCCCTTCGGATTGTTCCCGCCGGCCCCATTAATCAGGATGTCCGGCGGCCCCCACATGCGGACGACCTCCTCGTACACCTCGGTCAACTGCTCTTTATCCAGGACACTGCAGGCAAAGGCTCGGGCCTGCCCGCCGCTGTCCTCGACGGCGGCAACTCGGGCTTCGGCGTTAGGAAGATTGATATCCAGGACAGCCACTTTGACACCTCGGGCAGCCAGGGCTTCCGCCATGGTCCCGCACAGTTCCCCGCCCCCGCCGGTGATGACGGCGACTTTTCCATCCAGGGCAAATAGGTCATCGGTCCTGTTGCTCATCTTCACCTCCAAAAATTAGTTACATTAAAATGAAAAATCCTCAGGTGGTCAAGAAAAAAACCGCACATTCCAGAGGGTGTTGGAACAGGGCAGCCCCTACCAACCACAAAGCGCATGGCCGCCACCGACCAGCCGCGCCAGCGGAGCCGGGTGAAAGCCCTTGTTAGCTGCTGTCGTTGGGGATTACCCTTTTTCTTGATCGCCACCAACACCCCAGGAATAATATTCCAGGGGTGGTTATTATCATCGACAGAAGATAAGGAACCGCTGAACGGGGGAAATCGTGAGTGATCGGACTATGAATGATAAGCAACGAAAGCGCTGCCAGCTGAAAAACAATGGTAATCGTTCCTCCCAATCGTTCCCAACGCCAGGCAATGCCCAATCCCAGGACACTCAAAAACATGAAGATCGGGGGCAAGGCTTCTATGGGGGGATAGTCCGCCACCGCATGCGGGTCTGCTACACCGGTTTTCACCCGGTTCCATGCATAACCGATAAACATAAGTAGAGCGTAAACTATGATCGGGAAGCTCCAGATTCGGGCAATCCAGCGTATCCATTTCGTGACCCGGTTACGACTGTCATTACCCATGATCCACCCTCCCTTCTGACTATAAATTTACAGCTAACAGGTAATATTTTCTATTGAAGTGCATAATTTTGTACAATATCCACTGAGATTTGAGTATACTATACACTTAGAGCGTAAAAACACCCTTCTCAACGCTTCATCTTCTGAACCGCGTGTATGGTGATGGACCGGGATAAGGTATTTACGTACCTTAGATACTCGGACGGTACAAAAATCATATGGAAAATTTAAATCCCTTTAAGCAGATAGGCTTAGCGGGGAACTCTCTCGAGGCGCTGCGCAGCAAGGGCTTTGAGCGGCCTACGGAAATCCAGCAAAAGGTCATTCCCCTCCTCTTGAACGGAGAGCGGGACATCATCGCACAGGCCCAGACCGGAACAGGTAAGACCGCCGCCTTCGGCCTGCCCATCCTGGAAAAGATTGAGCAGGCCGGCAATTCGGTCCAAGCCCTGATCCTCACGCCCACCAGGGAGCTGGCCATCCAGGTGGCCAAGGAGCTGGACTCCCTGGCGGGCAGAAAAGCCGTGAGCATCACCTCCGTGTACGGTGGGCAGTCCATCGTTCAACAGATCAGAAAGCTGAGAGCGGGTGTGGATATTGTCGTCGGAACTCCCGGCAGGGTGATCGACCACATCAATAGAAAGACCCTGAAGCTCTCGAACCTCTCCTTCATGGTCCTCGACGAGGCGGACGAAATGCTCAACATGGGCTTCATTGAGGATGTGGAAAAGATCCTCGGCTCCGTGAATCCAGGCAGGCGCATGCTGCTGTTCGCCGCCACAATGCCGGAAAGGATCCGCAGAATTGCCAAAAAGTATATGGATGATTACGACCAGGTAACCGTGGAGAAGGAGCAGGCCATAACGGAGCTTACCGAGCAGATTTACTTCGAGATTCAGGAGAGGGATAAATTCGGGGCGCTGTGTCGGATTGCTGATATTGAAGAGGGCTTCTACAGCCTCATCTTCTGCAGGACCAAGGTAAACGTAGACGAATTGGCCCGCCGTCTTGCCGAACGGGGCTACAATGCGGAAGCCCTTCACGGAGACCTTACCCAGCCCCAACGGGAGCTCATACTGAACCGTTTCAGAAAGCGCGGGATCAACATCCTCGTTGCCACGGATGTGGCGGCCAGGGGTATCGATATCAACAACCTGACCCATGTTATCAACTACTCCCTTCCCAACGATACCGATTCCTACATACACAGGATCGGTCGTACTGGCAGGGCCGGGAACGTGGGCGTAGCGATAACCTTTGTGACCCCGCCGGAATACAGAAAGCTCCAGTTCCTCAAGCGGATCGTAAAAAGCAATATCCGCAAGGAACGGCTTCCCCATATCGACGACGTGATCCAGGCCAAACGGGACAGGATCGTCTCCAAGGTCGAGGAGATCGCCAAAAACGGGGAATACGGCGATTTCAGGGAGATGGCCGCTGCTCTGCTCAAGGACAAGGACCATGAAGAGGTCCTCGCAGCGGTCCTTCGTGTTGCCTTCGGGGACAAACTCGACAGAAACAAGTACAGGGAGATCAAGGAGGTCTCAGCCGGAAGTAGGGAAAAGACCAGGCTCTTTATCCAGATGGGCAGGAAGGACGGGCTGACAAAACGCAAGCTTGTCAATCTGCTCGAAAAAAAGAGCTCCGTAAGCGAGGCCCTAATCAGAGACGCCCAGGTCTACGACATCTATTCCTTCGTAACCGTCCCCTTTTATGCAGCGGAGACCATTGTCAAGGCCTTTAAAAATCGAAAAGGCGGAAAACACCACCTCGTAGAGATCGCCAGTAATCCCAAAAAACGCTTGAAAAGAAGAGTGCCGGTTTATTAGCCCGCGGGTTCTCATACGACAACGTGGTTCGTGAGACGACGGATGTTTATCAGACCGCGGCGTTCATTAGCCCGAGGCCACGGGTGATTACTCGGTGGATACGGGCCGGCTCAACTCCTAATATATTGTAACCAATCTTTGGCTTCAGCAATCC
>SDBT01016813.1_pt1 | contig 11569 bp, 7 predicted proteins | sample 2277101 | NCBI WGS metagenome assembly SDBT01 (sample SAMN10404973, study PRJNA504765) | marine sediment metagenome | isolation source: marine sediment core GS10_PC15, 103 cmbsf | place: Arctic Ocean: Southern Knipovich Ridge | collected 2010
TTTCAAGGCTAGCGTAGCGTTTTTTCAGTTTGATAAGAGCTTCTTCTGCGATTTTAAGCCGCCTTGAATTAGAAAACTTAGATTTTTTAGAAGCCTCCCGTAATTGATCTATCTCATTTCTTTTAGTTATCAGCTTTTCGGCCAATACAGCTATTTGCTTTTTTAAATTATAATTTAAGTTGCTGATAGCTCCCTGCTTAAGGCTTGATGTCTTGCGCTCATCATCTATAGAGACATAGCGCTCCTTTAAAGCTCGTAATTCCCGGGTTAGACTAAAGACTTTATCGGCATCTACATTTTTGACCTTCAAAAAACTATCCTTCAAATACCTAATCTCGCTTTCTTTGTTTTTTAAAGTCTCAGATAATTCAAAGACTTCATTCTGTAGAGTAGTATTTTCACCACGGAGCTGCTCTTCCCTGTACCGAAGATCTAATTTTGCCTTTTCAAATTCAATGTATTTCATCTGCATTTCTTTAAGTTCACCGGCTATAGCCGTAACTCTTTCAACGCCCAAAGTCCTAGCTTGTTCGAAATCATATTTTAGATCTGCTATTTGAAATTCCCGATTTTTTAGCTTGGTAAAAAGTTCACCGATTTGATATTTTAACTTATCATTAAGCCCAGTCAGGCCATTGCTGTTTTTCTTTAATACGTTTCTTTCACTTTTCATTTTCGCATAGTCATCTGATATTTTACTCAACTGCTTAGATAAAACGGTAAGTTTTTGAGTATCAGCGTCTTTTGTCTGGCTATACTGCTCTTTGAGAAGACTTATTTCATTTTCCTTGATATTAAGAACATCAGTCAACTCCCTCATTCCTTTTTCTAGCTGGCTGTTTCGGGTATTAAATGCTGTTTCCTTTAGTTTTAACCCTGAAATTTTGTGCTGAAGTATGTTATATTTACCCTGGATATTCTCAAGATCACCGGTAATTTGGACAACTTTTCTTTCACCGCTTAATTTAGTTTCTTTTAAATCCTGGCTAATACGCGTTATCTCTTCTTTTTTATTTTTGAGCATAAAAGTTATTTCGAAAATCTTTTTCTCCAACTCAGAATTAACCGAACCTAACTTCTCCTGTTTTACTCTTAATATATTACGCTCATCTTCAATATTGCGATAACGACCTTCAAGGGTTTTAAGAATTAGATTCAAGTTTTTAATCTTTTCTTTACCGATTAACTTGACTTGTTCAAAGTTTTTACGCAATTCAACCATTTCACCTTCTTTATCTTTAAGAGCCATAAAAAGACCGGAAACTCTTTCCTGTAACCCAAGGTTAACACCGCTAAGCTCTTCTTTTTTTAGCTGTAGAAAATCTCTTTCACTTTGGATACTATCGTAACTACTCTTTAAACTCCCGAGTTGTTTACTCAAGGTCTCTATTTTTTGGGTTCCTTCTACTTTCACCTGCTCAAATACGCTCTGCAACTTATTGATTTTACCCTCTTTTACCTGAACCTCGTCAGAAAGTTCCGTTATCTGAACTTGAAGGCCATCCTTTAACTTCAAAAGTTCTTCTTCTCTTTGTTCTAAATATTCTAAATTAACTAGCTCTTGCTTTAGCTTTCGTATTTCGGTATTTTTATCGGAAATAGCTGTTTTATACTTGCTAAACAATCCAGTATTTTGTTGAATCGGCCGCCTCTGCTGGACTCTCTCTGTTTTTGCCAATTGTTCGCGTAAAAGGTTCTTTTCTCTTTCTATGGCCTGATATTGCTCTTGCAGTTCCTTTAATGCTCTCGAACCCCTTACAGGCGAAGAGGCCCTACCAAATCTGGCTGAAGTTTCAGAACTCAACTCCTTATTAGCTCGGTTTAGGGCCTGTTGAAGTTTTACGGCTTTGCTTTTATTTTCCTTAACCTCATCAACTAATTTTTCTATCCGTTTTGTGTAATTCCAAAGACGCTTTTCTTTTACGATATTGTCTCCCTGCAAAGTATTATTCTGGCGGCGTAAATTTTTCAGTTCATCATTTAGATTACGCACCATTTCCTGTACAGAAATAAGCGACTCTTTTAATCTTTTAGGATAACTTAAACTTTCAATTTCTTTTTTAACCCTGTCAAGCTCCTGATTTTTCCCGTTTAAATCAGCTTCTAGCTGTCTTTTCTCTGTTTCGATTTCATTTATTTTGGCGTCAATAGCCGCTAGTTTTCCTCCAACGGCCTTGCCTCTGTTTGAGGCAACAAAAAAAGAAACACCCAGAACAAGGCTCACAATTACTAGAGAACCAATTGCAATAATCAATTTAATTTTTGAATTCATAATAACAGCTCCCCATTATATACATTTAGCAATATAGATTATAGCCTTGTCGCTCAAACTTACTTGTCGTGCCTGGGACAATCTCTTGCCCTGGACATCATAAATTATGTCAACATCAGGAGCCATGGGATGCTTAGGGTTATGCCTAATGACACGGGCAACTTCCCTTGTACTGAGCTCAACCATAACGCCTTTAGGACACAATCCAATTCGCTCAAGAAAAGATTTAATGACTCCTCGCTCAAAACTCCCTTTATCTTTTAAAATTATCTTTATGGCCCTCAAAGAGTCATAAGCACCTCGCCAGGGACGTTTATGTGTTAAGGCCTCATAAACATCGCAAAAACCGATAATTTTTGCGAATTCGCTAATTTCATCAGCATTTATGCCTTCAGGATAACCTGAACCATCAACACGCTCATGCTCCTGTCCAACCGCCTCTATAATATTTTTCGTATTAGCGTAGTCTGATTTTTCAAGCATTTGCCTTCCCTTAATGCCGTGCTCTTTTATCTTTGCGTACTCATCGATATTAAGTTTTCTGGATTCGCTAATCATCTCTAAATACTGCAGCATACCCGCGTCATGAAGGAAAGCTGCAATACCTAGGGCCAAAATATCATCATCTTCCAGGCCTAGCGCGAAACCTAACTGAACAGCCAATATACATACATTTAATAAATTCAAGGCCTGATAATGGGCCTCGGTTGTATTGGCATTAAAACTTACCTCTATAAGCTCCTGGCTTTGGTAAGCGGTAAATCCAATAATCTTTTTAACTGCTTCTTCAACCTTCGCGCTTTGGGGCAAAACAGCTGTTTTTAAAAACATTGAGGCTATATTTAGAATTTCTTCATAAAGAGCTTTAGCCTGGATGTATTTTTCGCTATTATTTTCTATTTCCTTTAATTCATAATGTGGCCCTGATTGGGCAAGGCCTTCACTCTTTTCCTTAGACCTGTTCATATTAAGAGAAGAAAAAGCAACTTTATCTTCTTCTGTATTTTTAGGTCTTGGTTCGTTTTCGTTTTTTTTGAAAATGTTTGAGAACTCGACCATCTTTTACTTCCTCTTTCTGGTGGCCACCAATACCATCATGCAAATCTTTCCCTACACTTATTATGGCATCCCTGTCAATTACATTGAATTTATTTATAAATCCAGTCAACAAAGCCATGTCGCAAATATTGTTAATTGCCCTGGGAGTACCTTCTGCCAGATTATTTATTTCCCGGTAACTATCGTCGGTAAAAATTTCGCGGCGCAATCCCGCTACATCCAATCTATGCCGTATATATTTTTTAGTTTCCTCTTCAGCAAAAGGTTTCAGATGATAACGGATACCTAAACGTTGTAGGAATTGGGGTAAAGTCTCCATATCACTTAAAATTTTAGGCTGACCCACTAAAAGCAAAGTAAACAAAATAGAGTCGTCTCTTTGAATGTTAAGAAGCAAGCGTATCTCTTCAAGAAGAGTGTTGGTAGGTATACTTTGAGCCTCGTCAAAAATAAGGACATTATGGAAGTTTTTATCAAAATTAGCTTCAAGGCAATTTTCTATCTTATGAAGAAGATCCACTTTATTATTTTTAGAATTAAAATCGCATGAACATTCAAGCTGATAAGCTATCTCAAGCAAAAGCTCAACGGGCTCCAAGCGAGGATTAGAAATATATACAAATTTAACTTTTTCCGAAGCCAATTGCGCAATCAAAGATCTACTTAAATAAGTCTTCCCCATGCCGTATTCACCTATCAACAAAAGACCGGGTTTGCGCTCATTGACAACATAGATCATGCGCGATAATGCTTCTTTATGCTGCTTTGAAGCATAAAAAAAAGAAGAATCGGCTATATTTTCAAACGGCTTCTTAAAAAGATTCCAGTATTCGATATACACGACTTTATCGCTCTCCCGTAGTTACTCTTGGAACTTATCAGGTTCTATCTCTCTCATAATGCTACTGATGAAAGAGTAATCTTTATTTCCACGTAATTCTTGAAAACTGATAACTCCGGTCATTTTTGTGTAATCCGGTAAAATTTCACCTTTAAAGAAAACTATATCATCATCATTTTTTTGCATAGTTTCCCAAACTAATTTTTTGTTGGAGCGAATATTAAGACTAAAATTTGTAGGTGTAAATCCTCTCTTGGCTAAACTCTTTAAAATTACCTTTCTGTTAGAAAAAATAATCTTATCTTCTTTTCTTTTTCCTTTTCCGGTAATAGGTATTAGTTCAATCTCCCACTCAGTATTATTAATTTCTTTACGTTTCCTGGCGATAAGGCTGCGGTCCACCTGTACTTGCAAAGGAGCTTTAACAGCTTTTGGAGCGACTTCAACAGTGGTTTTCTGTTCTTTAGCAGGTTTACCAGCAGAAACCGGAGGCCTAGGTGCTGCCTTTTTTTGTTCTTCTTTTTTTACCCCAAAAGGGACACCGCCTGAAGAAGCTATAGCATTAAAAGATATAACCGTTAAACTTAATAATATAATCCCGGCAACAAATTCTCTTTTTTTCATCTTCTCCCCCCCTTTTCTATTATAAAAATACTTCTATTTAAGTGCACCTTCACCTTCCCAGGCCTGCCAGGTAAGAATATAGCGCTTTACCCAATCAATTTCAGTATCTTCTTTACTAGCAAGCCTTAAGTAACGGCGAAAATAGTCAATTGCTTTTGGTCTATTAACCTGGTATTCAGCATAAATGTAACCCAGATTAAAATATGCATAAGCATCTTCGGGATTAAGTTCAACTGCCTTTTTGAGCTCAGCTATGGCCCGCAGATGATGGCCTTCTTCAATATAAAAAACCCCCAGGTTATAGTGCATGAGGGCTGTCTCTTTGAGAAGAACCTTGTTTTCTCTAGCTATTTCTGTAAACTTCTTAGGAATTTTCTGTAATTTTTTCTCAAACTGCTTATTTTTCTTAAGAGATTGTGTGTATTGTTTTTTTAAACTTTTTATCTGACGACGAAATATATCTACTTCTGCCTTAAGCGAAGTTTTCTCGCTTCCTGCTTTTTTTACTTTATCCTGAAGCTGATCTCTTTGCGACTTAAGCCGCTCTAGTTCTATTTCAAAGCGTTTTGAATCGCTTTTTAAATTATCTACTATTTTATACTCGATCTCCCTTTTTTCAATATATTTCTCTAAAGACTCTTTCTCATATGAAAGTTCACCTATCTCTTTCTCTAAAACCCCTATTTTTATCTCAAGATCCCGGACGCGGCCCAAAGAGGTTTCCTTGGCTTGATTTAAATGGATTATTTTTTGCTTAAAACCCCTTATGGCATCATCCTTAAGGCTGAGTTTGACCTTGTAATTGCGAAGCTTCTGTATCATCAGCATAAGGTTATCCCTGTCTCTTTTTACGTCATCATAGTCACGCTTAAGCGTATCATAATCCTGTGTCAAAAGACTGCCCGAACTTTTAATACGTAAAAGCAGATTGTCCCTATCATTACGAAGATCTTCATTCTCTTTTTTGAGAGTATCGTATTCCTGTAAAGAAATATCTTGAGCAAAGACCGGTAAAAATAAGCAAAAATTTACTATCAAATAAAAATAAAAAAATTTAATTCTCATAAGCTATTCGATTTCCTTCATTGGTTTTAATTGGGGCACTTCAACTTTATCTAACGATTCTTTCTTGTTCGAAGAATAACCCCTGTATGATTTAGGATGTGATTTTGGCTTCTCCCGCAATTGAGCATGAGTAAAGGAAGGATAAACTTGATTTTCTGTACCAACCTTAACACCAAAATCGCGCGCGTATCCGGTCATTATCTCCTCACCGGTAATTATATGCGGAGTTACCATAAGAAGTAGTTCAGTGCGAGTTTCGGTCTTACTTGACTTTTTAAATAAACCTCCAAAAACAGGAATCCTGCTAAAAAATGGAACCTGCTCAGTATCTTCTGTTTTACGTTCCTCTTTTAAACCCCCGATAAAAATAGTAGCGCCGTCTTTTACCATAACTGTGGTTTCAGTTGAAGAACTATTTATAATAGGGATTCTGTTACCTTGATTAGTAGATAAAAACGAAGTAACATTGCTTATTTCAGGTTTTATCTTTATGGTAACAAACCCATCTTCATTTATTGTAGGGGTCAATGTAAGTTGTATGCCTACATCAATAAAAGTAACGTCTTCGGCAATAGTTGTAGAACTGGTAGTCTGAGTCGTAGTATTGGTAATATAAGCTTGCCGTTCTCCGATATGGACTTTAGCTTCCTGATTATTGATAACTGTAATTTTAGGACTTGAAACAACGCGCACGTCGCCTACGGTTTTTAAATAACGAAATACAAAATCAACATCATGATGACCAACCATACCTACATGCAAATTACCTAACCCAGTGGTAGGCCTACTGGTAGCGTAATTAGCTTCACCGACAGCCGTACCGGAAAATGGGTAAGATCCTACGTAGTCAACAGGAATCACATCAGTCCCGTCAGGAGCCAATCCGCCTTCAAGAACCGTCTTACGTGAACGCCAGGGATCACTGCCACTTTGCACCGAACTAAAAGGATACGACCCTATGTAAGAAAGACCGTATTTAGCTGCCATTTGAAACAAACCTTCCCACTCAACGCCTCTAGATAAATTATCACTTATACCAATACGCACAATACGTACTTCGATTAACACTTCGCGGGTTTTTTTATCCAAATACTCTATAATTTTAGATACATCCTCAATCCTGCCGGGCAAGGTTTCAACGATAACCTGGTTGGTCCGCTTATCAGCTTCAATAGAGCCTAACCTTTTATCATTCAACTCATCCTTTAATTGCTTCACCACGTCGTCGGCTATTGCATATTTTAAATCAAACACTTTAATAACCATATTTTTCTCTTCTATGATATCTATAGCATCGCTGATTTCATCAAGTTTATAAGGAGTATCAATAACAACCACTGTGCCTGAATCCGTATTAAGATGTACAACTCCCAGCTCACTTTTTAGCTTTTCACAAAGACTTACAACACGAGAAGGTATGGCATATTTTAGCTTAAAAATCCTTACTCTCCTTGTATCAAAAAATTTTTTCCCATAAAGCTCAACATACTCCTGTTCAGACATAACATTATAAATTTCTCCCCTCTTATCATAGGCTAAGCCGTAAGAACGAAGCATGATAGTAAAAACATCCTGAACCGGAGCATCCTCTACCATAAGAGTAATCCTGCCCTTAACTTGACTGGTAGGTATTATATTGATCTTTGCTTTAACTGCTAAAAATTTTAAAGCTTCGATGACATCAATATCCTTAAAATCAAGAGATATCCTGCCCTGGGGCATATCATTACTTGCAGCGTATATATTCTCGTCACCACTAACATACGCCAACTCCTGTGCTCTTACTCCAACACTAGCGCACAAAAAACATAATAAAAAAATACCGGATTTTCTAAACATTATTTATCTTCCAGCTTTTGCATTATTGAGCATTAAATACTTACGAGCCCTATTAGAATCCTGATCACGAGGACCAGTCTGTAGATAAATCTTAAAATGTTTGGCCGCCTTCGCCTCATCATTGACAAACTCAGAATAAATAACACCTAAATTATAGTTTGCATCAGAGTCATTAGGATAGGCATCCAAAACCTGTACAAATTCTTCTATTGCTTCCTCATAAAGCCCGTCTCTAGTGTAAAAAACACCCAGATTGTAATGCAAAATGCTATTTTCTTTAATGGCTTTTTCACTTAAGTAAGAAAGCTTTGAATAATCGCTCTTTTGAACCGAAAGAATCTCTTCTAGTGACTCATACTCATACTGCAAAGCTTCTTTTTTCTTAAACATAACCTGGGCCTCGGCCTGCAAGTTCTTTCGCTCCTGTTCTAATTTTTTTATATCTTCATTCATTTTAGACTTTACGACGCCAAACTATTTAACTTGACCTTGCAAAAAATTCTTTTTCTGTGATATTTCCCTTACTTCCTGCTGAAGTTCATTTCTAGTTTCCTGTATCATTCTTTTTTGGCTATTAAGATCTTCAAAGATATCACTGTATCTTTTTTTATCTTCAAGCAATGATGCATTATAACGTGTCAATTCTCTAATTTCTTTCTCCAAAATGTTTTGATAATTCTTTATTTTTGTTATTTTTTCTTTAAGTCCCTTATGCAGCTCAACTGTCCGCTTTCTATCACGAACTAAACTATCGTTATGCATAGAAAGGTTTTTCTTTTCGTTTATAAGCATATCCATTCGCTTATTTAGAGAAACATTTTCTTTTTCAAAAGTCCTATTATCCCTTCTAAGATCATTGTAAAGAGCGCCCAGACTTTCTTTATCCTGCAAAAGCTCTAGGATCCTCTTGATAAAGCCTTCCTTTTCAAGCTCCAGAGTCCGTTTTGACTCTTCGACTATGTTTGTGCCAACGCGGGCTTGCTGATAAAACTCATCAAGCTCTTGTTTCTCTTCTAAAAGTTTTCTGTTGGCCCGGAGTAAATCATCATTTTGCTTCTCAAAAAAAGTTTTACTAGTTCTTACATTCTCTAACTCTCTAGCAAAAGTAGATTCTTTATTATTATCTTTCTGAGCTAATCTTTTGTTTTCATTTAAAAGTTTTTCGTTGGCCTGATAAAGTTTATCGTATGTGTTTTTGAGACTGCGGTTATCTTTTTCTAAAGCAAATTTTTGCCCTTTAAGCACATTAGCCTCCTGCTGTAGATTATTTTGCCGGTTTTTTAAGAACTCAGATTCCTGCAAAAAAAGTTCTTTTTCGTTTACCAGAGTATTATTTTTATTTCGTAACTGAGCCATTTTTCTACTTAAAGACTCATTTTCTTTCTGAAGGTATTCCTCGTTACCTCTTGCAAAACTATCCTTTTCTTGCAATAAAACTTTATTCGCCTTATAAAGCTTCTCGTAATTACTGCGCAAATTAGTTATTTCTCTTTCCAAAAATGCGTTTCTTTCAGAAAAACTTTTGGTTTTTCTGCTTTTTTCTTTTTCCATTTGCGCTCTCAATTGTTCATTTTCCCGGCGCAATTCTTGAGAGCCAAAATCAGAACCGCTTTGACATTTATCTTGTAATTCCTGCTGCTCCTGAAGTAAAAACTGATTAGTCTTATCAAGAAACTCTTCGCTTTCACGCAAGGAGATTGCTTTTGCTTCTAAACGGGCATTTTGCTCTTTGAGCTCCTGGGCTTCTTGCATAAGAGCTCTATTGGCACTAGAAAGCCGCTGCTGCTCTATCTGTAAGGACTGTTTCTCTTTTAAAGCATTTTCGTAAGCAACAGAAAGTCGGCTTTGATCTTTCAGAAGCCTATCCTTATCTTTAGTCGAACCAGACACTGCCAAGCCAGAGCGTCCTAAATTCCTATTTTCTTTCAATAGCTCTTTATTAGCTTGATAAAGCTTCTCGTAGTTATTACGTAAATTTTCATAATCATTCTTTATCTCTCGCAGCTGCGCTTCTTGAGCCTCTAACTGATTATTAAGACGGTTTGAACGTGTAGAAAGAAGGAGGTTATCAACTTTGAGTTGCTGATAACTTCTTTCGGATGAACTCCTCTGGGCCATAGCCACCGAAGAAAACAACACTATTGTCATGATCAGTAAAAAACATCTTGTCTCTTTTTTATACAGGTAATTTTTACTTTTTTCAATCATGGTCCCTCGCCTATTTAAATTATTATTTATCAACTTTAAAGCCTTTTATCTCGCCAAGTGTCGTTTGATAATATTCTGAAGTAGTTTTCGGATCTTTTTTAATTCTGTATTGTTTGGTAGGTTTCATGAGCCGCCGCTCTACAGGCCCATGGGCTCTTCCTATTAAAATATCCGGATCCACAATTGTGGAAGTAATCAGGATAAGCAGCTCAACTCTGGTGTTAACCTTACGTTCTTTTTTAAAAAATCTTCCAAAAAAAGGAAGATCTCCCAAAATCGGTGTTTTGCTTTCAGTATTAACGTTTGTATTTTGACGCAACCCCCCTATCACCACAGTTGTTCCTGATTTTGACATGACAGTAGTTTCTGCTTTATTAGTATCAAGTATTGGTATTCTATTGCCTGTAGGTGTAACAAGTGTATCAACCACGTTGCTTATCTCCATATTAACCTTAAGAGTAATATAACCATCTTCATTAATGGTCGGAGTTACGAAAAACTGTAATCCAACATCAATAAAGTTAATGTCTTCGGCAACAGTACTAGTGGTTTGACCGGTTGTTGTGGTTGAAGTAACATAGGCTTGCTGTTCTCCCACATGCAGCTTTGCTTCAGTATTATTAGCTACTGTTATTCTCGGAGTACCTAATATTTCAGTCTCGCCTATATTATTAAGTGAACGCATAACAAAATCAATATCATGGACGCCTACCATGCCAACGTGCAACTCTCCGATGCCCACTCGTGGAGTACTTCCGCTGAAATTTGCGGTTGTACCGCTAAAGGGAAACGAGCCGACACCGTCAACGCCCCAGCTCTCAGTTCCGTCAGGAGTAAGGCCGCCTTCAAGCACGGTTTTACGCGAACGCCAAGGATCAGAGGCAGCCTGGACCGAAGCAAAAGGAGTGGTGCCGATATATGTAAGGCCCTGCTCATTTCTTATAGCCTCAAATAACCCTTCCCATTCAATCGCTTCATTTAAATCATCACGCAAATTAACTTTTATAATTTTTGCTTCGATTAAAACTTCTTTTGTCTTTCTGTCTAATTTCTTGATCATTTCTACGGCGTCATCCATTCTGCCGGTAAGAGTCTGCACTATCACCTGATTATTTCGTATATCCGCCCTTACAAAGCCAACCTTTTTAGCTTCAATCTGCGCCTTTAATTGCGTGGCCACATCAATAGCATTCGCGTAATTTATATCAAAAATCCTAACCTCGGTCTTTTTTTCAAACTCCTTTATTGCTTTTGCAATAATTTCAATCTTATCGGGTGAATCCATTATAACAACACTACCCGATTCAGGGTTAACCAGAACTCTTCCGATATCACTTTTTAAAGTGTCACATAAACTAAAAACTTGCTCGGGAATGGCATAATCGAGATAAAAAATCTTAACTTCCCGTACATCAGAAAAGGTTTTGCCGTATAAAGATTTATACTCGACTTCAGTCATAACACTGTAAAGATTATTCCTCGAATCATAGGCAAGGCCGTTAGAGCGAAGCATGACATCAAAGACATCCTGCACGATAACATTTTCAACCCGTAATGTGACTTTACCGGTAACCGTCTTTGTTGTGATAATATTTATTCCAGCTTTCATCGCTAAAAATTTCAAAGCTTCAATGACGTCAATACTACGCAAATCAAGAGAA
>SDBT01016814.1_pt1 | contig 11569 bp, 18 predicted proteins | sample 2277101 | NCBI WGS metagenome assembly SDBT01 (sample SAMN10404973, study PRJNA504765) | marine sediment metagenome | isolation source: marine sediment core GS10_PC15, 103 cmbsf | place: Arctic Ocean: Southern Knipovich Ridge | collected 2010
TAATATTCGACATCGAAGTAGATGTTGTAGGCGTTGCACGCGCCGGTGTATCCAACATCGACCTTGAGGGCAATGTTGGTATCGACGAGGTCGGCCCACGCCTGATTCGGAAGGTCGATACCTATGTAGTTGATTTTAGCCATTTCTGATCATCTCATGGAGTTTGGATGCTTTCAATCACCCATCTGATGTCAAAAGAAACCGAATCTGTGTGCGGAAAATTGATGATAGATTCCACCAATAAATTCGTTGGATCAGGGACGTGTTGTTCATTAATACGAACCCTTAATTGTGCGTTCGGCTGAGCGTCAATGTCTGAAGTTAAAGCCATGTTTATAACCAACGCATCGACATCGGGGAAATCTAAGTCGGGGATAACCAACGCCCACTCACTAGAGAACGACGTCCCGGCGTCTTTGCTGTCCAGACTATAAGCAAAACTTAAATCTATAAGTTTGCCATCAAAAGATAATTCTCCACTCTCAAGGCGCACAATGGGGTCTCCGGCAACGATCGTCGCTGTCTGAGTATCAAAAACAACATCCGCTTCGGCATCCAGCAAATCAGTCATAGATACCACTGAATTGTTTGCCGGGTTTGATCCATTCGAAAGAAAGCTGTAGAACATAACACTCTCGCCTGTTTCTAAAAACTTCCGATCATATTTGAGCCAAACATCCGTATACAGATACGAGAACTCTATGCCCCCGTCGACATAGCATTTGATATAGGCAGAATCCCGAGCTTTATATCGCTTCGCTAAAAAAAAAATCGGAATCCTGCCGGTTATAAAACAGGGGTGTTTTATCGTTGGCCTCAAGCGTATCTGCCGTCACCGCCCGGTTTATCACCGCCGCATGCGTTCGGCCCGCGATGTCGGCTCCGGTGCTATCGCATTCGATGCAGTCGTATGAATGGCCGCCGTTCACGGCTGTAATCCGAGAGAGTATCGGATACCTGTCGGCGGCGTTGCCCCGCCCGATGATCTCGCGTACCTTCGTGTCGGTCGAGGGTTTCGAGTCGCCCTGGTCAAGATCGTATAGGTCTGTCATAAATTCAAATCCTCAGCGTTCAGGGCCATGTCGCCGTTATTTCGCCCGCGGCAAAGTCCTTCGTCGTGTCAAACTCGACGGCGATCCGGGCCTCGACTATCGCGCCCTTGCTATCCTTGAATCCCGTGATGTCGGTCGTATGGTTGACGCTCAACGGTGTATTAGCCGCGTCGACCACGGCGAAGCTCTCGGCTTCGAGTTCGTCGATGGCGTTCGCGGTGTCGGTGGCCGCATTGTCGCCGGCGAGCTCATTCGGGAAAACCTTGTGAACTTCGACCGTCTTGCTGTATTGTCGGTACATTGGCCGACCGTCAAATGCGATGTGGGCGGCGTAGGAACTTGCATCGCGGCGAAACGTGGTGCTTGCGTTATATGAGGTATAGGTGCCGGCGGGTTGCTTCCGATTCACGAGCGTCCAGCGGATTGCGGAGCAGGCATGATCGGCGAACAGATAATAATGATTGCCGACAACCGTGACATCGACGCCGCCCTCATGTGGCGCGGCGGTAGTGCCGTTGTGTCCGCGCTCGCAGTCCAGAAGCACGGCGATAGTCTCGCCGCCATAATCGTAGGCAAGGTCTGACCCGCGATAATAGATTTCTTCGGCGCCGATCTTGACCGATCCGACCCAGGGGATGCCGTTCATGCTGGTGAGTCGGATCGTGGTGTCGGTGTCGGTATGAGTGTCGTAAAGTATCGCCGAGGGCCAGGCAAGAACGGGGATACCGGGGATATAAGGGCATCTGCCATAGATGATGGGAATCATGCGACCGATAGCCTCTTGCGGCGCCTTGGGAAATCGGTCGAGGTTGACTTCGCGCAGCGGCAGCTCCCGCTGTAGTTTGCGGCCAAACTCGATGCAGTCGAGGCGCGTCCCGCGCCGGCTGTGCTCGTTAATCGCTTTGATGTGTCCCTGGAATAGCCAAACGATGTCCGCCGTTGCCAGCCCGTCAAATGTGAAGCCGATGCGTATCGGTTTGCCTTCGGCGTTATTGGTTTCGGCGAGCGTCCAGAATGCGGCACCGAGCGCTTGCTTCATGATGACCCGAAAATCGTCTGTGCTGCCGACGGATTTCAGATCGAGCGAAACGCGGAGGTCTTGCCAGTCCTGGACGTAGGGGAGATAGGCGTTGCCGCTGATGCTGAACGATTGATCGGCGTAGAGGCCCGAATAGCTGTCGTCGAGATCCCAATCGATTTCGACAATGAAGCGGGGGCTATTGGCCGCGAGTAATCGCTGCGCCTCGGCGTTGCCTGTTAGAGTTTTCATTGTGTTCTATCCGCTCTATACATATTCGAGTGCGATCATGCCGCTCCAGTGGTCCTGTATGGTCATCTCAAAATCCCATTCATTCAGCCAGCGGGCGGTATGCTCGACGGCGGCGACGTCGGTAAATGTGAAGGTTTCCATCGCGCCGTCGATGTCGTCCTTGAAAAAGTCGAAGAGATTGTCACGATCCGTGGTACTCATGTTTCGGAACCGGAATTCGTAGGCATCCGTTGCGGCGGCAAGTTCCTGCACGATCGTCGTTCCGCCCGCCGTTTTGCCGATGAATTGGTGGCGATCGTGGACGGGTCGATATGGGAATAGCGGATTCTTGACCGTAAAATCGGTGCCGCCCTTTACGAATCGGATTGTCATCAGCCGAACACTCCCGAGCGGGCTAAACGCTCTATATCGTCTTTGACGCGCATTGCGAGTTCGTCATCGCCGCCATTGATATTCAGGCTGATCGTGATTTCTTTTTTCTGTGCCGGCATCATGCTGTCGTCGGCGCTCGGGATGGCGTTCGGAGCGGGCTGGCCGCCGAAGAAGTTCTTTTGCCAGGCACCTCTCTCCTGGAGCCAGCGTTCCGGGTCGGACAAGAGGCTAGGCCCGGAAAAATCATTGATGTTCGGCTCGAAAAGAGTACCCCTTCTATTGGGATCGCTTGCCCGTATCTGGCTCTTCAACACGTTTTCATGATATTTACGGAAAGCGTCGTCTAGCATTTTTACTGCTGACGAAAGCGTTGCGAATGTCGCTTTGATCAAATTCAGCGTTGTATCAACGGTGATATGGAACTTTAGCCAATCAGCCTTGAGTCGGCCATCGGTAAGATAGGCGAAAACCTTATCGAATCCCGCTTGCATCTTCGGAATGCCGGTATTGATAAGCCAATTGACGCCCGACTCAACTACCTTTTCGACCCGCTTGGCGGGGCTCTTCATTTCCTGCTCTCGTTTCCTTTGGCGCGCGAGCCTCCCCGTTCTCTTGCGTTCTTCGAGGCGGCGATTGCGCTCTTCAACGCTTGCGAGTGAGCTTTGGAAGCCCTGCGCCTGTCTTACTTTTCTGGCCGCGTCCGCCTTCCTTTGAGATTCAAGCCTCGCGTCGCGCGCTTTATCTCTCTGCTCTTGTTGTCTCTTTTTTATATCCTCGGTGCCAGTTCTAAAAGCCTGTGACGATCTGGATCGTCTCCGCCTCCGCTCCGGCGCGATCACATCGTCCCTGAATTTGCTGAACAGTCTTTTTGCGGGTTCCTTGTCCTTGAATAGTTCATCTTTGCCTGTTATGGCTTTGGCGATATGGTTGACGAATCCGCGAACTGCGTCGCCCGCCTCTTTGAAGTAGCCCGAGAGATCCATTTCGGTCAGGGCATCCTTGATTCCCTTGACGCCATCGGTGATCGCCCCGAGTACGCCGCTAAACTGTTTAATGAAGGTCGCGCCAAATAAAACCCAGACGGCCTTAATTTCTTCTTTCAGTTGACGCCATTGCAAGGCGACATTGTTTTTGCTCATGATTGCAAAGGCTTTATCGACTGCGCCGGTCGAGGCTTCAAGGTCTCGCATCGCTCCTTTTAGAATCTGTGCGTCGCCGGCCATGAGGGAGAGGGCCGGGCCAAGTCCCCTGACGTTGCCGAACAGCTCGGAAACTACTTCGATATTGCCGTCGGCCTTTTCTGCCAACTCTTGAAGGATTCCGGCGAGCCCCTTTGCCTGGAGCGCTGATGCGCCCCACTCGATGCCCAGTTTTTTTGCAGCAGCGAGGGCTGCCGCCTGCGGCTTTATCAGTTGGGTCAGCATCGCCTTGACACCGGTAATGGCGTTCTCCGTCTTTAGGCCAGACTTGGTGATGCCCGCGATGACGGCCATCAGCTCTTTCAGCGGGACTCCTGCCGCCGCCGCCAGCGGTGCGACCATGCCGACAGACGCGGCCAATTCTGTGAATGTGGTTTTACCTGCTTTGATAGCGCCGAAGAAGGCATCAGACACAAACGACGCCTTGTCCGCTGTGAGTTGGTATGCGTTCAGAACAGAGGTCAGGCCGTCCGTAGCGGTAGCAAGGTCTGTGACGCCTGCGATGGCCGCCTTGGCCGCGTCGCCGAGAAACGCGACGACCATGCTTTGCTTGACACCTGCGGAGATGGCATCGTAATAGGCTTTGATCGTTTCCGCCGACTCTTGGCCATATGCCGTTGTTAGTGACAGCACTTCGTCGCGCAATAGCCCGACTGATTTCGTAACTCCGAGCGTCTTGATTTCGAGCAGACCTTCGGTAAATCGCGCGGTCGATAGCGCGGCCGCCGTGAGTGCCGCCGTGATTGCAACGACAGCGAATACGGCTCTTTTGGCGGCTTTCCGTATCGATCTAAATACGGAAGTGGCGGCCCTGCCGACAGACCGGAATCCTGCCGACATGCTTTTCGTCATCGAGCTAAAGCGTTTTTTCAGCCGCTTGCTCATCTTGACGAACTTTTTTGAAATGTCGTCTATGTAGACGCCCCGGAGAATTATGCGATGTCGCTTGTCAGCCATTTGCGGCCTTGGCCTCCTCGTCGCCTATGTCCTTTGTATCCTCGTGCTGAATTATCAGGAGCATGAGGTCTTTCTCGCGGAGTGAATACAATTCCGCGAGAGCGGAATCTAACTTGATTCGCTTGATCCCCTGATAGAGATTGCTGACCTGCGCGATATATCCCTTATCGAATCGTTGAAATACCGCGTAGTGGTCGCAGTCCTCACACTCGCCGCAGGGCTCTTCACACTTGCCGTAGTCCTCGCATTCCCGGAGTCGGCGAAAGTAGTCGGCCTCCAGGAATTCTATGAGTTTTTTGCTTCTTGCTCCCGCGCGTGGACGCCGCCACCACCACTACAGAAATGGCTTGCCGCCGTGTATTTCCACGTTACGGGAATGCGTGATTTCCAGTCTTCGTGAACCTTGGGGTCGAGCGTCACATATTCGCCGTCGATGACGACTTCGATATCTTCACAGCCGACTAGGTGGTCATCGATAAACGACTTCATCATGTCGTAATTGACGACTGTTTCCTCTTTGTTGTGTCGCTTTGAGACGGTCTTGGTGACGTTGCGCTCGAACTTGTCCAGCTCTTCGTCGGTTGGCCCCTTGAGAATCAGGACCGGATTAGGATCGTCGCCGATATCAATTACCAACTCAAGCTGTTTGCTCGGATCTGGTACTCGTGCCATTGTTCTTTTCCCTTTCTCTTTGTCATGCCTGTTGATTAGCCTAGTAACGAAACCGCCTTAGTCGTAGCAACGGCCCTCCAAATTGGGAAATCGTCGCCGCTATCGTCTTTGATCGGGCGGATGCTGAGGGTTGCGATCTGCGTGCTGCCGTCCTTGTCGATGCTGGCCTCGACGACGCGGCAGACCGGGAAGAAAAAATCGATAGTGTAGTAATACGCGGCCTCCGCGCCGCCCATCGATGCGCCGGTGAACGATAACTCCATCACGAATTCGGTCGCGGCCAACAGATAGTCAAGTTCGGTCGCGTCGGCAGGTTCGTATTCAAGCTCGATGGCCACGATATCCTCTGCCTTCAGGTCGCCTTTGACGATGTTGCTCGCGTAAATATCGGATTCGCCGAGCTGAAATTGGCGGTCGGCATTGTTCTTGATCGTGACACTGCCGCTGCGGATGATCCCCTTCTTACTGTTTCCGGCTGCGACGCTCCCGACGTCGGATGCTTCGGAATAGGTGCCGCCGAACAGAATGTCAACGTCGCCGTATTTCAGATACGCTTCCGAGCTATCCACTGCGCCAATGCCGGAGATGTCGTCGCCCGCGGCCTCGGCGCCATCACCCATGAGCGTCGCGGACAGGTTGCAGAATTCGCCGCGCGCGAAGTCGACCATAAATTCTGTGCAACAGATTCCCGTGAATTCCTTGTTTCCGTAGGATTCTGTGTGCTCCCACATGGTCACGCTCTTACATTCGAGCGCGGTCAGGTCGTCGGTTATGGCGTGCGTATATGCGGCGGTCCCGCCTAGCGCTGCGGATGTAATCTCGCCACCCAGAAGCGCGACAAACAGGGCCGCCTCTCGCGGCATCAGCCGACGATTATGAACGAGGTCGACACCCTGCTTGAGTATCGAATGCTCCATCCGATGAACCTCGCCAGTGTACTCGTCCTGATCCGTTTGGGCTTCAAGGATCGTCGGCATCGTCGGCACGTCCATGAATTTGACGATATTAGTCGCGGCGGCCTCGGCGGTGCCGTATGGTGTTTCGGCGGTCTCACAAAAGCCGCGATATGTTGGTTCTGCGTACTTGCGGGCCATTAGGTGTTACCTCCTTTGCTCGCGGAATCGGTGGGCTCCGGCCCGTTGTCGGTGTCGCCCGCGCCCGAATCCTTTGGCGTCTTCTTGGGCTTCGACTTGGGCGTGACGGCCTCGACGTGCTCGAAGTCGTGTTTCCATTTGTGGGCGAGGAAATCTTGCGGGTAGGTTTCGCCCTGCTTGTACTGGCCATTGTGTTTTCCTCCGAAGACCTGGAACCCGATGAATTCTTTTCCGTCGGCGCCCTTCAGCTTCTTGTCGGCGATGCATTTGCTCGGCATGTTCTTGTGTCCTTTCAAAAAGAAAACGGCCGCCAAGAGGTCAGGCTCCTGACAGCCGCTTTCTTCGTTCGTGGCCCTGCCGGGGAGCGACCCCGAATCAGGCCCGTCAAATTAGATCAATCCATCAGCAAACCGTGATTGATTCGTAATCGTTGCGCCCATAGGGCTGAAAAGTGCTGGGCGTCAGCACCGGCACGACCCAATCGGAGCAATCGATCCACTTTGTCTCGTAGGTAATCGGTGCGGGCTTGCCTGAGCCTTTGCAGACGGGGCAGATGGCGGCCACGCCGTAAGTCGGCGATACCCATCCCTTGCCTTCGCACCCGTGGCATGTAGGCTCGACGTACAGGTAATAGGTGCTTTTACACGCCGTGGAATCCCTATCGGGCCAACAATTACATGTGCTCATAGTCATATTCCCTCGATGCTGGTAATTTTCAGAATTTCAAACGTGATCTCGGCGGCACCGATATAGTTGTCACCCTCCTTGTATAAGTCCGACTCTGTTCGCATGGTCGAAACTTGCGTTGCGGCAGCGATTCCCCATGCCTGCGCGCTCGATATCTGTTTCTCGATCACACGTTCCAGATTCTCGACAAGCGTTCTGCGCGCGGCCCTGGCCGTGGTCCTCACGGGGTCCGAGACAAAGGCCATGACGGTGATCGGAATAAAATTGTCATGTTCGCCATGCGTGATCGGCTCCCGTCTTGCTGGTTCTGCCACAACAATGATGCCCGGCAACTCCGTATCGCGGGCGAGGCCCCAAATCAGGGCCCCGTCGGTAGTCGCCTCTTCGCGGACGCGCGCCTCGATGACCGCGACGTTGCCTGCGACGATCTTCAGCCAATCGTCCGCCGCGAACACGACGACAAGCGCATCCTCTATGGCCGAATAGTCGAGTGCCATATCATCTCCAAACGCCCTCAGCTTCAAAGGTCTTCTCGAATAGCGCGTCGAGGTCGCGCCCGATCTGCGCGAGGACCGTCCCCTGCGTGGCCCGTACCGCGTCGGCAAAGAACGGATTGGCTGTCATGCGCCCAACCGATTTGCCGCTCTTGTGGAATCGCTCGACGGTACCATCGTGTACCAGGTGATAGTGTGGCGCGATATGATACAGCTTTTTGAGTCCTCGGCCCGCATAAACGGTGCCGAGTACCTTTGTATTGCCTTCGCGGATAGCTACCCGCTGGTTGCGTGATTTTAATGTTCTCGCCACAACGGCGCGCTGTAAATCGCCAGCCTTGTGCGTTGTAGTAATTTCTTCCTGGATAAACCCGAGCGCGCGCATCTGGACATGGGAACGCTCAAAGCTCGTTCCTATCGGTGCGCGCCTGCGGGCTTCCTTGCGGATTGTCCGTGCGCCCTTCATGAGAATATCCTCGACCGGCTTGCCCCCGAATTTGTTGGTGGCCTTCTCGATCTTCTTCTCGAGCGTATCCAGATCGCGCGTGTCCATGTCAAAGCTCATCAGCGTTGTCCCCTGTTGAGCAATTCTTGAACAATATGTTGCGCACTCCTTCGACGGAACCGTTCTTGACGCTCATGGACGCGCCGCATTCGTAGAAGACGCGCAACCCCTCACGCATCATCTGTCCGGGCACTTCATGGCCGCCAGACCAAGGGGCGCCGCATGCTAAACAGTTTTCTGGCACCTTTATCATCAAACCGGAATCCTCCGATCATCATCAATTTGGTGGGGCGCAACTACTTGTGCCTCCAGGATAGCCCGTCGGCCCCTTGACCCTGTTATTGAGACTCTCCCGCCAAGGAATGGGAGGTTCGCCGCGCCCCAAATCAATCTCGTCCATTCCCTCATCAAAAAAATCGTTAAGACTTCTCAACTCCTGGTCGGTAGGCTCGCGCATTTCCGGGAACATTTCAAGAGCTTGCTGGCACGCGACAAACCGCCGCTCCTGCTTTCGCAAGGCTGTATGGTGCTGTTTATCTTTCTTTCGATGGTTGGTATTATGTCCACCACAAACGCAAGCCTTTTCTGAATGATCTTCTGGAAATCTTATAGAAGAGGCTATTGTGTGATTTGCCGAGGTATAGTGATATCCGTCATTCCGCGCTAAATGAGCTTGCTTTCCATTCCAACTCATACCGGAATCCTCCTATAGTTGGCGAGGATGTTGCGCACGGCCCATGGGAAATCGCCGGTGAACGCCTGGCTAAATGTCATGCCATCGGTGCTCTGGGTTTCCGAGCGAATGTGCTCTTTCCCCAGCAGCGACCTCCGCGCGCTCAGAAGCATGTAGCCGGCTATTTTCAGGTCGTCGGGGATATCGGCCTCGGCGTATCCGCCGCGATAGAGCAGGCGTATATTCTGGAGCCCGGTTGAGAATCTAGCGCCGTCAAGCTCAATGTGGTCGGCGTATTTCTGGATAAGGTAGTAGTCGCTGTCGATCTCGTCGCCTGCCGTCGTGAAGAGGCGGGCGGTATCATCGTAGATGGACGTAATCGAGGTCGCGGGAATCCGTCTCGGCCAGAGCGTGGTCTGCCCGTTGCCGTCGAAATATTCGGCTTCATCGACGCGCACGCCGAGGGTAGCAGCGGTTGCCTCTGTGAGGCACGACTGCGAGGGCGCGGGGGACAGTTCCGCCGATTCGGTTGTGCCGTCGACATCCGCGTCGATCGTCGCCGTCCATGCGTCGAGGGCAGTGATTACGGCCACGAGTTCCGTTATCGTATATGTCGCAAGTGTCAGATCGACCGTGCCGGCCACGGCATTGGTTCCGCCCGTCGCGACGAGGGATAGCGTTGTCTCCGTGACGGCTACGGTCGCAGCCGTCGGCGTTCCTGCGTCAGAGCCAAAGAGCGTGAATGCCGACTCCTCATATTGCCGGAATTCGCGGCTGCAATGTTGGCGGATGGCCGCGTCGACGCCGGGCAGAAGGAAATCGAGCTCATCGCTGAGGGCGGTATTATCCGGATCGCGGATGAACTGAAGATAGTCCGTCTTCGTGATGATTTTGGCCGGCCATGTGATGCTCGGCATGGTCTAGCCTCCGTCGGTTTCGACAGTTGCGCAAAAATCAGCCGCAAATGTTTGTAGGTTAAACACTTCGAGTTCCGCCTTCCCCTCAGCGCTTATCTCAACCTCAGCCCCGCGATTTATGTCAGGGCACTCCCATTCGAGTTGCACGCCGCCATCAGCGAGCGGCGCGATGAAGTCGGGGCGCGAACAAGTTCTCAACAAGTTCTTCGCCGTGACAATGGCCTTGGGCGATATTGGGTCGGCGCCGTAGGAATCCCAATCCTCCTCCAGAGATTTGAACTCGTCTAAGCGGTTCGGGTCGCCTGGATGTAGCCATGTGATGCTCGGCATGGTTTACCCCGTTGGCCTTATTTGGGACCCCGTCGGCTTGGTGGGCCGACTGACCTGGTTGTCCGTTTCGATGCGGGCTTGTCCTCTTTCTTCTCCGGCTCTTTCTTCTCCGCCTCGGGCTGCTTGACCTCTTCCTTGACCTCTTCCTTGACCTCGGGCTTTTCCTCGACCTCTTCAGCGTATCCGCCGCGAATGAAACCCATCGCAATGCTGCGGGGGAGTTCTCGGACGGCCGGTGTGAATTTGATTAGCATGATGTAGATAGCCTCCCTTTTAGGTGTTGTTTGTTATGATACGAACCCTTCGACTTCTATTGATACTTGCGCCGCGCCGCTCGCGTCGACTTCAAGCGCCTTCGCGTCTGCGAGGTATCGCGGCGCGTTACTGAAATCGACCTCGATGAAGCTGTCGCCGCCCGTCGCAGCGAAATAATAAATCTGCGATAGAATCGTGCCGGCGTCATCGACTAACCAGAAGTCTCCGGCGACGGCACACGACAGACGTAAGCGCGTAATATTGATGCGACTCCCGGCGGCGGGCGCTGCCACAAGCTCTTCTCCGGCGGACACATTTGCGCTCGTGGCGCGGATGAAAAACTTAGACAGCCCCATTGTGCTTGTAGGCGGCCCGCGATTTACGGCGACGACAACGATACCCATTTCTTTAACCTCCCATCTAGGTTGAAAATCACGCCAGGAATCCTTCGACTTCGACTGAGATAGCTCCAGCGGCACCGTTTATATGTAGAGCTTTCGCCGCCACGAGAAATCTCGGCGCATTCGACCAGTCAACCTCGATGAAACTTGATCCGCCTGTCGCCTCGAAGTGAAAAGTCGTCGTAATGACGTTGTTGTCCTCGTCTTCGAGATACGCGCTACATACGACCGCACTTGACAACCTCAGCTTGGTAACATAGATCCGAACGCCCGCGCCCGCGTTCGCCTTCAAGAGTTCCGAGCCCGAGACATCGGCGGATGTCGCCCGGACACAAAATACCGTCTTGCCAGCTGTCGATGTCGGTGGCGCGGTGTTGATTGCAACTGCTGCGATTGCCATTTGCTGTCGCCTCCTCAGTTGAGCTGCGCTGCGTGTAACCAGTCGACCAGCATCGCGTGAAAAACCGCTTCGCCCGTCAGGAAATGGACGGACGGCGTCAACTCCACGGCGGTGATGCCCGCCGTATGCGTCGCCACGAGGACGCCATCGATGTAGGCTTTGACCGACGTATTCGATTCGGCATAGAGCTCGAGGGTCACGTAGGTATTGTCTACCAGCGTGCCGACTGCGGTCGATGGGGTCTCAGCCGAGCCTACTTCGGTGACGAAAGCGATGTCTGTTGAGGCGTCA
>SDBT01016815.1_pt1 | contig 11568 bp, 11 predicted proteins | sample 2277101 | NCBI WGS metagenome assembly SDBT01 (sample SAMN10404973, study PRJNA504765) | marine sediment metagenome | isolation source: marine sediment core GS10_PC15, 103 cmbsf | place: Arctic Ocean: Southern Knipovich Ridge | collected 2010
CCGGCATTAAAAAGGGTGAGAATTGGGCTTGTTCTAAGAGAAATAGCTAAAAGAGAAAAAATTGAACCTTCTAAGGAAGAGATAAAGGAGAAGATGAATGAAATTCTGAAGGGTTATCCTGATGACAAAGGGGTTAGGGTAAGACCAGATCAGGAGCAATTAAAGGAATATGCCAAAGGACTTTTAAAAAATGCAAAAGTCTTTGAGTTTTTAGAGAGCCAGAGATGACAGCGAAGCTTTCATTCTCGTTCTAAGGTCCTTTGTCGGGCTAAAGCTCTCCCCAGAGCCTGCCCTGAGTGAAGCGTAGGGATGACACTGAAGTGTCATTTTTTTATTGCATTTTTGGTGGAATTGAGGTAAAATTACTATATCACATAGTCATTTTATCACATAATCATGGTTATAGATTGGTACGGACATAATTGTTTTAGGATTGAAAGTGGAGAGATTGTGGTTGTTACAGACCCCTTTCCTAAAAAAATCGGCTTAAAGCCCTTTCAGGGAAAAGCTGATATTGTTACTATCAGCCACAACCACTTGGATCATAACAATATCAGTGCGATTAAAGGGACGCCTTTTATCGTTGCCGGTTCTGGGGAGTACGAAATAAAAAAGATTATTATTCGAGGAATCTCCTCTTTCTCTGGCGGAGTAAAAGGGAAGACTAGGGATTCAAACACTATTTATCTGATTCAGACGGGCCAGATTCGGATTTGTCATTTGGGACATTTAGGACATAATCTTTCCGATGACCAATTGGAAAAAATTGGCCAGGTTGATATTTTGATGATTCCAGTTGGGGGTACTTTTACGATTGATCCTGACGAAGCGCCAAAGGTGATAAATCAAATTGAGCCAAGGATAGTTATACCGATGCATTATCAGCTTCCTAAACTAAAACTTGGGGCAAAAATAGCATCGGTGGAAAAATTCTTAAAAGAAATGGGGGTATCACCAAAGCCGGTTGAGAAGTTGGTAGTGAAGAAGAAAGATTTAGTACAGGAGGGGACAGAAGTAGTACTAATGAAAATATGAACTTAAATAGATTTATCGAAAATCTGCAAAGCAAACCCCGCACTATTAGAATCCAAATACTTATTGGATCAGTTTTTATTTGTATGATTTTCGTTATTTGGGTTTGGGCAGCTAGTCTGAATCTTTCTCAAGAAGCCTCGCCTAAAGGAACGGGGCAAGCAAGTGGGGAATCTACTCTCGAACAATTAAAGGGGGTAGGAAAGGAAGCATTTAGGTCTTTAGAAGATTTTAAAACGGAATTTGAGGATCTAAATAAAGCTAAACAACTGGAGCAAGAGGAAGTAGAGCCGGTAAGGTTACCGGTCGAGTAAAAACCAAAGATAAAAGACCCATACTTAAAAACAAAAAAAATTTATGTTTTTGCATTTTTGTTTTTGATATTTTATTTTTAATTTTTAATTTTGACCGAAGAGAATGGAAATTGGTTATATTAAGACAGTAGAAATAACTGCCGAGATGGAGGAGTCCTATATTAATTATGCCATGAGTGTAATTGTTGCTCGGGCTCTTCCTGATGTTCGTGATGGTTTAAAGCCGGTTCACCGGCGAATTTTATATTCTATGCACGGAATGGGTTTAGGGGCGGGAGCAAAGTATCGAAAGTCTGCCGCTGTGGTCGGTGATGTGTTGGGGAAATATCATCCTCATGGAGATATAGCTGTTTATGATGCTTTAGTCAGAATGGCTCAGGATTTCTCTCTGCGTTATCCTTTAGTGAATGGTCAGGGAAACTTTGGCTCAGTTGATGGAGATCCAGCGGCTGCACAAAGATACACGGAGGTAAAAATGTCCTCCTCGGCTGAAGAGATGCTTAGGGATATTGAGAAAGACACGGTGGACTGGAACGATAATTATGACGCAACTCGCAAAGAACCAGTAGTTCTACCGGCCTCTCTTCCACAACTGCTTTTAAATGGGAGTATGGGGATTGCTGTAGGAATGGCTACTAATATTCCCCCTCATAATTTGGGTGAGGTAGCCGATGCTTTAAGTTGGCTTATTGATCACCCAAAGGTAACTTCTGTAGATTTGATGCGTCTTATAAAAGGTCCGGATTTTCCTACTGGAGGAGAAATTTATAACCAAAAAGAAATTATCCAGGCTTACACTACCGGCAAAGGGAAAATTATTATTAGGGCAAAGACTGAAATTATTGAGCAAGCCAAAGATAGTTTCCAAATTATTATTACGGAAATTCCCTATCAGGTGAATAAAGCAAATTTAATCAAAAGGATTGCCGAATTGGTGAAAAGCAAGAACCTGCCGGATATAAAAAATATCCGAGATGAGTCGGATAAGCAGGGCTTAAGAATAGTTATCGATTTAAAAAAAGACAGTTTTCCCCAAAAAGTCCTCAATCGCCTCTTTAAGCTTACAGACTTAGAAAAACCTTTTCATCTTAACATGCTTGCTTTGGTAGACGGGATCCAACCGAGAGTGCTGACTATAAAGGAAGTTTTGGATTATTACTTGAAACACCGAAAAGTTGTAATCACAAGAAGAACAAAATATGATTTAAAAAAGACGCAAGAGAGAATCCATATTTTGAAAGGCCTAAGGATAGCACTCCAACGTATTGACGAAGTGATAAGAACAATAAAGTCATCAAAAGATAAACTGGAAGCTCACAAAAACTTGATGAGTAAGTTCGGACTTTCCTCTCGACAAGCTGAAGCAATATTGGAAATGAAGCTTCAAGCATTGGCAGGGCTTGAAAGAAAAAAGATTTTGGACGAACTTACGGAAAAATTAAAGCTGGAGACGCAACTTAAGGCGATTCTTAAAAGCCCTAAAAAGATTTTGGGGATTATTAAAAATGATTTGGAGCAGATGAAGCTTAAATATGGAGACCCAAGAAGAACTCGAGTCTTTGTTAAGGCTTTGGGTAAACTTACCTCAGAGGACCTCATCCCAGAAGAAGAGACGGTAATAGTTTTAACAAAGGGAGGATACACGAAGCGGCTTGATCCCACAAACTTCCGTGCTCAAAAGAGAGGAGGGAAGGGTATTATTGGAAGCTTTACTCGAGATGGAGATATTGTAGAGCATTTTGTTTTGGCTAACACCTTAGACAATCTCTTGCTTTTTACCGACAGAGGGAAAGTTTATAGCGTCAGGGCATATAAAATTCCTCAGAGCAACCGAACAGCTCGTGGGCAGGCGTTGGTTAATTTTATTGAAATTCCTCCCCAAGAGAAAGTGACTTCGATCTTTGCTTATCGTCAGAAGACCACTTTCGGCTATTTGGTTATGGCTACTAAAAATGGTATAATAAAAAAGACTAAACTTAGTGATTTTGACACTGTTCGGCGTTCAGGGCTTATTGCAATAAAATTAAGGAAAGATGATAAATTAAGTTGGGTAAAACCAAGCCAAGGATTGGATGAAGTATTTCTTATTACTGCGCAAGGGAAGGCTTGTCGATTTAAAGAAGTTGATATCCGGTCTATGGGACGAGCAACTTCTGGGGTAATGGGAATTAGACTAGGAAAAGACGATCTGGTAGTGGGAATGGATATTATTCAAAAGTCAAAAGTTAAAAGTTCCCGAAAAGCTTCGTCACCGGGCAGGCAAAAATCAAAAGTTAGTATACCCAGATTGTTGATTTTAACTGAAAATGGGTTTAGTAAAAAGACGGCGCTAAAAAGGTATAAAATCCAAAGAAGAGGTGGAAAAGGATTAAAAACAGCTAAGATAGGCTCTAAAACTGGTTTAATAGTTTATGCTAAGGTGCTGAAAGCCGAGGATGTTCAAGATCTCTTAGTAATTTCTCAAAAAGGCCAGATAATAAGAACTCCCTTAAAGAATATTTCAGAGCAGGGTCGAGCAACTCAAGGAGTAAGAGTGATGAGGCTTAAAGAAGGAGATAAGGTAGTATCAGCAACCTGTATATAAAATTCGCAAATCATGAATAAATCTTCTATTAAACCAGGCACCGGTGGCTTTATGAATCCAAAAAATATTCTTCTTGAAATTGGCATTGAGAAAGGGACAAAAGTTGCTGATTTTGGTTCGGGGGCTGGATATTTTACTATTCCGTTAGCTCAGGTAGTGGGCGATGAAGGGAAGGTTTGGGCGGTAGATGTTTTAAGGAGTGCGTTGGAGATTATAGAAAGCAAGGCCAAGATTGAACAGTTATTTAATATTGAAACCGTTCGTGGAAATTTAGAAATGCTTGGCGGCTCAAGATTAAAAGAAAAGTCGGCTGATGTAATCTTACTTGCTAATATTTTGTTCCAATCTCGGAAGCATTCCGAAATTTTAGAAGAAGCAAAGCGGGTTATGAAAGATGATGGAAAATTAGTCATCATAGACTGGGTTCCAGAGTGGTGCCATCTTTTAGGTCCGGGACAGCCCGGGGCAGGTCAGCTAGTTCCTGAAGAATTAGCTCAAAAAGAAGCTGAGGTGGTTGGGTTTAAATTGAAAAGGAAGTTTTCTCCTGGCACTTATCATTATGGACTTATCTTTGAGAAATAAAAATCATGATTAATTCTAAAAATAAACTTTTCACTATTTTAATCTTTTTAGTTCTACTAGCCCTTATTAGTACTAGTCTTCGTCTTTGTCCCATTCCCCCAAAAACAAAGATAGAATTAGTTTTTTGGGGTTTATGGGATGACTCCGATGTTTACGAGTCTTTTATTAGAGATTATGAAAAACTGAATCCCGAAGTAAAAATAAAGTATTACAAAAAAACTTATCAGGATTACGAAAAGGACTTACTTGACGCTTTAGCTAGCGGAAAAGGTCCGGATATTTTTACTGTTCATCACACTGAGATACCGCAGTATCTTGACAAAATTAGTCCGCTTCCGCAAGAACTGATGACTGTTAATAGTTTTCAGAATTTATTTATGGATGTTGCCTCTTTTGATTTAATAAAACAAAATCAAATTTATGCTGTCCCCTTTAGTATTGATACCTTAGCTCTTTTCTACAACAAAGACCTTCTTTATAGCGCTAACATATCTCAGCCGCCGAAGACCTGGGAGGAATTCAAGGATTATGTAGAGAAAATTACTCGCTATGATGAAGCAGGAAACATAATTCATTCAGCGGCAGCGATTGGAACAGCGGAAAATGTTAATCGTTCTACAGATATGTTGGCGTTGCTTATGCTTCAAAGTGGCGTCCGAATGGTTAATGAGGATAAATCGGAGGCTATATTTGATCATGTGGTTTATCCATCATCAGGCAAACCATTTTCTCCCGGAAAGATATCTTTAAAGTTTTACACTGATTTTGCTAATCCAACTAAAAGGGTTTATACTTGGAATCCCCGAATGCATTATTCCATAGACGCTTTCTACGAGCAACTTACAACGATGATGTTTAATTATTCTTATAATATTGAGACAATTTATAGTAAAGCTCGTTATTTAAATTTTGGTATTTCCGAAATGCCTCAGATAGAGGAGTCTCCCAGTAAGGTAAATTATGCCAATTATTGGGCCCAAACTGTGTCATTGCGATCTAAATATCCTTTTCAAGCTTGGGATTTTCTTCTCTTTATTGCTACCGGTCCAAAAGGAAGCCCGGGCGACAATTTAAAAACTTACTTAAAGAATACTTATAGGCCAACTGCTCGCAGGGATTTAGTTAACTGGCAGAAAGAAAATTATCCTTCGCTCGAAGTTTTTGTTAATCAAGCCCTAACAGCTAGAAGTTGGTATCAGGTAGATTCCAAAGGAATCGAGGAGATTTTTGTCAAAATGGTGGAAGATGTGGTTTTGGGAAAAGCTACGATTGAACAAGCGACAAAACGTGGAGCAGCCGAGGTGACGGTGTTGATGCAGAAAGCTAAAAAATAATATGAGGTATATTCCGATAATAATTTTAATCTTTTTCTTATTAGCAAATCCTGCTTTTGCTAAACTTGTGCCTGATTGTGGTGGACCAGGAGAGGATGACTGTACTCTTTGTCATTTTCTTTTACTGATTAAAAACATTATTGTGCTTGTCACTGAAGTTGCCTTTGCTATTGCCGCTCTTTTCTTTATTATCGGCGGCATTTCTTTCTTGATTTCCAGTGGTTCTCCAGAAAAAATTGAAAAGGCCAAGAAAACTATTACTAGTGCGGTAATTGGAATGGTCATAGTGCTCACTTCCTATTTAATCGTTGTCAGCGTCATTGTTGCTTTAGGAGGTAAGCAAGCTTATTTTAGTCTAAGGCCTGAGAATATAGGTAAAGGATTTGTGATAACAAATTGCGAATAAAAATATAATACCAATCTACAAATCTTATACCAATGATGCGAATGGTATTTGTGGCATTTAAATAACATTTGCATTTATTAGTATTATGTGCATATGAGGTTATCCACACCATTACTATTGTTAGTCGTAATAATTCTTGGTATAATAGTCTTTGTTGGTGGTGCAGAGGTTGCTTTTGGTCTTGAGTTTGAAAATCCGCTTAAATACGATAGTATAGTAAAGCTAATTGATGGCATTGCTACCTGGTTGTTAAGTATTGGTGGTGCTTTAGCGACAGTGGTTATTCTTTGGGCCGCCTTTATGTATTTAACTTCCGGCGGCAGCGAAGAAAGAACAACTCAAGCTAAAAAAGCCCTTCTTTGGGCAGTAGTCGGTATTGCTATTCTGGCTGTTGGTAAAGGGATTACCGGGATTATAAAAGGAATATTAGAAGTACAATAAATCAAAACTTATGCGTAATAAAAGTACTAGCTTAATATTACTGGTGTTGTTTTTACTGCTTTTGATTGTTCCTCAAGTTCTTTTGGCGGCAATTAATGGGAATGGAGGAGGAACGGTACCATCCTATCCCAACAGTCCAGAAGATGTAGTTAAAGTTATTGAGAATTTCCGGGACTGGTTTGCTAGAATTATTGCGGTTTTGGGAGTAGTTGTTATTCTCTATGCCGCTTTTCTTTACATGACGGCTGGCGGCGATGAAGAAAAGGTAGCAAAGGCCAAAAAAACCTTAATGGCCGGTGTAATCGGCGTTGCTTTGGCTATTATTGCTTATGGTATATTTGGGCTTGTGAAAAGTTTCTTGATTCTGTAGTTTACTAATATCTATAATCTAAAATCTAAAGAGAGAGGAGGTGAAAATAATGAAAAAGCTTATTTCTTTGACAGTGTTACTAATAATAACAGCTCCTGCTTTAGTTTCTGCTGCAATACCAGAGCAGGTGAATTTAACTAGAAGTAATATCGAAGTACTTTTAACTAGTCTACAGACATGGGTAAGTACTATTGTTGGCATTATTGGTATTATTGTGATTATTTATGCCGCTATTCTTTACATGTTAGCCGGTGGAGATGAAGAAAAGGTAGCAAGCGCTAAGAAAACCTTAGTCGGTGGTGTAATTGGAGTTGCTTTAGCCATCATTGCTTACGGAATCTTTGGTTTGGTAGCTAGTTTCTTAAAGTAAGGCCATAAGATAATTGAATATTTTTTAGGATTTTATATAAAAACAGATGCCTTCTGGAAAAGTTTTGTGTTAGGGCATCTGTTTTGTTTATTTTATTCTATAGATAGTGACTAAATCATTTTGATAGATTTCCTGCCAGTCTTGGCTTAGCTTGAGAACTTGCGCTAATGGACACTCTTTTCTTATCAGGGTCCATTTAACATTATATCTTTTCAAAATCTCTTCCCATTCAGAATCAAGTTTTATGGTTTTCATATAATTCATTAAAATGTGTTTGTCTTCTTCTTTCCAGTGCGCCATCCGGCCGTCAATAAAGGTTTTTATTTCAGGGGCTTTCCAAATAAGGTAGCCGCCCCACCCGTAATCATTAAGCACATTCCCCTTCTGGGGGTTTTCTTTTAGCCAATTAAGAGCTTCTTGGGGGTAATTTCCTTGTTCTGCCAGCTTTTCTTCAAAAAGACTAGCTCTAATTGGGTCAGTAACTAAATATCTGTATTTTACTCCAAAAAACCCAACTAAGATTATTAACATTACTAAAAGAGCTTTGGTTCTAAAAATAGAAAGGAAAAATTCCTGGAATTTTCCACTAAGACTTTTAATAAGGTATGGAAGGGTGACAATAACAAACAAGGGAATATGTCTTGAACTTTGCAAAGCAAGAATTAGAAATAAAATAAAGAAGGTAAACTGGCCTAAATCAATCTTTCCCTTTCTTAAAATCATTATCTCTACCAAGATTATGAAGTAAATAGCCAAAAGTATGCCGCACAAACCTTGGAAATTAGGAGAAAGCCATTCTTGGATAATTTGGGGGCCGTAAGAGTCAGTAAAGGTTCTTTTCAGCTCTATAAATACTCGCGGACCGTAAGGATTAATGAAGGTAATAAAAGCTGAAATTACAGTAAACTTAGCTAATCTCCGCCAAGCTTTTTTAGTTAGGGTTTCAGATTTTTTAACCCACTGGGTTTCCTTTCCCTTTTTAAGGTGACGAATTTTTATTCCCTCGGTGATTAAATATAGAAGCAAAACTCCGATTCCAATAGCAAATCCGCCATGCATGTTCACCCACAAAAGAAAAATTAAGGGTAAGGCCACTATTGCCTTTGAATTTTGGTTTTCTTTTAGTTTTGTTAAAACCAGAAGCACGAGAGCTAACCCCAAAAGGGTAAAAATTTGAGGGCGAATTCCCAAAAAGAAAGTAGAAATTATTACAGCGAAAGTTCCGGTTAAAACCTTAATTTCAAGAGAAGATTTGCCAGCAATTCTCGGGACCAAAAAGAAAAAAATGAAAATTGCCACTAGAGAAAAAGTAATAGTCAGTCCCAGAAACCCAAAAATTTGGTATCCTTTGAAAAGCAGAATCTGGCTTAACCATTCGTGGTCAATCCAGGCAAAATTACTCATGGTATGCGAGAACCAATCTATCTTTGGAATAGAAAGTTTCTCCAGAATCAGCTGGCCGGTTCTTAGGTGCCAGCCCAAATCCGGGTCGATCGGGCTTTTGAAAGTAAAAGAAAAGCCCAATATCAGCCCCAGGATAAGAATAACAATCTTAACCAGTTTTTTATTTTTAAATTCAGAAGTAACGATTTTATTAAGCAACTTATTCATATTTAAAGATTTTTACTAATTGATTATCAAAAACTTTATCCATCTGAGTTGAGAGAAATTTTTCCGTAGCATCAATGACTTTTGAAGAAAGAGGTTGACCCTCTAATAATTGTTCGTAGGGTCCCCAAAAAACATATTTTACCTTATGTTTTTTGAATATTTCTTCAAATTCAGTATAACTCTCTTCTTGACCGGTAAAAAAGTTTTCAACCACTTTCTCTTTTTCGACTAAATTAATGGTTTGGTCCCAATGACCAATAAAAGCTTTATGTCTGGAAAATCTGGGAATAAAATTCCCGGTTTCATAAGAAGCAAAAACGACTTCCTGAGAATCAGAATTTTTATCGAGCCATTTTATCGCTTCCACCGTTTTTTTCTCCAGGTACCAGGGGTAATTGCCTTTCTTCAGCATTAAAAAGGTATTACCCAGATGATTAATGTTAGTACCACAAAGTATTAATAAAACATACCCCAAAACTATTAATTTTGGCAAAGAATTGATGACTCTCCTGCCCTTTAAAGGAGTCACTAGTTTAAATAAAGGGATTGAACCCAAGATTACTAAAGGAATTTGTATTCCCATAATTAATCTTCTTTGGAAATTGAAAGGTAAGTACACAAGGACGAAGCTTACCAAAGTCCAGACTAAAAGAAAATATAATTTTTCTTTTTTTTCTTTTATTATCCAAAATATTCCCCAAGTAGCCAAAGGAATAAGTATCCCAAACCCAAGTAGGTATGAATAGAGGGGTGGAGATAAAGTTTTTGATTGAGCCCACTGATTAAAAACCGGATTTTTTAACACCAGATAGAAGTTGTAAAGAGGGGCTGGCAGAGAGAGCGCGAGAAAAATAAAAATTCTTAATAAGTGCTCTTTTATCCGTCCTGAACTAAATATCAAGTATAAAGTATAAATTCCCAAGACACCATAAACAGTAACAATGTCGTAAGGATGGATGAAAGCAAGTAGAAGTGCAAGTAGAGCGGCATAAAAGATATATTTAAGCTGCTTTTCTCTTTGAGCCTTAAGGAAAAGCATGAACACCCAAAGCATTAAAGCAATGGTTATGGCAAAAAGAAGAGGCCAACCCATACTTTGGAAAATAGTTGCTTCAGGCATCCAGGTATCAGTGGAAGCAAAACCAAAAATCCAACCTAGTCCTGCTGAAGTAGTAACCAGAATAAAAGCTAAGATCCTCTGGCCGATTTTTTTTATGAAGAAACTTAAAAAGAGGTAAAGAGAAAAACAGAGAAAAAGATTGGCAATAATTTGGCCAATATACCAAAGAGCAACTACACCAAGACCAAGAACTCTACTAGCTAGTCCTAAGATAAGAAAAACCGGATGAAAAAAAGCTTTTGCGTGGGGCTCTGAAGTGAACATGTCTTCAAAGAGAATTTGTCCATTTTTTGCTTGATTAATCCAGGCAAAATAACTGTTAGTATCTTCAGGATAGAAGTAGGAAAGATTGGTAAATTGTTTTCCAACCGGTGTTGTAAAATAGCCGTAGAGATGGGGTAGCAAAATGAGGGCAATTATAAAAACAGACCAAAGAACAAAAAACTTAGTTTCTCTTTTAGTGATTTTCGGAAAAAACATCTTAGCTTTAGATGATTTGCTATGAGTCTATTATAGCATTGAGGTGGAAGTTTGGAAATTAAAAAGGGTAGAGATAGCTGTCTTTAGCTATTCTACCCTTTGTTTGTTAATCGATAGTGACCGTTACCTTGAATGCTCCGCTGTTTCCGTCGTGGTAGCCATACAGAGATTCAATGACTCTTAGGGTTATTGAATCTCCTGAATGGTCAACCCGTTTTGAGAAGTAGGAACCGACAAAATATCGGTTAGCTTCTTTGTTAGGCCCTACCCACATTTCCAGTCCCCCTACCTTGAATTTGTAGGGAGAATCCATAGTGGAGTCGCCGTATCCGGCTTCCCCATTCGGTCCAACTGGTCCTCGACCGATATCAACCAGACCGGTAGCTTCAATCGTTACTACTTGTCCCTTTCTTACCTTAAGTGGGACAGTCATGCCTTCTTCGATTGGCAGAACCACCACCTCTGCTTCATTTTCTGAAGTTAGTGTTTTACTTGTCTCAACAACAGAAAGCGTTGAAGCTTTCTTTACGGTTCTTGAAGAAGGTTGAACAGGAAAGGGAACTTGAAGTCGGTATTCCATATTTTGTGGGGTTCGTAAATCACCAATTACAGCGGTGATAATGGGTGTGATTGCTAACGCTATGATAATAACAACTAAAACACTAAACGCTAGCTTAACAATCCTCCTTTTTCTCTTTGGTTTAACTTTAACTTTATCAGCAGTCTCAACCTCACTGTCGTTGCTACTAGTGGTTTGAGTCTGAGTCTGGGTCTGGGTCTCTTTTGTCTTGTTTTCTGTGTCAGGAACCTTGAGGTTGTGAATAAGCACCGTGCTGATATTCACCCCAAGGTTATTAAAGAGCACCATTCCTTTTTTAACTGCTTTTTCTATAGCTTTCCACTCCTCGAGTGTTCCATCCAGAT
>SDBT01016816.1_pt1 | contig 11568 bp, 8 predicted proteins | sample 2277101 | NCBI WGS metagenome assembly SDBT01 (sample SAMN10404973, study PRJNA504765) | marine sediment metagenome | isolation source: marine sediment core GS10_PC15, 103 cmbsf | place: Arctic Ocean: Southern Knipovich Ridge | collected 2010
CATAGATAAATAAGCATACCCAATGAAGAATCGGCCACTGCGCCAACCCATGCACCAAGTCTGGTATAAGGAGCCGTATCTTCTTCTCCCCATGGACATTCAAGCCTCTCCCCACATCCATTTTCGTCACAATAGTACACATTTTCTAACTCAACCTTACAAGAATCTTTAGGAGTTGAAGCATAACCAATCAATGCACCGAGTGCTGCTCCAACTAATCCAAGTAGTGCCATTGTAGGAAGACCCACATAAACAAAAACACGACGTGGATTTACCGCCATTAAATCATATCGGTCTAACTTTATAAGTATTTTGCTTGGTATGTCGTATACAAAGGCCTCATCACTCCCAGTATAGGTGTGCTCTTCACCAGAAAAATTTCCTCTCACTTTCTTTGCCAAACAGTATGCTAATTTTTCTCCAGAAGGACTTAACGCGAGTACCGCAACCCAAGAATCGCCAGTAACTTCTTGCGCTTTCATTTCTCGGCTATCGCCACAAAGATCCCGATAAAAAATACCGACATCTTTTTTGACATATGTAATACGATCTAACAACTTATTAATAGCAAGACACGAAAATTCTGTATCAATATTGAATATTTGTATATCAACATTCTCCTCATCACAATCAAGGCGTTGAATACGTATCGCACTTCTTTCAGGCAAAATAGAAGCACGCACCATCCCACCTTCAGTTTTTATTTCCACTACTTTTTGGTATGGCTTGCTGTACATAATATTAGAGCGTGAGCAAAGGGACACTGATGACGTTGGCAATATGTATTCCACATTGCCTGTTGGCTCTTTAGACAGCACATATGAAGACAGCTGGCACAATACTGTATCAAACTTGCCATCACATACATTCTGACTGTGGTTACCTTTTAGTTCATCTATAATTTTTTTCCTAATTTCATCTGCCTGCTCTGGGCCACTTTCATCTGCATTGGCAATTTCTAAACGCATACTCTCAATAAGCTGGACAATCTTATACTCTTCTCCCTCACTATCCCCATGCGAAGCATGTGCATGCGAAACAAGCAAAGGCAATTCCATTTCTTTTTTGCCATTACCTTCACCCTTCTCCTCCATTGCATGCATTTGATGTACACCTACAAAAACAAAAATAATTGCTACATAAAGTGAATTGATTTTCATAAATGATCCTTTTGCTTAGACCAAATTGTCCAAGTGCAATCGCCCTGCTTGTTTTTTAATGTCCCCCTTAAATTCTTTTTTATCTTCTTCTGAAAGAACCCGATCATTTTTTACCTTTGACAGAAAATCTCCGACTTGTCTTTTGACACCCAAATCAGCATCTTTAAGCTTAATTTTTTTAAATTTTTCAAGTTTTTGAACGTAACCCTGCCTATATTCTTCAATAATCTTTTCCCGGCACAATTTCTTAAATGTATCAATGCTCACATTTGATACATCCCACGTATGCTTGGTATACCTATACCGTGCTTGCACTGTATTTTCATCCACAAAAGCAATTGGCGCAACAAAACGATATTGTTTCGCCCAACAAGATGAAGAACCCACGCATCCTACTACAGCACCGACTACTGCACCAACCCATACACCGAATCCGATACCGGTAACATCCAGGTCTATGCGTTCACGGCAACAAACCGATTCAAGACATTCCACAGTAACAGCATAACAGGTACCACCACATTCCAAAGGAGCATTAGGAGTATCATTCTCAAACTTTGTACAGCACTCATTCCGGCAGGTTATTACCTCAGGAGCAACCATAAGGCCAATCAATGCACCCAGTGCTGCTCCCCCTCCTGCCAATGCTATTGCAAGAGGAAAACCACAACACAAAATAGTACACGGATTTCCCGACATGAAATCAAACCCATTTAATTGAATCAGCGTTTTGCTTGGTATGTTATACACATAAGCAACCATATGATAATCACCACCACAAGCACTATCACGATCCATAGGGCGATCATTGTTTCCTCTTCGAACCAAGCAGTATGCTAATTTTTCACCCGAGGGACTTAATGCAATAACACCAACTTGATGATTATCAGAAACCTCAATCTCTTGCGCTTTACATTCTTGGCTATCGGGATGCAGATCCCGATAAAAAATACCGTCATCTTTTTTTGCATATGCAATACGGTTTAGTAACTCGTTAATTGCAAGACAAAAACATTGCTTATTAATTTCGAATGTTTGCAAGCCAGCATTTTCCTCATCAGCACCGAAACGTTGTATCCGTATGACACTTTTATCATCATCATCATCGTCAAGAACAGAACCCGTTACTTTGCCAAGTTCCGTTTCAAACGCTACCTTTTTTTGATATGGTTTACTGTAGTTAACTTGAGAATTTGACCAAAAACGTAACGATAACGATGGTGATACATCAGTATCTGATTCTTTGCAAAGCAATTGCGGTGGAAGTTTTTTCAGCACTGCATCTAATTCCCCTTCACATACCAGCTCTTTGTGTTTGCTTAAAAGTTCATCTAGGATGTTCTGCCGTTCTTTATTTGGATCTTCACTTTCAGCCGCTACCTCAAGATCAGCACACATTTTTTGTACCAGCTGTAAAATTGCATGCTCTCCTTCTCCCTCACTATCCCCATGCGAAGCATGTGCATGCGAAACAAGCAAAGACAATTCCATTTCTTCTCTGCCATCACTTGCAGCCCCCTCCTCCATTGCATGCATTTGATGCACACCAATAAGAATAAAAGCCAACTTTGCTATAAAAATCTTGTTGCTGATCTTTTTCATAAATGCTCCTCGGGTTTATGTTGAAAACACATATGCTCAGTGAAAATCGGCACTAGAATACCAAATTTATCTCAGTTTTGCACCGAGAATTTTCTCTAATTTCTCAATCGGATACGCACCCTCGCGTACAAGTTTGATTTCATCATGAGAGCAATCGAGAATGGTAGAGGAAGCCGTAGTTACTCTTTCTTCACGATCAACAATAAGATAGGAAATTGATTTCATGATTATCGGATCAAGTTCATCCACAGCTGCCGGTACGGGTTGACCAGCACGATTGGCACTGGTTGAAAATAACCCGTCAAAGCGAGCCAACAATTGCAGCAAGCCTGCATGATTTGGCATACGCAGGGCTACGGTACCTTCTTGCGATTTCATGAAATCAGGGAGATCAGGCTGTGCTTTGAGGATGAGGGTAAGTGGCCCGGGCCAACAAATATCAATCATCTTTTCTATATGAAAACTTTGGATATTTTCAGCAAAATATGCGGCCTTTTTTTTATCGCCTATTAGTATGAGATAGGGCCTACCAGTGCGGCTTTTTATGCTATTAAGTGCGTCAAAACCCTGCCGGGAAAGCAGTGCCAGCAAGCCGAGCACGGTATCCGAGGTTCCCACCACCACCGTATTTTCCCGTAAAGCCCTTCCTATGCGGTCTATCGAATGTATTTCTTCCCAAAAAAGCTTATCCATCATGTCTTTGATCTTTTTGTAAATAAATAAACTCGCGCAGATCGTTTATTGCTTGTTTGACATTTTTGTAATCTACAGTATATTAAGTATAAATACATAGAATAATAGTTGCTCATTTCCTGGCGCTTGTAAATCAACGGTATGATTTTCATAAAAAGCCCTGGTTATGTGGCATAAAATTCATAATGGGTATTTTGAGAGGAAATAAATAGTAGGTCATGAACCTCTAACAATTTGCGGGGAGAAACAATGAAAAACACCAATACACAAAAACAGCCAGTTGCAAAAGGTGTCGCTGCTGGCAAACAGTATAGCTACAATGAAGTTGTAGAATATTTAGATAGTCATTGGTCTGTTAATACAGAAGATAAGAGTCTTTCTTGTATGAAACAACTCGACAAAGCATTTGGTGCTCTATCTCAACAAATCAGTACCATTCTTGTTGGGGGAACCAATGGAAAAAGTTTAACCGCTCATTTCATTACCAAATTGCTAAAAGAAGAAGGATTAAATGTTGGTACCTTCTACTCTCCTCACCTCCTGACCTACAACGAACGATTTTTATGTAACAATGAAACAATCGCCAATAAAGTTTTTACCGATATTGGTAATGAGGTAATTAATACTGCTGATGCACTCGGCATTACACCAAATTCAAAAGACGTGTTGACCATGATGGCGTTGCTCTACTTTAAAAACTGCAACGTTGATGTTGCCATTTTGGAAGTCAGTGAAGGTGGCGCTGCACATCCGGCAACCATTTGCAATCCAAAAATTGCTGCCATAACACGCGTTACTAATGATGAAACATTAACATCTGAACAAGCACTCGCTAAAGCAACCAAAGAAGTGCTTGGTATTATAAAACCTGACACGCATGTAGTATCAGCTGATCAAAGCAAACTAAATCTGCAATCAATGCAAACGATTGTCGAAGAAAAGGGTGGTATTTGGACAATGCCAATCCGTAAACTTGCACCACTATGCTATCCCTTTGAGCAATTACATGGTCGCTGCGCAGCACTTGCCGAACGTGTAGCACAAATTTACGTTAACACGTTCACCAATAAAAAAAGCATTGTTGTATCAAACAGCTTGCTTACTAAGCAAAAAGGACAGCGTGGCCGTCCAACACTTGAGGCAAAAAAACAATCAGAACTCAATCCGAAAAAGACAGTGGAACAATTCTGGAAAGACACCGTCAGTACCCTTCCCGGAAGATTTCAACTTCTTGATAAAGAAAAACCAACTATGTTACTTGATAATGCTTCCAACCTTGATGCATTTAAAAATCTGCTTCTTGGTATTCGCCTGTTGCATTACCATCGTCCACTCAAAGGCCTGACTCTTATTCTTGGTTGCAATAACCCAGAACTTGATGTTCCAGAATTTCTTAAACTATTACGCTACTTCTTTAAAAAGACATCTGGCCAAGTTATTGTATGTCCAGTACCGGCAGCACCAGGAAAAAAAGATGCTACGGCATGGGATGTTGAAAAAGTAACGAATGACATCAAGAGCATGAAAATCAAAGCAAAATCATGCAAGAACTTTAAAGAAGCTTTTGATAGTGCACAAAAAAGTGTTGATGAACGCTACGGTCTTGTGGTTGTAGCCGGGTCACCAGCTATCGTCACCGAATACTGGCGTAATAAAGGCATGAAAAAACTATAACTGATCCAGTGTCATGTTGTTTACCATTCTGAGCCTACTTCTTGGTGGATCTATCATAGGACTTATATACGGATGCTCCTTTGTCTTACAGCAAAGGAGCATTTTTGCTGTTCATGCCTCACACACCATAGCACGCGCTTCGCTGTTACATTTTGTACTACGCATGGCCATCTTGGCAATATGCGGCTATTATCTATTGCGATCACCCTCAACCTACTCTATACTAGGAATGGTATCTTTCGTTGCAACGTATTGGCTCGTAATTCTTAAAGCAAAGGCCAGTTTGCATGAAGGGCTTTGAGCTCATCGAATCAGAACAGTTATCGCTTTCTCCATTTCTCGGTTATGAACATCCTTTTCTCATGATCAACACCGACACGATACTCTATACATGGGTTGTGCTTGCTTTACTGTTAATCATGCTCATTCCAATTCGATGGATAGTAAAAAAAAGTGGCATCGCCCGTTTTTTAACGCTCTCCTTCGTACAATCTTTAATTGACTTGGTCAATCAAGCAATAACCCCATTTTCATTTGCCCATTTTTCGTTCATTGCCACCATTTTTTGTTTCATTCTTGTCTGCAATATAATTTCAATCGTTCCGTGGATAGAAGAACCAACCACCGACTTGAATACCACGCTTGCACTCGGCATCATTTCTTTTGTCTATATACAAGCCGCAGCAATTAAAACTCATGGTTTATGGGCATATATAAAAGATTATTTCGCGCCGTTTTTCATTATGCTGCCACTCAACCTCGTGGGCAAATTTGCCACGATTATCTCAATTTCATTCCGGTTATTTGGCAATATTTTTGGCGGCTCAATTATAACGAGTATTTACTTGAGTGCAATCAAAGGCTCATTTATTTATGAAACAGTTGGCCTCCCTTTTGGCATCATCATCGCTATCTTTTTCACCATTTTTGAAGGTTTTTTACAAGCATTTGTTTTTGCTATGCTTTCACTCACGTATCTTTCGATTGCGTTGCAAGGAGATAGCTATTAAGTTTGGAGAACGGCAATGACAGAATTTTCAGAATTTATTCATTACGGTGCCATCGCATTGACTATTGCCATTAATGCCATTGGCGTTGGTATTGGCCAAGGACTCACGAGTAGCGCAGCATTGGATGCCATAAATCAACAACCCTCTGCACGTCCTGGTATATTCAACGCCGCCATTCTTGGTATAGCCTTAATTGAAACAGCTGCCGTATTTGGTACCTTCATATCTTTTCTACTCTTGTTTGGTGCTCATAAGGCCCATTCCATCCATGTTGGCATTGCTGAAATTGGTATTGTGCTTGCTATCTGTTTACCGGGCTTTGTCCTGGGGATTGCCTCAGCCATGCCGGCACGCGCCGCCTGCTTTGCAATCGCCCGGCAACCTTTTTTTGCTCAACAGATCTTGCGTTTTATGTTGATCACACTCTCACTCATTCAGACACCTATCATCTTTGGATTAATTGTTGCTCTTTTTATCCGTGGTCAAGCAGCTGATGTGCATACCATGCGTGAAAGTTTGAGGCTTTTGGCAAGTGGGCTTTGCATCGGATTGGGCAGTATCGGCCCGGCAATAGGGCTAGCTCTTTTCGCGCAACAAGCGTGCAAAAGCCTCGGCATGAATAGAAAAGCATATAACAAGTTACTTTCATTTACCCTTATTAGCGAAGCAATCATTGAAACACCAATTATTTTTGCTCTTGTGATCTCATCTTCATTGTTATTTATTGTGCCACGGCTCGAGCAAGAAAATCTTCTTGATGGCATTGTTATGATCGCAGCAGCATTATGTACTGGCATTGGCACCATCGGCCCCGGCATTAGTTCAGGAAAAACTGCCACCGCTGCATGCCATCAAATTGCACTAGACCCAGAAATATACGGAATACTCTCGCGCGTGAGCATGTTTGCCCAAGGACTCATTGAAACGACGGCAATCTATGCAATATTGATTTCATTTTTACTTCTATTTTTTAGGTAAAGGAAAAAAATTACCACACCGTTATGAAACATAAAAGAAAACCGCATGTCGTTTATATCATAACTAAGCTTGAACTCGGTGGCGCACAAAAAGTATGCCTATCACTTTTCAAGGGATTGCAAAACACCAGTATGAGTGCAACGATCATTTCCGGCTCAATGGGAAAACTCGTTGATGAAGTCAAACATTCTCCTGATGTCATATTGTTCGATTCACTCAAGCGCGAGACATCACTCAAAGGTATATGGCACGAAGTACACACATTTTTCAAAATGATTACACACTTGAAGCGGTTAAAAAAATCACACACACATCTGATTGTCCATACGCACAGCACCAAGGCTGGTATTGTTGGCCGATGGGCTGCGTGGTTTGCCGGTATAAAAAAACGCGTTCATACCGTACACGGTTACGGATTTCATGCACATCAAAATAAACTAATATGGTTGTGCATTTACTTTGTTGAACTGATCACCAGTTTTATTACCACCCATTATGTCTGCGTATCATCAGCAGATGTCAAAACAGGCATCAAGCTTTTTCCAGGGTTTGAAAAAAAACATTCAATAATTCGTGCCGCCGTCGATTGGGACCAATTTTATATTCCCGCACGTAAAACAACAGTGCCACCTCAATCAAACAAACCATTTGTGTTTGGCACCATTTCTTGCTTCAAGCCACAAAAAAATTTGTTTGACTTACTGCGTGCATTTGAACACGTACATCACAAAAATCCTGACACCCGTTTGGAAATTATTGGTGATGGCATGTTACGCCCGGCAATTCAAGCATGGATTACTGAGCATACACTCGAGCACGTAATCACCCTGCATGGCTGGCTAGAACGGGTTGCTCCCATCATGCTCAACTGGCACGCCTTTGTATTAAGTTCTTTATGGGAAGGATTGCCGTGCGCTGTTGTTGAAGCACGCTTGCTCAAATTGCCTGTGATCAGCTACAACACCGGCGGTATTCATGACGTCATTTTTCACGGCGAAAATGGCCTGCTTTACCCTCAAGGTGATTGGCAATCCCTGAGCAACGGCATGCACCAATTGGCTCATGATAAGCAACTATATCTTAGATTGCATAAGCATTATGAAAATTTGAACGACTTTAAAAACACCCAAATGATCAAAAGCCACCGGACCCTCTATCAGGGGCTTATCCAGTAGCCCTTCGCCAAGGGGGCTTTCACCTATAAAAAATCACCAATACATCGAGCTGATCGTTTCTTTCAACCCTTCACCACATTAACATTTTCCACTTGACATTAATTACATAATAACTATACTTAAGACTATACTGAATAATGGCAATTGGAGCCCTTATTTTTAACTAAATTGGAGGTTATATAATGGTTTCATCATATTCTAAAAAAGCTGCCCTTGGCATTATCTGTGCCTTCATTGGTATTGCAACTAGTTCACTACACGGCTATCCCGTACAGGCACAACGATATGTTCAAAAACAAAGTGGCACCATAACCAAAATAGTTGATCTTATTTATGATGTTCACGTCCCACTCAATGATGAGCATGGGCATTTTGATGCCGTCTCAGAACAACTTCTTTCTCAGCTCCAAACATTAGCCAAACAAAATAATGAAGTAGTAGGGCTCTTTTTAGAAACTGATGGTGATGAGCAACTGCCTCCCAATATACAGGTAGATTTTCTCTCGTATCTTTCGTATCAAATAAGTGAATTGCACAAAAAACAAAAACTTAACAATCTACAGTTTATTCCTGCTGACACATTTCGGTGGCATAATAATCTAACAAAGATTTTTAGACAATGCCTTGAAGAAATCATGCATCGGAATAATCCAGAGTGGAAAAGCAAACCGGTTATTCCAAATGTACGGCCATTTTTTGAGCACTTTTTATCGCATACATCACTACCAGAAAAAGAGCTGCAGGCACTGCAAGACAAGCTAGACAAAAACACATTCACATTCTTGGATACCAAGTGGCAAAAGCAAAAACAAGACATCAAACATTTTTATGATATGTACTTTAAGCAAATCGTTGAGGAACAACAAGAAATCACGTTTGAGGCTTTTTTTCAAGAACAACTGGGCGATAGTAAAAAAAGAGCTCAGTTTATAACCAAGCTTGATAAAGCAGTTAATCTTATCACGGATTTTGAGCTACTTCTTAAACTCTTCACCTCAACGCAACAACATTGCATTATCTATGTTGGTGCTTATCATTGCAGCAAACTTGCAGACATTCTTGTACAACAATTTAATTTTAAGCAAATGGTTAATAACGCACTGTTTGATTTTCATGCTCATTGCGATAAACGAGATGTAATGAAGCAGATTAAACCGTTACCACCGCAAGCTTTTAATTTCTTAACCAAAAAACCAGAAGCTCTGCAAGCCAAGCCTCAAAAGCAACAAAAACAGAAACTGATCGGCATCACAAAAAAAAGACATCGGAAAAAATAAACGTAACTCACACAACGCAATATCAGATCATATTTGACGAAATAAATCTACTCTCTATTCTTTTTAATAAAAATACGTTGTGCTTTTGCTCCTTTTTTCTTACTTTCTTATTCTTCTTTACATTTCACCATAACGGGAGCCACACACGATGAACAAAAACCATTTTATACTATGTATTATGATGTTACAAAGCATTGGTTCGCAAATAAATACAACGCCATCTGATATTCACAGTCAACGTATTCTTATACTTGATTTTGGCTCCCAATACACGCAACTCATTGCCCGACGTGTGCGTGAAATTGGCGTCTACTGCGAATTACATCCGTATGACATGCCTGAACATGCAATCAAACAATTTAACCCGCATGGCATCATTTTATCGGGTGGGCCGGAAACGGTTACGCACAAGCAAACACCGCGAGCATCTGAAATTGTTTTCGCACTCGGCTGCCCGGTTCTTGGTATATGCTACGGCATGCAAACCATGACAAAACAATTGGGTGGCAATGTTCACGCAGAACATCATGGTGAATTTGGACACGCATCTGTAACAAAACAAAAAGATTCACCGTTATTTGCGGGCATTGCATCAAACCAGTTTGATGCATGGATGAGTCATGGTGATCAGGTTCATACGTTGCCATCAAACTTTGAAGTCATTGCAAAAAGTAACAATGATATTATTGCAGCAATTGCCAATGAATCAAAAAAGTTTTACGGCCTTCAGTTTCATCCCGAAGTTACGCATACGCCACAAGGCAAAAACATTCTTGAAAATTTTGTGTTAGGTATTTGTGGCTGTAAAAAACTGTGGACGCTTGAGAATATTATTCATGAAAATATCAGAAATATACATGCACAAGTCGGTTCCGATCACGTATTGCTTGCGCTATCTGGTGGTGTTGATTCATCCGTTGTTGCTGCATTACTTCACCGTGCTATTGGCAATCAGTTGCATTGTGTCTTTGTCGACAACGGTTTGCTACGGCTTGGCGAAGCTGATGAAGTGATGAAGCGTTTTGCCCAACTTGGCATTTCGGTAACCAAAGTTGATGCACGCAAACATTTTTTAAACGCATTACGCGGCATTACTGATCCGGAAGAAAAAAGAAAAGTTATTGGGCATGAATTTATTGCCGTCTTTGAAAGAGAGGCACAGAAACTCAATTCTATTGCATGGCTTGCCCAAGGGACCATTTATCCTGATGTTATTGAATCAGCTCAATCAGTATCCGGCAAAGCACACGTGATTAAATCACACCACAATGTTGGCGGATTGCCTGAACAAATGAAACTGAAACTTGTCGAGCCACTGCGTGAATTATTTAAGGACGAAGTACGCAGACTTGGCATTGAACTCGGCTTGCCGCATGACGTTGTCTACCGTCACCCGTTTCCGGGCCCAGGCCTTGGCGTACGCATTCTTGGTGAAATAAAAGATGAATACATAACGATCCTGCAACAGGCTGATGCCATATTCATTCAAGAGCTGCGTAATCATGATTTGTATGATAAAACCAGTCAAGCGTTTTGTGTCTTTTTGCCAGTCAAAGCGGTTGGTGTTAAAGGCGATGCACGGCGGTATGATTACGTTGTTGCACTACGTGCGGTGGAAACGATTGATTTCATGACAGCGCGTTGGGCAGATCTGCCGTACGACTTTTTGGCACATGTTTCTAATCGCATCATGAATGAACTGCCCGGTATCTCACGCGTCACATACGATATTTCAAGCAAACCACCTGCAACAATTGAATGGGAATGAGCTGGACAGACTCAGTAAAATGAGTAACCATGTAAATAAAAAGCTGAAGTCGTAGTAAGGAGCACAGTAATGATCACCGCACTACCATCCAAACGAATATCACAAGTATTAGGCATAGCATGCATTGCTAGTTTAGTATTCTTTTCATTCTTAGTCTGGAACTATCGAAATACCACGCAAACAGTTCTTCAAGGTGCAAAAGGTCAGGCAAGCCAAAAAGCCACTACCGCT
>SDBT01016817.1_pt1 | contig 11568 bp, 12 predicted proteins | sample 2277101 | NCBI WGS metagenome assembly SDBT01 (sample SAMN10404973, study PRJNA504765) | marine sediment metagenome | isolation source: marine sediment core GS10_PC15, 103 cmbsf | place: Arctic Ocean: Southern Knipovich Ridge | collected 2010
CCCCGGGCGGTTATGTGATAAACTGCATTATCAAAACTAATTCTTAATGGCCTACTCATGGTTGTTAGTATAAGATACTATTTTTTATATGTCAAATGTGAAGACCTGACCCCTTTTACTCTTCGAGTAAGCCTAAAGCTGTAGTTAGGCAAGGAAAGGTACCGGGAAAGATAAGGCTGCAGAAAAAAACTAACATGATGATGAATATATAACCAAAGAAATATAAATTATTGAATTATTGGGATCAAATAGAATTATAGGAGTTTAAATCTTTATTCTTGAAAAATAACTTCATTAGTTGATTAGAATAATGATTTGATCCCTATATTTTCTGCTGTCACATAGAGTAATTTAAAATGATTTTACTTAAGGTTATTTGGTATACAATCAAGACATTGTTTAAAGAAAGTTTTTTGTATTCTTTATGGCTTTTTTTAATTCATTATAATTCTCTAATATTGTACTATCTTTCCGAAATAAACCCGAAGATCCTCCCACAAAAGCATTCGCCCCAGCTTTACTAAGCATTGAAACAGTTCTGCGGTCTATATGCCCATCAACATAAATATCTTTGTGCATTTTTCTTTTTTGGAGGTCTTTTCTAATATTTCTCACCTTTTTAACTGTTGATTCAACGAAATCCTGTCCTGTATACCCTGCCTCAACAGCCATAACCAAAATATAATCAACATAATCATATAAATAACTTATGACACTCTCATTAGTTGCAACATTTATTGCTATCCCACATTGTTTATTTAAGTTTCTTATCTTAGTTAGAGTTTGAATAGGATTATTGCAGGCTTCTATATGAAAGGAAAGTTTATGAAAATGCTTATCTTTAATGAAATCAATTTTTTTGAATGGCTCTATTACCATCATGTGAACTTCTATTTCAATTTTTTTATATTGTTTTAAATAATCTAAAATATTTGTTCCAAAACAATAATTATTAACATATACCCCATCCATAATATCTATATGTAAAAAATCAATTCCACACTTTATTAATAACCTAATTTCAGAATCTAAATTAAGTTGATCCGCACATGCTAATGAAGCCCCTAATTTATAAATCATTTTGATATACCTATTATTTTATGGCAACATTTTCTAAATAATACTTATCCCCTCTAAATATTGATTCTACATATTCTATCGGTGTACCTCTTTTTAGATAAGTTGTTTGTTTTAAAATGAAAACAGCAATATTTTCTTTGATGCCAAATAATTTTAGCTCATCTTTTTTTGAAATTCTCGTTGATAGAATGTTTTTTGCATAAGCTAATTCTAGTTTAAATCTATTTTCTAATATTTCATAAAGTGAGTTTTTCTCTAAATCAAAATCATTTAAATTAGGGCAGTCATTAGAGATTATATAGCTATCTTGTATGGCGAGTGGTATATTGTCTGCATATCTAATTCTCTTTATTCTAAATAATTTATCATTCTTTGCTATTTTGAGTTTTTTCTCTATTGCATCGGGAGAATTAATTAAATCAAAAAACAATACTTTACTACTGCTTTTTGAATTCCTGTTTTTGGCATCTTTAGTAAAACTAATAACATGAGTAAATTCTGATTTATTACCAATATCTGTATAAAATGTCCCTTTTCCCGGTATTCTAATTACATACCCTTCTCTCTGCAATTCTTCAATAGCTTTTCTTATTGTTAAACGGCTAATATTAAACTTATCTACATATTCTCTTTCAGAGTGAAGTCTTGTATTATCTCCTAATTTCTTTTCTTTGATCTCCTTCATTATTTCATTCTTAACTTGCAAATATAAAGGAGTTAAAATATTTTTATTTAACATTATTAACTATTAAAATCCTTTAATTAATTTAGTTGGATTATAACAAAAATATTATTATATATCAACCTAATTCCAGTACATCAACACCTTCAAAATTTGTTGCACAATGATGAGATATAACTTTTGCATTTAAAGTTAAAACTTTATCGTAACTTCTATACCACTCATTTAGATCTGAAATGTAACCAGTGGGTATTTTTCTCTCCCAATTCTCTGTTGTCGGGAAAAGATCGCCAGCTAAGAAATATTTACCCTTAGCCGTATCAACTAGTACGCCATGCTCTCCCGGTGAATGACCAGGAATTGTAATACATTTTACACCATCAACTATTTTTGTATCACCTTCAATAAAAGTAAAATTAGTTCCCCAAAAAGGAGGCATTTCTCCAGGAAAAGCTAAGGGGTTTGCGTATGCCCACTCGAATCCTGTAAATGGTCTAAAAGCATTTATATATTCTTTTCTTTGTACTATAAATTTAGAATTTTTAAATTTATCATTTTGTCCACAATGATCAAAGTGTAAATGAGTATTTATAACAATATCTATATCTTCTGGCTTTAAATCTATTTTTCCAAGTGCAGGAATAAGTTCTTGATCAGGCTTACGCTCTGCTCTCTGCCAGAATGAGCCGCTTTTGCTTTTAGGTATATGATTATTAAACCATTCAACACTAGGATACCCAGTATCAACCAATATTTTTTTCTCTCCTCCCAAAATTACCCAAGTAGGACTACAAACATATATTCTGCCTTTTTCAAAATTCTGTTGTAATGTATTTTCAGCGTGGTAAAGATTTGTAATAAATCCTAGATTCAATCCAAATATTTTTAAATTCATTTTATAACCCACCTCTAAGTTAAATTATTATTCTAAATATATTTTATTATATTGAAGTTTGTATATTATTTTTCTCTTTTCCGTATATAATTAATTCTATTAACTGTTCCACAGTTACATTTTCTTTTCTGAAATCTCCAACTTTTTTTCCTCTGTTAAGTATTATAAATTTATCAGCGAGTGAGTAAACATGGTTTATATTGTGAGTGACAAAAATTACTCCGATATTTTCTTTTTTTAGTTGGCTTATAAATTTTAATACTTGCTGGGTTTCTTTGACGCTAAGAGCACTAGTTGGCTCATCCAAAAGTAATAATCTCTGTTTGAAATACATTACTGTTGCAACTGCAACTGCTTGTTTCTGACCTCCTGAAAGACCGCTTACTAATAGTTCTGATGATTGAATACCTATACTAATTTTTTCATTTAATATTTTGTTAGCCTCTTCTATCATTTTCCTTTTTTCCATGAAACCAAAAGCATTTATAATCTCCCTACCCATAAATATATTTCGGTAGATATTCATAGAATCAACTAACGAACTCGTTTGATGTATTGTTTCTATTCCTAAATTGATAGCATTTCGTGAAGATTTTAAAACAACTTTTTCTCCATTTAAATAAATACTTCCACTGCTTGGTTTTAATAAGCCAGAAATAATTTTGATTAAAGTTGTTTTTCCTGCACCATTATCCCCAACCAATCCCATAATTTCATTTGAAACCAGTTCAAAGCTAACATTTTCAAGAGCTTTAACTTTACCAAAACTTTTACTAATATTTTCAATTTTAAGTAATATCTTTTTTTTATCCATTTATTTTACTCTCTTTTAAGGCTATATACGATCACCACAATAATAATTATAAATCCAACGAATAATTGGTACCAAAAACCTGGAGCACCCGCCAGAATAAGTACATTATTAATAATGCTAATAATTAATACACCAACAAATGTGCCAACAATGCTTCCTGCCCCTCCAGATATTAAAGTTCCGCCTACTACTACTGCTGCAATTGCCGAAAGCTCCATGCCACTTCCCTGAAGAGGAAAAATGGACCCTAAATGAGAAAGTTGAACTAGGCCGGCAAAAGATGAAAGAAGCCCAACAATCATAAAGTTAAAAATCTTTACTTTTGAAGTGCTTATCCCTCGTGCTTCTGCAGCCATTCTATTTCCTCCGGTTGCAAAAACCCAATTACCATAATAGAAATATTCTAAAATTATCCACAAAATAATTGCTAATAATAAGAACCAAATAAATTGTACCGGAATTTTACCTAATTCTCCTGCCAATATTTTTCTTAATGGAAAATATTTAGGAACAGTGGAAGGGAAGCCTCGGGAAAGGATAAGAGTTGCCCCTCTCCATATCATTGCAGTACCTAATGTGACAATAAGTGATGGTATCTTCCAATTTGTAACTATAAAACCATTCAAGAAACCTGCAAAGACACCTACTAACAAACTTAATATTAATGAAATATAAATTGGTAAACCTGTATTTACTAAAGATAACATTACAAAGGGTCCAAAAGCGACAATAGATCCTACTGATAAATCAAACTCTCCAGAAATCATTAACATTGTAACTCCAATGCTAACAATTCCTACAATTGGTACATTGATTAATATTACTCTTAAATTTCGCCAAGTATTAAAATTTCTAACAAATAAAGAAGAAAAAATTAGAATCCCAAGCAAAATAAGAAGTATGCTTGTATCTTTGTGATTTGATATATTTTTTAGCTTTGTTCTAAAATTATTACTTTTATCCACTAAAGTTGCCCCACTTTTTCTAGGAATTATCTGCCCTAGTTTTAACTAGGGCAGATAATTGTTTTATAACTTAGCGTATCATTGGTTCTGGAAATTCTAACACTTTTTCAACATTTTCTTCATCAACTATCCCGGTTCCTGTATCAATATTCATAAAGTTAAAACCTGCCCAATAATGAAAATAAAATTGTTGAACAGATAGATAGCCAATTAGAAACGGTTGTGCATCAACAGTGGCTTCTATATACCCTTCTTTTATCCAATTTAAGGTATCTTCGTTTAGATCAAATCCTCCTGCATATACTTTACCTTTTAGATCCAAGTCTTTAATAACTCTCCCTGCATCTGCTGTTACCAGCGCGCCAACTCCAATAATTCCTTTTGTTTCCGGATTTCCAATCATATAAGTAGAAGTCCTAGATATTATTTCGCTCCTTTCATGAGTACAATCTAACATTTCAGTAGTTATACCTTCGGCAGAAAGTACTTCCTCTATTCCTTGATACCTGAGTGTTGCATATACCATACCAGCATATTCAGCAGTTACCAGAACATGGTCACCCTTCTCAAAATATTGTAGCATTCTTCTAGCAATTATACGCCCACTTTCTAGCAATTCTGGACCTATATAAGCTAATCTTGGATTACCAGCAGCTCCTTCAGGATCATCCAGGCTTAACGCAACTATTGGAATACCTGCATCTATTGCTCTTTGAACTGGCTCATCAAATGCTTCTGGATTGGAAAGGTAAAAACAAATACCATCTGGTGCTGCAACAATAGCACTTTCCAATTGGTCCACTTGTGTTTTAATGTCAGCTTCTGCATAAAAAACATTTAAATCAATACCATGCATATCTGCAGCTTTTCTTGCTCCTTTAACTATAGTTTCGTGGTAAGGATCTCCAGCCATTCCCATAACTAAAAAGTAAATTGAAATATCTTCCTTCGCTTCTGCCTCTGCTGCTTTAGGGGCGCATAATGAAAAAGCCACAACCATTGAGATACTTAATACCAGCACTACTATACCTAATAATAATTTTTTCATTTTTGTATCCTCCTTTTTTAAAAAAATTATTAACATTGCTTAATAGAATAGATATGTATAAATTTACCTCCTTTCAATTTTATTTTCAAAAAATTAATTTTTAGTAACATATCTTTTTTGCAATCTTAAATATTTTTTGAATTCTTTTCTCTTGGAACTTCTATTTACTGGTTCGTAAGACCAATTCTTACTTATCATCGCCTTGGCTTTTAGACGATATTATCCACAATTGTTTTTCCTTTTTTAAACAACTTGGAATAATTTTCTCTCATACTCATTTACGCCATAATTTTTTAAAATTTAAGGATTTTTAATCTCTGTTAAGGTCTAATTCCCTGCAGCTTGCTGCGGGGTAGTGCATTCATTTTTTAATTATTCTAAATTAATAGTTACACAATAGTCCAAATTCTTTGGATTAGTAGGGTCTATACCCTTTTTAATTGCCTGATAATATCCAATGAATTGCCCAAATAATTGATAAAAAACTGTTTTAAATGTATCTTCAACTCCTAAATCAAGGTCTATTAAATAATCATAATTTCCTAACCTTCTGGATTTACTTATTCTGTCACCTATTAGCAAAGTTCTAGCACCTAATTCTTTGAATTCTTGCGCCACTTTTAATTCATAATCAGCACATATATTGGAAATTAAAAAAATAATTAAGGTATCACTGTTTATAACTGATTTATGACCATGTCTATACTCTAATGTTTGAAATGCTACGGCATTAGATATTGACATTTCTTTTACTTTTAATTCAGCTTCCCTGGCAACCCCATAATTCGGTCCACTGCCTAAAAATACATATTTATTAAAATCATTTTTTAAAATTATATTTTCTATAATGCTTGCATAATCATAAAAACTACTATAAAAAGTATTGCTATTAGCAATAAAATTTTTTAATAAATGTAATTTGTTTGCTAATAGAAAGGTTAAATATAAAACAAATACCGTAAAACCAACTACAGATTTGGTAGCCGTAATAGCTTCTTCCTTTAAGTTTTTTAAAATTATTGGGTATTTTGAATTTTTTATTAAGCCACCATCAGACATGCTGGATATTGAAATAGAATTTAATCCTTTTTGTTTTAAAATTTTTGATGCGATGACAGTTTCGGTTGTATGGCCAGTTCTAGATAACAGTAAATAAATATCATTATTTTTGGATTTTTCATTAATATAGGCTCTTTCAAAAAACATAAAATCTGAAGAGTGTACATAATATGATTTTTTTTCGGTTAGAAAATCATGCAAAAAGTTTCCAATTATGCCAACATGGTAAGATGAACCACAACCAAGATAAAACAATCTTTTATAATCTTGAAAAAATTTACTCAATTCTTTTTGGTTGGACAAAAAGTTTTCAACTATTGCATTTGCAATTGTCTTTTGATCTTCTATCTCTTTCCATACTAGATAATTATTATTTTTAATCATATCTACCGCCAAACTTTAAATTTTTTTAATAATATGACTATACCAGTATATACCAGAATTGTCAACAAACAAACTGAATATTTTTCTTCTAACTACCCCACTAAAGTTTACACTAACACTGAATATGTCATTTAAAAATCAAAAGTGCACTAACCTGAAATGGTAAAAAAGATGTAATCTGGAACTAAATCTTAAAAAGAAAAGAGGTTCTAAATTATGTCCAAACAATTACACAAAAACTTATACCGATGGTCGGATTAAATCACTCTTAAAAAGTTATCTGGATAAAAAAATCAAGATTAATTATATCTTGCAATGGATTGACTTCGATCAGTCGCTACAACTAATTCGATATTATCCTTTGTTATCTCTCGCCCTTGAAGAGTCATTGTCTCATCCATAATTTTATGTTTTCATAAAAATGAGATGGAGTCCAGAGGAACATCAGAAATTTATTAACTTTTCCCCAAAAAATGCTTGACAGCTTGAAGGGGGGGGATGATATACTCAAAATAAGATTTTGGAAAAACTAAACAATTACTGAAAAGGAGAGTGTATTATTTATTATGAAAGTATTGGTTACAGGAGCAAGTGGTAGGCTGGCTGGTTATATGATCCGTGAGTTAATGGATAAGCATGAACTTGTGCTCACGTCGCGTCAGAAGTTACCGGAAGAACTCGCAAAATTTCCCTGGATTCGAGGAAATTTAACCTCTTTTAAGGATTGCCAACGGATGGTCAAAGGAGTAGAGGTAATCCAACATCTGGGAGCTCAAACCGGGGCAACAGACCACCCCAAATGGATTAAAAAGGGAATTCCATTTGATGCAACTTTTAAAACAAACATGATGGGAACGTATTATCTTATGCAGGCAGCTATTGAGGCTGGGGTACGTATCATTGTTATGGCGGGAAGTAATTGTGCTTTGGGGCATGGATTTCGCATGAGCAAGACGCCTTTTCCTATTCAAATGTTACCAATAAACGAAACACATCCTTGCTATCCAGAAGATTCGTATAGCTACTCAAAACGAGCGGGCGAAGATCTCCTGGCAAGCTATACACGTGCCTATGATATACGCACCTATGTCACACGTCCCGCGAGTATCAAACCGGAATCAATAAGACGTCAAATAGCCAAAAAAGCTTGTTCTGTAAAGAGTTGGGATCCCTTTTTGTGGTGCTGGGTTGGTAGCGAGGATGTGGCAAGTGCACATCGACTTCTAATGGAAGCTGCGTATGAACTACCTTCTCATGACGTGTATTTTCTTAATAGTGATGATACAACAGCTCTAGAATCTTCGTATGAATTAGTAGAACGATTTAGGCCAGAATTGCTACTCCTTGCAAAAGGCATGATTGGGTCTCAATCCTTCATAACCTGTGATAAAATTAAACGTGCAGTAGGCTGGAAGCATAAAACTTATTGGAGGGATTTAAGATGAATAATAAGGTCTCTACTCTCTGGTCATAGACTATCTTATAATAATCTAAGCGAGAATAAGAAAGGCGCATATTAAAGACCCTGGTCTTTCTCTTCTTGCCTTTATACCGGGTATAGCCGAGATAGCCGAAATCAACCTGGTGATTAATGATTTATTCTTATGTCTTTTCCAAAGTGATTTTATAGTTATATACATCACTACTCCTATCATTTTTTTATACCTCCCATTAAGTTAAAATTATAACTTAAGAGAGGTATTATTTTATAGATATAACTATGGAATTTTCTCTGGCGTTACCTCTGGAATTTATTATAGCTTTGAGAAAAAGTTGGAAAAGGAAGAAAAAAATATGATATACTAACTCCAACTAATTTGAAAATAAGGATAAATAAGTTAAGTTACAAAATAAATAATTAAGTTAAATGCTCTAAAATGAAAATAAGAGAAGGTGAAGTTCTAGATAAACGCACGAAACCTCTAATTTAATTTGATTAAATTTCTACTTGAGATATCATATCAGATTTCATTTACATTTTTATGGGAAACAAAATACTAGGTAGGTAATAAATTTATATTCTAATAGTGGATTCATTATTTTTTTATATAATGGTTTTCTTAATATAATTCATCATTACTATGAGTGTATGCATTGAAAAGTGCCTTTTTTAGAATAAAAATTTTTTGAATATCTACCTTTATTAGAAGGAGCGAGCATGAAAATCTACGCTTTTGGGAATTTCACGATAGACACAATAGTTGAATCTGTAAAAGAATTACCTGCTTGGGGAACCGAAATATTTGTTAACAATATAATTAAACGATCTGGGGGAAATTTAGCTAATTTTTCTTTTACTTTAAAAAAGCTTGGTATTGAACCCATATTAATTGGTAATATAGGAGATGATGATTATGGGAAGGAAATTCTTAAATCATTAAAAGATTTTAGTATCTCCACTGCACTAATTAAAACCGAAAATAAAACCAATACGTCCTTTTCAATTACCATTCTAAGGGAGGATGGAGAAAGATTGTTTCTAACTACCCCTGGGCAATTGAGCTTGATAAATAAAAGCTTTATTCAAAACTATATTGATATAGTTGATGAATATTCATATTTCATTCTCTGTAATTTATTTCAATTACCAAATCTTCTAATCAGTGATTTGATAGAGTTTTTTAAATTATTAAAAGAAAAAAAGTGTACTATATTTTTAGATCCCGGTTGGGATACCAGCAATTGGCAGAGTACTAATTCATTAGAAATTAAATTCCTCTTAAAATATATTGATTTTTTTCTTCCAAATTATGATGAAGCAAAGGCTATAACGAAATTAAACAATGATACAAAGATCCTGGAAAAATTTAAAGGTTTTGGTGCTAACAATATTATAATTAAAAAAGGTTCTCTAGGCTCAATTGCGATTCTAAATAACAAGCTATACAGCGCTCCAGCACATAGTGTCAATTGTTTAGATGCCACCGGTGCTGGTGATGCATTTAATGCTGCCATAATTTACTGTTTGATAAAAAAATTCCCAGTTAAAGATATGTTGAATTTTTCAAATATTGTATCCGCCTACGTCATCTCTAAACTAACTAATAGATTTCCCACGATAGATGACTTAAAAAATTTTTAATCTTTTAGGAAATATTTTGTATCTCACCTTCCGCAACTACCCGGCTAATAATTCCTTAATTAGCAAAAAATATTAATTGTCTATGAAGATGGGATATGTCCTATTTATTTTCTTTTAATTTTTTGTTACTTCGAAAAGTCGTGCATTATTTCTCATCCTAGTGAACAAACATATTCCAATAACTCTCCTATATTTTCTTTCTTGGTAAAGTCCATTGGTTTGGAGTATGCCGCTAACATCCCTTTTTCATCTGGTGTTCTATGACGTTTTAATTTTATTTTCCACTTCAATAAAGTCATTAATATCTTATTTATTAAGTTCAATTTACTAAAATCAAATCCTCCACGAAAATAATAAAATTGTATTTGTTTTTGTTCCTCTGCTGAAAAATTACTATCCTTTACCTCGGATACTATACTTTCTTTTGCTAGCGATGCTCCGGTTGTAAAGATGATAATCTTCTTCTTTCTTAATTTATTGAGGTTGTTTTTTATAATATTTACTCCACTAATTCCAAGCGCATGTAAGCTTCCACCATAAATAATAATGTCATATTGAAGTAATATATCGATATCATCTTTTTCTATCCTTAATAAGTCTGCTTCTAATTCTTCGGTAATCCATTCCGCATATTTTTTAGTAAAACCAGATATTGATTTATAGACAACAACTATTTTCATCGTTCCTCTATTCCTTTATTCCTCCTGATGGTAGCATTTTTTATTAATCGTATTTTGCGTGTTTTCATCTAACCTTTACAACATAAACGAAGGTGCAATCCTTTGGGAGTAATGACCCGAAGGGCAAGGGCGTAAGCTCGTAGCATATATGCTGTGTTGTATGAAGATGGTACATCAGTTTAGGGAACAGTCGTTGTGAACGGCCTCTTGTCCTGCTTGCAGATGATCTGTATCAGATGCTGCCCCGACATCACCGCCCCGGGCACGCCACTTCCAAGGTAAACCCAATGTCCTGCCATGTAAAAGCTGCCCAACCCGGGAAGAAACTAATAAAGAAACTAATAAAGGGGTCAGGTCTCAACATTTGACATTCATGCTTCCTTTAAAGCTGTCATCACTCTTCAAAATACAAGAAAAACAAAGGGACGGTTCTCTGTTTTACACTTTAAAGATCTTATTGACCGTAAATCCAGTTAATCTGGATACCTGCCGTAATGAGCAGCCATCCAGTTCTTTTAGATATTTTAAAATCTTGTCTTTGATAATTGTAGGAGCATTTTGTAGCGTGGCTAATTCTATATGATATTTACCTAATACTAAATGCCTTATCTCTTTATCGGATAGAGTCTCTCTTTTTATGGGCATCTCAAGGCATTGATCATTGTTTGGTTCTTGATTAAACCGTTTATATCTTTCTTGCGCTTTATCCCTTTCTTGGCATAGATTTCATATTCACTTTTTTTATGGTATTTAGAAAGAATGGCAATAAATTTTTCATAATCTTCATCAACGGAGAAGATATTCTGCTGATTAATGCCTCTTATCATGATATGATAGATTTTACTTTTACTTTTTATTCTGGCTACCCTTGGCATATAA
>SDBT01016818.1_pt1 | contig 11567 bp, 8 predicted proteins | sample 2277101 | NCBI WGS metagenome assembly SDBT01 (sample SAMN10404973, study PRJNA504765) | marine sediment metagenome | isolation source: marine sediment core GS10_PC15, 103 cmbsf | place: Arctic Ocean: Southern Knipovich Ridge | collected 2010
CAAGGCTGCTCCTCCCAAGAACTTCGAGTCTCCCACTGGCGTCACCAAGGTTATCTCTGGTGGGCAGACTGGTGCTGACCGTGCTGGCCTTGAGGTCGGCAAGGAACTCGGCATCGAGACTGGGGGTACAGCGCCCAAGGGCTACCGTACTTCCATCAAGGGTCAGAAGGATGTCTCCGACCCCACGCTCAGGGACCTTGGTGTCAAGGAGAGTGGCGATAGTGGCTACGTCCCTCGTACCAAGAAGAACGTCGATGACTCTGACGCCACCATCGCCTATCGTCTTGAGCCTAGCGCTGGTACTGACAAGACCATCGGATATGCTCGGACAGGCAAGTGGGTCGCTGCGTCTGATACCCTCACTGACGGATACCGGCCTGTGCTTGTCATCCACCCACAGGATGTGGCTCAGGGTGTCGAGTTCGTCACTAGGAAGATTCAGCAGTTCCTCCGTCAGACGAGCCCCAAGACTCTCAACATCGCTGGTCACCGTGCGGGTATCATCAACGGGACTGACATCAGCCTGCTTGTCCGCGAGACGCTTGGCCCCGCACTTGGCCCCCAGAAGCCGAAGAAGGTCAACACTGCTCCTCTGATCGCCAAGCGCAAGAAACTAGACGCTGAGCGAGAGACGGCCATCAACAACCATCTCTTCGCGAAGAAGGAGTTCAAGGAAATCTCCGAGGACATGAAGACCCTCAACCTTAAGGCTGAGGCTGAGCGAGTGACCGAGGGCTCGGGTGGTCAGCGTGTTGACTTCAGCGACCCGGAGGTGCGTGCCCGCCTGATGGGTAGCGAGGAGCCGCCCCCTAATCTTGAGCGTCCTCCTGTTGAACAAGTCGTTCATGAGCGTGCGGCTGTGGTCGCTAACGATGCTGGTATCTCTGAGACAGACTGGCTGCTCCGCCTTAAGAAACGTAATATCAATGAACTCCGGGGTAAGATCAGCCCTGAGCGTGCTACCGCGCTGAAGACACAGAACGTCGATGTCCAACGTGCATTGCGTAACATCCGCTCTCAGAAGCAGGCTGGCGTCTATCGGACACCGTCCCGCCGTTGGAATGACGCTCAGAACTTGGCGCAGCAGTCGGCCGAGGAAGTCAAGGGCTACGTGCCCGGACGTGCTGAAGCCTACTTTATCACCAACGGGCAGGCCGCTGATACCGAGACAGGCCGCAGCATCCACCGTGCTCTCAAGAACTACATCGTTGACCGTGCTCCCAAGGGCAAGGAGGCGTCAGGCGACCAACAGTTGTTGAATTTCCGCCCCGACCTGTGGGAGGAGATGGATGGCGTCATGACCGATGCTGTTCAGTCAGTGCAGGGCAAGCGACGTACCAAGGTCAACCCCCGCTCTGCTGTCAAGAGCGAGGAAGAGGAGATCAAGTTCCTCAAGACTATCGAGGACACCAACCCCGAGGTCATCGCGGCCAAGGAGAAGGCGCTGTTTGACTTCCAGAACAGCAAGGGCATCCCCCTTGAGAAGCATTTGGATGTCCAAGCGCAAGAGCGTGTGCGTACACTGCTCGAAGGTCACATGGGCCGCCGCCGCCGTGCACTGGGGCTTCAGAACCGTGCCCGCTTCGAGGGTGGTGACTACAGGGCCAACTTCCTCAAGATGCGTGATGACATGGCTGACCGTGACGGCGTCGAACACGTGGCACAGTTGCTCCGCGAGAACCCCGGTATGACCCGTGAAGAGGCTGTGGAAATCTTCCAGTTGTCATGGTATCAGGACGGTGTGCTGCGCTTCGAGCCTGCTCATATCTCCCAGATGGATGAGATGGTCTTGGGTCGTATGTTCAAGGAGATGACAGGTGGCACATACGGTGATGCGGCTAGCGTGCGTAAGGTGCTTGGCGCCAACGATACCCTGCCTCCCATGGACAAGCGCTACCGGTTCCGCGAGCACATGGAGGAGACGGGTGCATGGTCGCCTCGTGCCGTGGAACAGGCTAACGTCAACGGTGCGTGGTCTATCGATGAAGAGACTAAGTGGTGGATGGACAACTACGGTCAGGCTCCTGAGTGGCTGACTGACCAGCGTCTCATGATGGACGGCAGCGCCTTCCGTTCCCGCGAGAACTATCTCGGTGTGATGTTGGAGACAGGTAACTACAACGAGGCCGTGCGTGTCGGGCGCATCTTGAGCGACGACCTACACATCTCGCCCGATGACGTCTCCTTCGGACGTGAGGGAGACTTGGCTAAGGGCATCTCGGAAGTGAAGCCTCAGAAGGACCTCCTCACCGAGCGTCAGTACATGATCCAGCGTTATGGCTCCCGCGTGACTGACGATGGCATCACGCTCAAGGAACTCCCGTGGCTCATGTTCCCTGACGAGTACGCTGTGTACGTGGCGAAGAACAATGTGGGTACTGTCGGCTCTATCCGCACCGCTGATGATGTCATGGCTGTGGATGCAGCCGTCCGTCGAGTGGTGGAACGCTATGTCGATGACATCGAAGATGCTGTTGGTGGTGTGCCTCTCGCTCTCGACAACGGCTCCATCCATCGTGCCGCCTTCGATGTGACTCAGGAACTCGCCATCACCACCCCATGGCGTATCGGCATGGACGTGGTGAAGGACCATTTCAAGAACGGCTCGCTGCTGGATGCGTGGTCCTACTTCTTTCACGCGACTGTGACCTCCAACCCGGCGTTCACTGCCCTCAACATCACTGACCCTGTCATCCGCGCAGGTTGGTTCGAGATGACACGCGTCGGTGTCAAGGGTGCAAGCAAGAACGCCACCACACATGCCAATAACTTCATGACCACCCTCGACCGTATCGGCATGGGTGAGGCCACGGCCTTCTTCTACTCCCCCGGTGGTCGTTCTGCTAGTGAGCGGCTGGGTATGGGTGTTGAGCGGAGCGGCAAGGGGCTGAAGCGCGTCGGTTCTCTCAAGGCTGTCAAGGAGGGCGGTGGTAGTTCCTTCGGCAGGATGGATCAGATCGGTGGGGCTATGGACCTCATGACCTCCGGGCTCGCACGTAACGTCCTCCCCCGTGTGGAGAATAGCGTCAAGTTGCGGCTCGGCAGGAAACTCTTCGCCAAGTACTACGATGAGGCGGCGGAGGACCTACTGAACCGTGGCTTCTCCGACGAGGTCGTGGACCTCATGATCGGCAAGCGGGTCAAGGACCAGTTGAACAAGTGGTTCCCCACCATGGCTAACGCTGGCCCTGCCGAGAAGTTGCTCAACAAGATTTTCCCGTTCGTGTCCTACTACGCCAAGAACCAGATCATCTGGGTCGGTGAGTTGCTGGACCACCCGTGGCTCATCCGCATCATGCACGACCTTCAGGAGGACTTGGTTGACCACAACGTCCGTGAGTGGGAGGAGAACCATCCCAACGGTGAGTTGTTCCCCGAGGAGAATGGTCACCGCATTCGCATTCCGGGCACCGACACGTTCATCGACATCGGTGTGCTGACTGATGCCTCTCGTGGTGGTCAGTTGGTCGCAGGTGGCGCCCGCGCTGACACTGTTGGTGGCCTGCTGAACCGTCTCTTCCGTCCACTGCCCAGCCAGCAAGCGTTGTTCAACCACTCCTTGTTCTCCCTCTTTGGGGTCGGGGGACGCTACAAGAGTTTCCCCATCTACGATGAGGACGGCTTCTGGGATGGCAAGTCGTACGATACCATCTTGGTGCCGCCCAAGACTCCGTGGGGCGCTGAGTCCTATGACATCTTCACTGACCTCTTCTGGCCTGCGGATACTGGTGTGACTGTCCTGAATGCTCTTGAGTCTGGTGAGATCGACCACGCTGGTTGGCTGGCTATCGCTGGCAACCTGCTGACGTTCAGTGCGTTCTCTACTCCCAGCCGTTACTACATGTACAACCAGACGTACTTCGCACTGAATGACCAGAGCGAGGAACTGGGTCGCGCCTATCTTGAGACTGAGAACGGTCAGGCCCTCATCCAGATGTGGCGGGAGCACGACCTTGAGGGGTCTACCTTCGGTGGTGACATCTTCCATATCGGAGCCTCGATGCCTACCCCAGAGTCGGTGCGTGCTCGCTGGTTCAAGAACCAGTCGGGTGCCATGAAGCAGCGTTTCTTCGATGCGTGGGACCAGAAGGATGTGATGCTGGACGAGTGGGACAACATGATGGACGCGGCAGAGTTCGGCACGGACGAGGAGCGTAATGCTCTCTGGGCGATGCGTGAGACGGCGATGATGCAGTTCTACCGTGCCAACCCGCACCTCTGGCACTACGCTGGCTTGGGCATGACCCCCGATGAGTTCGCAGAGTTCGAGGAAGGCCAGTTGACGGACTTGAAGATGGGTGAGTTCTATGAACTGTACGCTTGGTCCAAGAAGCCCGATGGTCCGAAGAAGGCGCTTCAGTGGGAGAAGGACCGCGAGGAGTACCTGAAGGCGTTCCCCAAGGTGCAGGCCGAGTTGGACAGTGTGCAGAACTCCTACGAGCAGCACGCTCAGTACGTCAACGATGCTATCTCTGGTGCCATTCAGGCTCAGGACATCATCAAGAACCTCCGCGAGGAACTCTACGATGACCCCGATGGGGCTAGGAAGTTCCGTATCCTCAACAGGGCATCGGAGTTCCTTGACATGGCCTTCGACGCTGACGTCATCGGTAATGACGCCTTCCCTGATGCCGACAAGCCTAAGTGGCGTCTGCGGCTAGACTCCACTTCTCGCGCTCTCCGTGCAGCCGGTGGTGACAAGGCTGCTCGCAGGGAGGCCCTGTACAGCAACCGTTTGGAGGCTGTCGGCAAGGCTGCTACCAAGAAGAACGGTGAGTTCGACTACCTCAAGTGGCTGCGTGTGATGAATGGCAGCGGGGACCTCCTCAAGCAGTACTTCGAGCAGAACCCCGGCAAGGTCAAGTCCTTCAAGAAGGACCTCAAGTACATGACCTTCTGGGAGCGCTTTGGGAAGTTGGCTAACAGCGGTCGTTGGGACCTCGCGTGGGAGGCGTTCGACAACATGCCTCAGTGGATGAAGAACCGTATGAACCGTAAGGACCCCGAGAAGTTCCGGTCCATGCGGATGAGCAGCCAGTACTCATCGTTCATGGCACGCTGGATAGGGCTCTTTGATACTGCCGGTGGTAATGCTGCCATGGACTACTTCGACAGCCTGCCTGCTTGGGTCAGGGCTCGCTACGCTGCCAACAACCCCGGCAAGGGATTGAACGATGGCTCTGGCTCGGCCTACGTTTCCGGGCTCAACAAGGTGTTCTCCACCATCGATAGTGGTGACTGGGATGCCGCTGAGGCCATCTGGAACTCCTTGCCTGCGTGGATGCGCAAGCGCTACTATGACAACAACCCCAGCAGCACACTCTTCCGTGGTAGTGGTGGCGCCAGTAGCGGCGGCTGGCCCGACGCGAAGTACAAGAAGTACGTCGGTGCGTTGAACCGTTGGAGCGACCTCCTGAAGGATGGCAAGGACAAGGCTGCTCACAAGTACTACAACAGCCTGCCGAAGTGGATGCGTGACACCTACGAGAGGAAGCACCCCGACCAGAAGCAATTGTTGCAGGACCTTAATCTGCAACGTGCGGTTGCGGACTATATCACTGCCAGCCCCGCTGCGCAGCGGGCCATGCTGAAGAACAACCCCCGCCTCGCACGCTGGATCAATGACAACGGCAAGGGCGTGGCGTGGCGTAACGCGGTCCTCGCTCAGTATGCCAACGTGCAGGACCCGTGGCTGAAGCGGATGTACCGTGAGAAGTACCCCGAAATCTTCAGCAAGGAGGCTCAGGGTGAGCGCACCATCAAGGAGGTGTTCGCTACGCTGGGTGAGCATCCTGAACTCAACGAGGCATGGATGAAGTGGTATGAGGACATCAACAAGACTCTGTTGGAGGCTCAGAAGTACATGCACGCTCGGCCTAAGTCCCCCGTGGCTGACCACAGCCTTATGAAGCGCGCTAACCACCATGGCTTCAGCGCTGACGAGGTCCGTGAGAATGCGCAGGGCTTCCCGAAGCGCGTGTGGCAGACCAACAAGCGCCTACCGAACCTTGAGAACGCCATCCGATAGTCTTGACATGTATTGAATACATGACTATACTCTTGGAGATGCGGCCTCTACCGCACGTAACAAGAGGAAAAAATGGCAAGACTTAATTCTCCAGACCCACGCAACGCGAACCTGATTGGTAGCGCGGTTCGCATGGTGGCTGGTCAACTCGTTGAGACAGATGGCTCGGCTCTCGGTACTTGGAACTTCGATGTAAAGATTCCGGCCTACGCCGTTATCCTTGACATCGGTGTCGCCAACGAAGTCGTTTGGGGCGCCACGGCGGCTGTCCTCGACATTGGCGACTACGCTATCGTCACCGCCACTGGTCTTATCGATGCGGACACAGCGATCAACGCGGACGGGTTTTTCATGGACCTTTCGCTTGTTTCCGGTGGTGACATCGCTGCGGGTGCGTTTAGCAACTTCAACCATGTCGTGGATGCTTCGGAAGGCGCGTATCTCGCTGCCAACCTTGCTCCTCAGACCGTCACTGGTGATGGCATCATCGCCCTCGTGGACCGTTGGCTCCGCTTCTCGGTTCTGACTACTTCTGCTGTCGGTACGGCTGCGGGTATCACGTACGTCTACGTGATCTATGCGCTTCCTGAGTTCGACACTGCAACTGTCACAGCCACCTAATAGAGGGAGGGAAATATGGCATACGGCAATACTTCTAACATCCCTTCTACGATGCAGAGCACGCCTTCTGGCGTGACTGCAACGGCAGGTGAACTCAATGACCTTGATAACGTCGTTGACGGCACGGTCTTGGCCTCTAAGGCCGTGGTCGTGGACGCCAGTAAAGATATCGGTACGTTCGGTGACGTGGCTCTTACTACGTTGACGTACGCTGCCACGTTGATTACGGCCACTGCGGCTGAACTCAACAAGTTGGACCAGTCGGTTGCGGATGTTTACGCAGACGGCTTTCTCCAGCCTCGTGTGGCTCAGGCGACGTGGGACTTCGCTGTGGATGGTGGCGCTATCAGTGCCATCGGGCTAGGTGTGACTATCCCGGCCAACTCCATCATCGTTGGTGGCGTTCTCGATATGCAGACTACTGCTACTTCGACGGACACTGGTACCGATAAGGCTACTGGTGCTATCTCAGTGGAGGGCGCTAACGATATCGTTTCTGCGGTCGCCATCGAGACTGGTACGCCTTGGGACCAAGGTTTGCAGGTTATCATTCCCAAGTTCACAGCGGGTACGATGGTCAAGGTGACCTCTGCTGCTGCGATCACGTTCACTATCGCTGTTGCGGCGATGCTGACAGGGAAGTTCACTGTTCATTTGTTCTACATTCCTACTCTCGTTGATGTCTAATGGGTGACCCCGGCGCGAGCAGAAATCTTCTGCGTCGCGTTGACCAGATGCTATCCTCGCAAGGGGATGGCACTGGTGTCATCGAGCAGGCTATTGCGGGTAGGACCGTCAGTGGGGCTACTACAGCCAGCCCCACTGTAGTCACTTGTACGACTCACGCTGTTGTCGTTGGTGACCTCGTGTTCATCGATGGTGTTACTGGGGTCACTGAGATCAATGGTATCACCAGAGTCCTCACGGCCTCAGATGCGAACACCTTGACCCTAGAGGACCTTGACGGTAACGCCATCGGCTCCGCTGGGTCCTTTGGTGGGACGGCTGACCTTCAGCCAGTGTTCAATGTTCAGCCTGCCGCAGGGCAGTCCTTCGATATCGACCGTCTGAATATCGCCGCTGGCGATGGGTCGGCGTTGGTTGTCGGTGGTATGCTGGGCGTTGCTGCCCTTACCAACGGCATCATCGTCGCTGTCTACCGTGGCTCTACGCTGCGGAAGACTTTGACGCCTACGCCTGTCAAGGGTTGGCATGATTGGGCGATGCTTGCGGGTAATGATATCTCCACGACCCACGAGGCCACGGGGAATAAGTTCGAGGTCGCTGCGCGTTGCACGTTCAGCAAGACTGAGGGCGAAATCCACTTGGAGGGCGATGAGGGCGACATCCTTGTGATGTACACCCAAGACGACCTTGACGGTCTTACCTTCTTTCAGGCTGCTGTACAGGGAGCCAACGAGAACATCTGGTAGTTCTATCTCGACAAGAAAAAGAGCCTTCCCCTTGACGGGAGGGCTCTTTTAGTTGAATATGTAACCTACAACGGTTACAGCCGATATACGGGAAGAATGGTAGTGGTACTAGTCCGGTTCTAAATCGCGACACAGACCACTTGATAGGTACAGCACCGGGTCGCCATAAGCACTCGCGCTGACTGCATATCTGTCCCGACCAGTATTCCCAGCGGGATCATCCGTCTGGGCGAAGGAGCCATATGGCAGAGGATTTCGAGAACGACGAGTTTGAGGACGAAGATGAGGATGACTCATCGGAGGACTCCGGGGACAAGTCCGGTGCAGCGGAGGAAAAGTCCAAGGGGTCGGAGGACTCAACTGCTTCCAAGCGAATCAAAGACTTGCAGAGCAAGGCGGACAAAGCAGTCGCCGAAGCGAACAAGTTGAAGAAGAAGTTGGAAGAGGCTGAATCTAAGGCTGCAAAGGGAGTGAATGAGGACGAGGCCGAAGTTCCGGCTGCCGTCAAAGAGTGGCTGATAGCGGCTCAGGATCGTGCGCAGACATCCTTTATGGACTCTGACCCACGCTTCAAGGAGTACGAGGTAGACCCGGCATTCATTACCGGCGATAGTCCCGCAGCGATGCAGGACTCCGCTAAGGCTTTGACCAAGTTGGTCGATAGTATCGAAGGCAAGTCGCGCAACAAGATTCTGGTTGAACATGGGTTTAGGCCCGAGCCAGCATCGTCTGAGCGTAACGAGCCAGTGAACTACACCACCATGGCCAAGGAAGAGTTTGCTAAGTTGCAGGAGAAGGCACTGTCAGGTGGCTTCCTGAAACGCAACTAAGCCTTAGACAAGGAAAATCATGGCTCTACAGACAACTGGTTCTGCCGGTCTGTCCGATGAGATGAAGACCTTCTACGATCGTATGCTCCTTGAGCGCACGGTCCCGAAGTTGCTTCACGGCATGTGGGGACAGGCCAAGAACATTCCGCGTAATGGCGGTAAGACAATCGAGTGGCGGAAGTTCTCCGCGCTCTCGACGGCTACCACACCGCTTGTGGAAGGCACCCTCTATTCGGACCTCAAGAATCTGACGGTCACTGCTATCACCGGTACGGTGGCTCAGTACGGTGACGCGGTCGGCTTCTCTGACTACGTTGACGTGGTTGCTATCGATAACCTGCTTGCGGAAGCGACGAAGATTCTTTCCGAGCAGGCCGTTCAGACCATTGATGAACTCATTCGTGACACGCTGGCTGCCGGTACTACCGTCAACTATGCGAACGGTGCCGCCAACCGCGTTGCCGTTGCTGCGAACGATGACTTCTCGGTCATGGACGGGGCGGGCTCGACTCAGATGGGTGGTTCCCTCGTGGACATCCGAACTATCGTGCTCGATATGGAACTCAACCGTGCTCGTCGCATCGGTGGTTTCTATCAGGCCATCACGCACCCCCGCGTGATGTTCGACATTCAGCAAACGACTGAATGGCGAGAGCAGCAGTTGTACGGAAACACCAACCGTATCGAGGTCGGTGGACTCGGCAATGTGTCCGATGGCCCCTCTCCGGTCGGCAACATCTACGGAGTCCAGTTCTGGGTTTCGGATGTCGCCAAGGTGTTCGCCAGCGCTGGCGCTGGCAGTATCGATGTTTACAGCATCCTCGTCTTCGGCGAAGATGCGTTCGGCTCGGTGAACCTTGCCGAGGGTAACCTCCAAACCATCTACAAGCCTCTTGGCTCAGCGGGTACAGCAGACCCCTTGGATCAGCAGCAAACGATGGGCTGGAAGGTTCTCTTCGGAACGAAGATTCTCCAGCAGGACTTCATGCTCCGTTATGAGTGTGCGGTTTCAACCTCTTAAGTGAGGCATAGCGGAGGGGCTTCGGCCCCTCCGCACCACAACAAGAAGGAAACAATGGCTAACCCTACACCCATCGCTGACAGTCAGCCGACTGCTCAGACCCGACGCGTGAGTAAACTTCAACAGATGAAGGAGTACTTTGCAGAGCAGGACCGGGAGACTGTCCGTATCCGCAAGGAAGATGGCGACCAGACTGTCCGTGTGAATGGCTACGGCTTCCGTATCCAATCAGGCGTACCCGTCAAGGTCCCGACTGACATCGCTGAGATGCTGCGCACCGCGAACCTTGCGTAATGGGCGACGGCAACATCAACGGAACTTCTACCTACACGCTTGTACGCGAGTTGGCGGTAGAGGTGAAGTTGATTCGAGATACAGTTCAAGCCAACTCGCATGACCTTAAGGCCATCAAGTGGGCTGGCGGTATCATCATCACAACGGTGATCGCCATGGCTCTCGTTGCCCTCTCCCCTATCGTTGGGTAGCATTTCCGAGTAGAATAGGGGCACGATGACTACTTACGCAGGCGACCAGATCGACCAGTTGCGGGACTTGCTCGTGGACCCCACGGACACGCAAGTCACCTTCGCCATGAAGTTGTTCTACCTGAACCAAGCCATGAGGGCCATGTACCCTCGTGTCTTTCGTGTCGTTACTGACGCGACCACGGCTTTCGTAGATGACACGTTCTACTACACCTTGCCAGCAGCCGTGCGTGGCGGGCATCTCTTCCTTGTCGAAGCGAGCAAGACCTTGGACACTGACTACTTCCGGCCTCTCGATTATGACGAGTATGACATCATCCCACAGGCTGCGGGCGCGGACATCATCAGCATCACTTGGGACCCCGGTACCGTGTTCGGTGGTGGGGGTCTTATCAGGTTCCACGCGGTCGTACCGGCAACAGTGTATGTCGCCGCTGACTATGCTGCCGCTCAGGCAGAGGTCTACACCTATCCTGACTACACCATGGAGGGGCCTGTCCTCTATGCTATGTCTCGTATCATGGCCGTCCCTCTGGACCGGCGCATGGATTACACACGGCACTCTGTCCAGAATCAGAACCGCGCTGCGACTCCGCAGGAGATCGTTGCTGTTTCGGCTTACTGGCTCGATGAGTTCGAGAGGCGGGTCGAAGAGTGGAGGATGGCACTTCCGCAGGGCAGGTACTAAGTGGCGTCTGTAGGGGGAACCCACCATGTCAAGATCGGTGACATCTACTGCTTGGTCACCCCCGGTGGGTACCGGCGACGTCAGGCCCCCCTTCGAGGTGCGCGAGTCACCTCTGGGGACCGTTCATGGTCCGACCTGTCTGTGTGGCAGGTGTGGAACCAACATTGTTGGGCCGGTGGCTTGGGAGCCGATGAATGGCAAGACGATTCCATGTACGCGGAAGCGGTGGGCATGGACACAACGAATCACGAACAGATGTCTCTTTCCCGTGACCTCTCCCTATGCACCGGTGGCACCCTAGACTCTCAGTCTCTCGATGTCGAACGGCGCTTCATCATCTACAAGAAGCCTAACGGGAACAAGCGGCTCTACTGCATCACCATCCTAGAGGCTTCCTCTGGGGATGGCTCCCGGCTGTGGAAGTACACGCAGTCCACGAACACTTGGGCGCTCATCAAGAC
>SDBT01016819.1_pt1 | contig 11566 bp, 15 predicted proteins | sample 2277101 | NCBI WGS metagenome assembly SDBT01 (sample SAMN10404973, study PRJNA504765) | marine sediment metagenome | isolation source: marine sediment core GS10_PC15, 103 cmbsf | place: Arctic Ocean: Southern Knipovich Ridge | collected 2010
CTTACACAGCTAGAGGAAGGGCCATATTATTAAATGATCAAACTAAACAAGATATAATGAATAAAATAGTTAGTATGTTAAATGATTTTCCTAGAAGAGATTCAAGAAGAAGAAAATTTCAAATAAGCTTTTGGGATGGTGTAAGAAGTGCTCAAAATTTTTTTAATTCAACATATGAAGATTTAAATGAAATGAGAAGAAAAATACCAGAAATAATAGAAGATATTCTTTCAAGATATAGAGATTATAAAATAAAAAGAATAACTGTTAATATGACAAGTCCAGATTTTAATTTTGGGAGGCAAATAGTTTATGGATCATTAACTAAAAATCAAAAATTTTTAAAAAGTTATTTATCTAATTTATTTAAAAATAATAATAATTTAACAAGAGCAACAATGATAAGAAAAACAAAGGAATTAACAAATAAATATTCAATTATTTCACCAATAACAAAAAAGAATTGCTTTATTATAGCTTGTTATATAGCAAAAAATAAAAAAAGACCTAATAAATCATTAATAAATACAGTAAATAAATTCATAAAAGATAATAAATTATCAAAAGAAATAAGAAGTATTGAAAATTTATCAAAATATATGAGTTTAAAAATGAAAGTTAATATAATAGTAACAGATAATAATTTTAGAATTTATAAATCTATAAGTGACCATGATCAAACTATTAATTTATTTGTATTTGGATCACATATATATGCTTTAATAGATAAAAAAGAAGGTTTAAAATGTGATTTCTTTAATGATAAAGGTGATTTACCTACAGAATATTCTAAAAAAATTGAAAATAAAATAATAGAAAAAAAAGATGATTTTAAAATTTGTACTTATGATTTAGAAACTTGTGATGAAATAGATGAAAAGAAATTTAAAAATAAAGCTGTTACTTATGCTGTTGGTTTTTATGATGGAAATATTTATAAAGATTTCTATAAATGTGATTATGAAGATCCTATAAAGGAATTTATAAAATATTTAATAAATGGAAAATTAGAAAAAATAATTATATATGCTCATAATGGTGGTAAATTTGATTTATGGTTAATTTTAAGACATTTATTAAATAATTGTTATGGAATAATAACAAACATAATTGTTAAAAATGGCAGAATAATTAATTTACTATTCAGATCAAAAGGAAAAGAAATATATTTCAGAGATTCAATTTGTTTTTTATTATGTTCATTAGATGAATTATGTAATTCATTTAAAACAAAAACCAAAAAATTAATTGATGATGTTGATCATGATAAAATAAATATTAATAATTGTGGAACAAAAGAAATAAAAGAATATACACAACAATATTTAAAAAATGATAATTTATGTTTATATGAACTTTTGATAAATTTTGATAAAATAATAAAAGAAAAATTAACAAATAATAAATTTGGAATTAAAGAAGTTTTGACAAATGCATCAATAGCAAGAAATATATTTTTATTAGAATATTATAAAAAAGATCAAATACCAATTTATAATATTACAGATGAACAAGATGAATATTTAAGAGAGTTTTATTTTGGTGGTAGAAATGAATGCTTTGAACATTTAGGATTAATAGAAGGTAAATTATATTATTATGATTTTTGTTCTTTATATCCATATTGTTTATTAAAAAATATGCCATATGGTAAACCAAAAATATTAAATTTTGATGATTTAATAATAGATAATAATACAAATGAAAATATTTATAAAGATTGGTTTGGATTTGTTGAAGTTGAATTAAAACATATTCATAAAAGAAATAAACCTTTTCATGCTATTAAAAAAAATCATAAATTATTATTTCCATATTTTAAAAATTATCATAGATTAATAATTACAAGTGAAGAATTAAAATACAGTTTACAAAAAGATTTGGGATATAGATATAAAATTAAAAAAGTACTTAATTATAAATATTCAAAATATTATGCAGAAATGATTAAACACCTTTATAAATTAAAAATAGATGCACAAATAGAAAATAATACATCATTAAGACTAATTGCAAAAATAATAATAAATGCATCATATGGATTTTGGGGAATAAAAAGAAAAATTGAAAATATTGAAATATTTAGACCAAAAAATGGAGATATTGAAAATAAAAAAATGAGAATAATAAATAAATTTAATGATTATTTTGAATCAAATAAATTAATTGATTATGAATTAGATCATAATGGATATTCATTTTTTAAATTTGAAGATAAATTAAAAGTAAGTTGTTCAAATGTTGGAATTGCATTTTTTACTTGTGCTTATGCAAGAACTAAATTATATGATTTATTTCATGATATAAAAAGAAAAAAAGGATTAATTTATTATTGTGATACTGATTCAGTAATAACTAATTTTAATATTGAAAGAAACCCAGAATTAAGAAGAAAATATATAACACCAATAAATGAAAAAGTAAGATTAGGAGATTTAACAAATGAATCAGATCAAAAACAAGGATATTATAAAAAATTAATTACATTAGGAAATAAAATATATTATTTAAAAAATTTAGATTTAGAAAAAAAGAAAGAATTATTAAAATTCAAAGGTTTGAATATTAAAAAATATTATGAAAAAAGAATTATTGATTATGAACATAAAATAATAGAATTTAGGAATTTAAAAAAGAAATGTAAAAATGAATGTGATTGTTGTGTAAAATTTTCTGAAAAAGATTTTGATTTATTAAATAATGGTTATTATTTATCTTGTGAATGTATGACATTTGAAAGTGGATCAAATATAATTTATAAAGATAAAAATGTAAATAAAGTAATAAATAATATATCTTTTAAGAAAATGTATTTAAAAGGTAATGTTGATAAAAATAATAAAATTATACCATTTAATATATAATAATAATTTTTTTAAAGTATTATTATATATGGAAGAAATACAAATATATTATTTATGTGATTCTTGTAATAATATAAAACCAAAAAAAAATTTTTCAATATGTGATTGTAATGTAATTTGTGATCATTGTTTAGAAAATTATAAATGTAAATGTGAGTTATCAGTAATAGAAATTGAAAATATAAAAAAATTAAAATATAAATTACTTACAATAAAAGATAAAATATATTTTACTTATTTAAGAGAAGAATAATAAAACTATATTTTTAAAATATGTAGTTTTATTATATATAATGGGAGTTGATTTTAATTATTGCATATTTTGCGAGGAATGTGTATGGGAAGGTGATTTTGAACAATGTGATGAATGCTATGATTTAATAGCTTGTAATGAATGTAAAGGTAAATATAAATGTGATTGTGAATTAACAGATAAAGAAAATAAAGAATTAACTAAATTAGATTATAAATTAGCTACAATAAAAGAAAAAATAAATTTTATATATTTGAAATGATACTAAAACTATATTTTTAAAATATATAGTTTTATTATATATGATAGAATCAATAAAAATAATTGATAAAACTAATAGAGTTCAATATATTTTTAAACCTAATAGTGAAATAATTAAAAATAATCAAAAAATTTATATTACTAATGAAGTAATAAAATCAAAAAGAGTTGGGAGACCATTAGATAAAAAAAGTGATTATAAGCATAAATTACATCAATATAAAATTAAAATAGATGAGTTTGAAAAAGTTTATCCTACTTTAGTAAAAGCTTCACAAGATAAAGATTTATTAGATAAAGGAATTAATTACACAACTTTATTAAATGTATCAAGAGGAGCAATTAAAAAGAAATGGAATAATTTGAAAATTGAAAAAATAAATATAAAGTAATAATATAAATATGGGTAAATTTACAATAACTCAAGATATGGTAAATAAATTAAAAAGAATTAAATCAAATAATAGATTGTTTGTATTAAGAATATTATTTGATAAAACTAAAATTAAAACAGTAGGAGATGCAAATAATATTACTAATGCTTTAATTGGTAAAAGAAATAATTCTAATCTAACAGAATTTCTTAATGGTGATATATCAGCCTCAACAAATGTAAATGCTGATCCTTTTAATAAAAGATCAATTATTAATTTAGGACAAGGAGTAAAATTAGATATTGGAAAATTTAATAAACCAGTTCCAAGACCTGGACCAGATGAATTTTTTTTTGCAGGAGATCAACAAATTATAAAAATACCAATATCTGGGACAGTTATACAAACATCAAATCCAGGAAATAAAAATATGGGTAAATTTATAATAACTCAAGATATGGTTAATAAAATAAAAAGGATTAAAAACAGTGGAGAAGTGATATCAAGAATTATTATTAGACCTAGTTTTAATAAACCTTTTAATGATATATTAAAAATAGGTAAAGCGTTAATAGGTCCAAAAAATATTATTAGTTCGGATATTGCAGGAAACGGAACTATTTTTTTATTTACTAATATATTTACAGATGATATAGAGGCTAAAAGTATAAGATTAGTAAAAGATATATTTCTTATAGCAGGAAAATCTATGGATTTTGAACGTGTAGAACAAAATATAATAGTACCAACAGCTGGAACAGTTATTAATTTATCAAATCCAGGAAATAAAAATCAAGTTAGAACAAATTTAATTTTTGCAAATCCAACATTTAATAAAAGAAGTGCTGAAGTATTTGCTCGTGGAATGGGTTTTCCAGTAGGAAAAATAACACAATTACCAAATGCAATTGATATACAAACATCACAAAAATTTAATCCAAGAAATTTTAAATTTACTAAAAATAGAAGAATAAATAATAAAATTGTTGAAAAAATATTAACTAATAGATTAATATAAAATGAGTAAGGTACAAAGTATAATATTTAATCGTGAATTTTGGACTATTTCAAAAGCCTCAGAATGGATTAAAAGAAATGGTTTTAAAATAAAGAAAATAGATTTACCTGCAGATGGGAAAAGTATAAGATTTAGACAAGAAGATCCAAAAAAATTTAAAAGATTTCGTATTAAAAAAATAACTCCAAATATTAAATTTATTTTTGGATTTGTATAATATATAAATATGAGTAATCAAATCCCTAGAAATATAAGAACTAGATATTATCCACTAAAAAAAACAAATTCTTATTCTTTTTTAGTAGATTTAGCAATTCCAAAAGATACACCTGTAAATTTACAATATCCAAACCAAATATTAAATGAAATAGGACCAAATTTTCAATATATTGGAGGTATTATAACTATTAAAGATGATAAAAATTTTCCAAATATTGAAGGAATGTATACATTTAATTTTGTTGTAAGTTGGAGTTCAACAAATACAGGTTTAAGAATTTTATATTTTCAAAAAAATAATAATATTAATAGACCATGTTTAACAATAGATGAAGGTTTATCAGCAGGAAATTCAAGAGTACAAAGCGGTTCATGTACTGTACATTTAATAATGGGAGATACCATAAAAATAATTGTAGAACAAACTAGTAATCAGGCAACCTTAAATATTGAAGGATCATCAACAACAGTTAATTTTTCTAATTTAGAAATTAATTTGATCCAATAATAAAAATATATAAAAATATATAATATATATATATTAACATGTCAAATCAAGTTTTCAGGAATGAAATAAGCCGCTACTTTCCATTAAAAAAACAAAATACATATTTTATGAATAATGATGTTGTAATTACAGATGTTACACCTACAAACTTAGAGTATGATATACAATTAACTGATGAAATAGGAACAGGATTAACATATGTAGGTGGTATTTTTACTATTGCAAATGTTAGTGCAGAAGGTGAATATACATTTAATTTTGTCGTTACATGGGCTACAAATTCTGTAGGTTTTCGTATTGTATGGGGTATAAGAAATACTGAAATAGTCAGAAGAGGATTATTGTTAAGTGTACCGGTAACTGCTAATTTTACATCTCAATCTGTATCAATTACTTCCTCTATGAAATTAGGTGATACCTTTAAAATACAAGTTGAGCAAACATCAGGAGGAGGAAATTTAAATGTTATTGGTGCTGTAACTTCATCATCAAATAGATCTAATTTACAAGTAAATCTTATACAATAATTTTTTAAAAATATATTATATAATTTAAAAAAAATATATAATATAAATAATATATTACAATGACACAAGCAGAACAAGATTTAGCTTTTATCAGCGATAAAAGAGTTCAACTCAACGCCCCAGGCTTTATTATAGATAACAATTATTATACTAAATTAAACAGTACTGTTGATAGAGCAGAGACCAGCTGGAATATTGGCCGCTTCCGTCAATCATTATCATCATCAAATTTTGGTGCTCAATCAACGGTTATAATTCCAAGATCTTCAATGTTAAGACAAGTTTATCTTCATCTTATATTACCCCCTATAGAGGCAAATAGTGGACTATGTAGAGGGTGGGGGTTAGCATCGATAGCAGATGTTTCCTATTTAATGGGATCTGCAAACGTATAATTTTTTTGCGTTGAAAAGTAAGAAGCCAAGAAAATTTTAGATAATCTTGGATAAATATTTAAGCGGACTAAATTTTAAATTCCGTTCTTACTAGTGTGATTTTTATCATGCGACACTGTCAAAATGCGGGAACGTCCTAAAATATTAAATACTAATTATTAATAGTAATATTAATAAGGCTTAGAAAAAACTAAGTAGTAAAAATTTAATAATTGGATAATCTGCAGCCAAGCACATTTTAAATGTGTGCAGTTCAACGACTGGATGTCAGCGGGTCATTTTTAAATGGCTTAAGGTACAGTCTAGTCCTATAAGGAAACTTACAGGTATTTCGATCACAACTACAATTAAACGGCCAGTCCCATTTCCAGATACAGATGATACAAGAAATGACTGCAGAAAGGCGAAGTGAAGTTCTAAGATTGGCGGGAGAAGAAATTTTAAACCCAACCCCTGGAATAAATCAACATGCAGTTATACAAATAATGCTTCCTTTTTCAAGCGCTGGAATTGCTAAGAAACCATTCGATACAACCTTATTAGATAGTCCTATTACAATAAGTGTTCAGTTCAATAATTCTGATAGTTTCTATATTGGTACAGGAACTAGACCTTTAGGTTTCATATCAGCTATAATATCCACAGCTCAGGGAGATTTACAAAACAAATCACAAAGTTTGAGAGGTGCACTTGTTAGGCAGCCCTCAATGCGATATTCATATCCGTTTATCCATTCTCAATCTATTCCTATTAATGTTACTTCAAATTTTCCTCTTTTAAATATAAATCAGATAACAGGTTTTATAAATGCAGATTTAATTGCAATATCATTTGGTTATATTTTAGCTTCTGAATTTACAGGTACAGGATCAGCAAGTCCATCACCATTTAACTATGCAAGGGTGACAGATGTTACACTTGATTTCAATGGTACAGTAATGTATAAAGCTATAAATCAAGATTATAGACTTTATAATATGCAGGATGAACTTGGAGCCTCTTATGTTGAAAATTCTGTAATAGCTCCAGCTGATACAGCCCCTTTTACAAGTTTACCAGTAAATAGTTACGTAATAGCAATAGATTTTTCACAACTTCCTTCTTATTCTTTTTCTGATAGATTTTATAATACATTCAGAATCGGAAATAACACGATGAACTTATCAGCTACGTTGCCAACAGCAGGAAATTATTTCCTTTTTTTAACATACCATTATAATGGTATAATATCTGTTAACGGAGACGCCAATATCTTTTTTGATTAATTTTAAAATAAATATTATATTATTAAAAAAAAAAACAATATAATATATATATAAATGGCGTCAGTAATTTTTCCAGCAATAGCAGGAATAGCAGCTCAATTTTTACCACAAATTATTAAAGTAATTGGACAAACAGTAGAAGGTGTATCAAAAGGAAAAGGAATTTTACCATCAATAGGTGGAGCTTTAGAAAAAACCTTTTTAGATATAAATGATACAATGGCAAAAGCACAACCAAGACCAACGGATAATATGATACCAGTAAGTTTAGCACGTCGATTATTAGGAGAAGCTGGTCGAAGAGTAATACCACAAATAGGAAGAATAGTATCTGGATTTATTGGAGGAGGAGGTAAAGGACCAGGACGTCCAATAAGAGAAAAAGAAAAAGAAGAAATATTAAAAGCAACATTCCCTCAAATATCAAGAAAAGTAGGTAGAAAACGAAGAAGAAGGAAAAAGAAAAAAAAAAGGAAAAAGAAAAAGAAAAAAAAGAATTTTCCAGCAAAAAGGAAATTTAAAAGAGTAATATAAATTAAAAAAATATTTATATATATTATAAATATATATAAATGTCTGAGAAAGCACAAAGAATTATATTTGAAACTGGTGTCACTGATACTTTACAAGATTCAAATAGAGCTGAAGAAGAACCACAAGTATTAAAAATCAGAGCTCAAAATTCAAGTAATATTTTTATTGATGTTCAAAGTAGATCAACACAATTAGATATTCCACCAGTAAGTATATTATTATCATCTACAAATAATTCATTATATTTAAGAAATATTGTAAGATTAGCAGTTTCTAAAATATTCGTTCAATGGCAAACACCAAATATTAATTCAAGAAATAATGTTGTTACATATTTTTCAAGTGTAACAGGAACTTTACATAGTTCACTAATTCCAACAGGTTTTTATAATACTCGATTAATAGCTATGAATGCGCTTGTAGTTGCTTTAAATGCTCCATTTTTTGGTGGTGCTTCTGGTCTTGTTTTTTCGCATGTTATTCAACCTTTAAATCCTACATGTTCATTATTATCGGCTGTTGGTGGTAATTTTAGATTTGAATTATCAAGTCCAATGATTGTTTTTGGTGAACAATTATTTAATTTACCAAAAGATCAAACACCAACAGCATCAAAATTTGTTGGTTCTATGGCTTTACTATATACAAGATATATTGATTTTAGAAGTAGAATATTAAATCAATGGACTAAAAATCCTAATACATCAAATAGATCAGGAGCAAATAATTTATTATTTAGATTCTTTTTAAATAATCCTTTAGGAATTGAAGGTCCATTAGCTGAAACAATTCAAAATTTAGTTTATTTCGCTCAAAAACCTTCATTTACTATACAATCGCCAGATTTTCAATTAAATGATCAGTTTGGATTTACTTTAATAACTGGACAATGTGCAGAAGAAACATCAAGCGGGTTCTTTTGGGATATTGTTTTAGTATCTGAAACTTAATTTTATTTAAATAATTATATCTAAATTATTTAAATAAACTTTGAAAATTTAGATTCTTTTTTTAATGATTTTATTTGTTCTTTCATAAATTCTCTTACAATTCTAATTGGTGGACATTCTCTAATAATAAAAGCTGGTCCGAATTCATCATCTGTTTCATCATCGCTTTCATTTGTTTCATCTGTAAAATCTGTATCTGTAAAATCAGAATCATCTACAACTAGTTCTCTTAAATTATTCATAAATGAATTTTTGTCCATATTTTGATATATAATATCTATAGATATTATATATATATAATGAATAGATTTAAAAAAGTTACATTATTTGATACAGAAAAAAATATGAGAACTGGAAGGGGAATGACTACAGTTAATATTAAAATTAATGGATTAACAGAAGAAGAAATAAAAGAAGAAATAAAAATGATTAGAGAAGATCAAAAATTAAAAAATAGAGAATTTAAAATGAATAATAAAAATGGAATTACAACAGGACCAAAATTTAAAATTAAATTACCAAAAGTTAAAGTTTTGAAAACATTAAAATTACAATTAGATAAAAATACTGGAAATACAACAGCTATTTTAGGAAGTTCAAAAACTGGCAAAACTACCGTAATGATGCATATATTCGAGAAATTTTATAATAAACCAAAATTTATAAATTCTTTATTTTCTAGAAGTCCACAAATTCTATTATATAAAGGAAGAAAAAATTTATTAAAAGGTCAGGGATTTGGTATAATAGGAAATGATTATATTGAATTACAATCTTTTATTAATACACATTGTAATAATAAATATCCATTTATAAATTTTTTCGATGATATACTTGATATGAGATTCAACAAAATATTAAGAGATTTAGTATTAACTTTAAGAAATTCAAATTTATCATTTGTTGGTGCTATGCAAGCAACAAAATTATTATCCAAAGATATTAGAGGAAATGTTAATAATATAATTGCTATGAACTTTAATAATGAAGAATTGGCTGAAGATGTTATTAATATTTATTTAAAGAGTTCATTTATTAAATTAGGATTAAATACACCAAATGAAAGATTATTATTTTATAAAAAAATGACAAAAGACAGAGGATTTATTTATATTGATCCACTTAATCATATTATTACATTTCATAGAATACCTTTGGAAACTTTGATTAAAAAAAGAAATTAAATAATTTTATTTAAATTATTTAATTTATCCTCATGGTCGGAATCGAACCAACTAACATCTAGCGTTACTCCACAGTATCGAGACGGAATCGAACCGTTATTGCCATACTTCTTTCCTAATTAGATTATCAATGAGGTTTTTGCGATGCACAGGAATCGAACCCGTATTCTCCACTAGGAAGGAAGAGATCATACCATTAGATCAACAACGCAATGATATTATATATATCATTGCCTTAAGTATTTAATAACTTTCATAAGATGAATCACTTGTATAAGATGATTCAGTTTCTGATTCTGTTGTAGATGAATCTGATTCATATACAACTTTCTTTTTTGGTTTTCTTTTCTTTTTTTGTTTTAATAATCTTTCATTTGCTTTCCTAAATGGTTGAACATGATTATTTTTACGTTTATGTTTCTTTCCTTTTTTTCTTTTTTTAGGGATATCAATTGGTCTATTTTTAAAAACCCCCTTTAACACAAGTTTACGGTATGTTGGGCCTCCTACTCTGATATATCTGTTAGATTCTGGATTTACTACTTGTTTTCCTGACATTTAAATTACTATATATTAATAAAAGAAGATTTTTATAGTTTTTTTGAGATTATATCAGTTTTTTTAGCTTTTTCTTGCTTTCGCAGCTCTTGCTTTTTTTAAATTTTCTAGTCTTTGCCTTCTAATTCGTTTTTTTTTTCTTTTACCAGCAACTTCAAAGGCTATATTTCTTATTTTTCTTTTTTGTTCTCTTATTTTTCGTGGTGCTCTTTTTGGTCTTGGAGGAGCTTTTCTTTTTCTTGGTTCTCTTTTTCTACCTGCTTTTTTTTCTATTAATTCATTTGCTTTTTTTCTTAAAAAAACATCTGCTGTCATTTTTCTCTTTATTTGATTAATCATTCCAGCTTTTCTAGTTCCTTTTTTAAATATTATACAATCATTTCTATTATTAAATTTTTGTAATTGTCTTAATTCTTTAATTGTTAAATTTGATAAAGTCATATGATATAATATTATATAATTATCTTGGATGTAAATAATTTAATCCTATTTCTGTAAAATGATTTGGTTGTTTTTGTAATGTTCTCATTTCGAACATACCTGTAAATAAAGTACTTTTTCTTATAACCAACATTAATCTAGGTGGTAAACTTTTTAATAGTATTATAAAAAATTTATTTCTTATTAATGGAATTAAAGAAGAATCAGTTATATGA
>SDBT01016820.1_pt1 | contig 11566 bp, 14 predicted proteins | sample 2277101 | NCBI WGS metagenome assembly SDBT01 (sample SAMN10404973, study PRJNA504765) | marine sediment metagenome | isolation source: marine sediment core GS10_PC15, 103 cmbsf | place: Arctic Ocean: Southern Knipovich Ridge | collected 2010
ACGAAAGGAAGTGCACTAACTGAATTAACCGCACCAACACTCGACGATTTATTCTATATGATAGACGCACCGGGAAGTACACCGGCGTCTCGAAAAGCAACTGGCACTAACATCTTTGCTATGTACTTCAACGTCAACACTGAGACACTCGCAGCCAATAAGACATTAGTAGATACCGATGTCCGTAACCACCGGCTGGATCCCGCAGCTGTCCGAGACCTTACGATGCCGGCTGAAAGTGCGTCGAACCATGACTACATGGTGACGAACACTGCAAGCCAATTCGACGAGGACATCACAGTAAAGAGCGATGCACCGGCGACAATTGGCATTATCAGAGCCGGGGAAACTGGACACATTGTTTCGGACGGAACTACTTGGACCCTTACAATCGTCGCCAATAAGTGGCAGAACATTCAGATGCCTCTGTTTGCAGCAACTACCGACCACGCAGTTAAAGACGACGCTACTTCCTTTGTAGTAAACGACGAGATTGACGGCTGGAATATCGCTCTTCCCCAGGCTCAAATTACGGGGACGAACGGAATTACAGGCGTCCTAACAATTCAACTAAGAAACAAGACGCAAGCAGCGGATATTCTTTCTACTTTAATTTCCGTAGCAACGGGTGAAGACGGTTCTAACACACACGGAACTCCTCCTGTTGTAAACGTCGCAGAAGATGACCTCACTCTTTACGATGTGATTGTCGTCGACGTGGACACAATTCACTCCGGCACCGCAGGTAAAGGTTTAGTTGTTTCGGTTCCTCTTTGGAGACCAGTATAAATGGCAGCACCAGTAATTCAGTCACAGAGTGCTTTAGTAAAGCAGACTATTTCTACTACAATAACAATCACTAAACCTAGTGGCGTTGTAGAAGGTGATTTCCTACTTGCGTGTTTAATTAAAGATGACGATGATGCTATTACCGGCGTCCCTACTGGTTGGACAGCAATAGAAGATACACCCGCTTCTACGTCCGCACGTGTGGCTTCTTATAAAAAAATAGCAACAGGAAGTGAACCAGCAGATTATACGTGGACAGGAGATAGCGAGCAGTGGCTTGGTATAATTTTTAGAATTGATGGACACGACCCAGCGGCTCCCGTTAATATATCAGACGAAAATTCTGGCAACAGCACGTCACCTACTTCTCCAGACGTAATTACTACAGTTGACGAGTGTTTAATTTTTGCCTTTTTTGGGTCAAACACAGACACAACACCAGTATCAGTAGACGGATCACTTACAGAAGTATTCGCGGATGTTTCAGTCCCAGCTGATGGTGGTGCAGTTTCAGGTGCAGGTGGTTGGGAAAATTTAGCTTCTGCAGGAGCCTCAGGAACAAATATACACAGCCAAAATAGCGCACAAGCATGGGCAGCTCATACGATCGCGATTGCCCCTGCAATTGTGTCCCTTGTCGAACTCACACACATCATTCACTTATCATAATGCGACAACCAGCTAAAACTATTTGGCGTGGCGAAAACCACCCATCAAACGATTTTAATCTTAACGCTCCATGGGGATGGACTTTCCCTGCACTCCGAGCTTTCTATTACACCCCGCGCGGAACGCAAGTACGTAACCGCTATAGTCCAACAAATCTCATGCAGCTTCGTCGGATGCAAATTGACGACACTGCGGCGGCCAAGCTTTTCATAATAGCACAGGGGCTTTTCAATCCCGACGGTAACAAAGATAACTACGGGAACTCCGGCACACAGATCTCGTTGTACGGTCCATGGCTTGATTTTCCTGAATGGCCAATCGCGCAAGGAATCACAGGGGAGGACAACCCGGTGATGGTTTTGGAGAAGCAGACTGATGGCTGGCTGCGCATAGAAACATTCAACCGGGACAACTGGGATTACTCCCGTCGTACACCTGCCTCTCACCCTTGGCTCTATTGTCTGAAACTCCCTTCATTAGCCCGCGGCAGTCTTGTTCGTGGTAATGCAATTGACTCCCGAGGCGTTAGCTTTCCCCTGCTTAGCAGGTCCCAAGCTTGGTTACCCCCAGACAGTGTAGAATACATTAGTAACTTTGATGAATTTATAATACAAAAGGAAGTTGAACCTGTGCCCGAACCCATCGTACCAATTGTTATACCCACACCGAAGCTTTCAATCCTCAATACTCTTCGAGAATTAATCGCAAAGACTGGCTGGGAAAAAGTAGACGGCTCTTGGATTTACACCCGTCCCGAACGCAAGTTCGAATGGCCCACAATTTCGAAAGTAGTTACACAGCAATTTGGCAAACGACCCGAAGTCTACGGACAGTGGGGACTACCTGGCCACAACGGCTTGGACATGCGAGTCCTTAGCAGCGGCACAGCAATCAATGCTGCATGGGATGGAAAAGTCATTCAAATCGGTATAGACTCCGGCGGCGGTTACGGAAACTACGTGGCCACTGAAGGTGTATACGAAGGTGTGAAGTATATTTTCATGTACGCTCACTTACAATACCCATCCAAGCTCAGACTTGGCGACAAAATCCGCGCAGGCAGATTCATAGGACCAGCTGGCTCCACTGGCTTTTCATCCGGAGCTCATTTACATTTTCACATGCGAACACTTGAAGGCGAATATCCGCCCGTTGGCCAGGAAGCTTGGCCGCGACAGTACGTGGATCCAGAACCTTTCTTCTCTCATATCAACTATAAGATTGTATAAACTATCCTGTTTATAGATTGGTAATAGGACCCAAGATACTATGACACCCAAGCCTCCAACAAACGGCGACAAAGTTAGCGCCAAGGAATTCTACTTAGCTCAAATGAAAACCAACGAAAAGATTGGTAAGTATCATAGTGAAGTCAAAGTCCTCATTGCTGAAGTCACGGCAATGAACCGCCAAATCGGAATTAACGTAAACGATATTAAGTCAATTCGAACCTCAAATAAATTATGGATTAGTGCGTCAGCATTCTTTGCTGCTTTGGCGGGTGTCCTTTTCAATCGGTAACGTGGTAGAATTCCCCGTTAGTTTTATCAACTTACTTTAGGAGGCTGAATGGCGACATCCGAAATACGGACGCGCAAACCGAAGATACTTTTCTTCGACATCGAAACAACCCCGCTGATTGGATACGCGTGGCGGAAGTGGGACACAAATTTAATAAATATTCTCGATGATTTCTACATTTTATCAGTTGGCTACCAGTGGGAAGGTAGTGAAGAGCAAGTACAAATTCTTCCCAATTTCGAACTCTACCGTGACGACCCCAACAACGACCAGTCTCTGGTAGCTTTTATTTGGGATTTGTTTGACACCGCAGACGTAGTCATCGGCCATAATTCAAACAGCTTCGATATTAAGAAAGTAAACGCACGATTCCTATACCATAAAATACGACCACCAGCTCCATATAAATCTGTCGACACACTCGGCATTGCACGAAAGCATTTCAAGATGACCAGTAACAAGCTGGATGACATCGGTCAGCACCTTGGTGTGGGCGGAAAGATAAAACACAGCGGCTTCCAAATGTGGTTGGACGTGATGGCTGGTGACATGAAGGCATGGAAAGAAATGGCGAAGTACAATCTCCGCGACATCACGTTGCTGCGAGATGTTTATATGGCAATGCGGCCTTGGATTCGCACTCACCCCAATATGAACCTGCTGCAAGGCACGATGTATGCGTGCCCCAACTGCGGCAGTTTCAATGTGTATAAAAACGGGACTTCCCGAACTCGTGTTACTGAGTGGCAGCAATATCACTGCAAGGATTGTAAAGCCTGGTCGAAAGCTCCAAAGTTCAAGATTCACAGATAAGTAACGACTAGAGCGGGGAACAGACTGAAATCTGGGACGTCCCCAGTGACTTCTAAGAGAGTCTAGCCGGCAAGTTGACTGGTTACATGGCTACTTCTAGGAACTCACTGGGGACGTTTCTTCTTAAAAGAAAAATCCTTCATTGATGTGGAAATCTGAAAACTGCTTTTCGAATTAGCAGATGGGTGCGATCCATTTTTCAGACCTCCATTCAATGAAGGATTTTCCGAAACCGCGACTTCAAATTTGCGGAATGTGCGAGGCTTCTAATCGGAGAGATATGTTTACATTATACCACGTTTCTGATTGGAAGATTCATCGCTGCGAGGGTTAGAAAAAATATTCCTAATATCGCGTTTAGAAAACTTGTTGCAGTAACCAATGTCCAAACTCCACCACACAACAAACATAAAAACGAAAACATTCTTAGTCCTTTATACATTATCAACCTCCTCAAAATCAGTCAAAATTAGCGGCGGCGTGAGGTCGAACCAAATCCACATCAAGCCATTCGCCTTGTCAGTTCTGCAGTGTTGATACTGCGGTACATCTGCTGCTGCATTGTGTGCCATCGTCCGTAAAGCTTCTACAGTGTACTCCAAGTTTTGGTAAGGAATTCGAGCAACCTCGCCGGTGGCCACTAAAGCACTCATGAAATCTCCCATACTAAACTTGCGCTTCACTCGCTTCGTCATTCTTTCCGGCACGTCGCGTTTTGCAACTATACGAATTCCAGCCTTCACCAACTCAAAAAATTGTTCACCCTTCATTGCTTCAGTCGTTGTCATTAGTCTACCTCCACATCTTGTTGTTCAGAGTCAATACAATCGTAGCACATGTTAGCAGCGGACTCGTCATCCGGGTGCATTGCGCTTCCACACACAGGGCAGTCGTTCCAGTCTCGCGCATGATGATCGATGGGTCCGTCCCATCCTTGAAAAAGTATGTTGCCTGTCATCTAAACCACCGCGGAAATTTTCATATAGTTGACTGCGGTCCAATCTGCATACTTTCGATTATTCTCCTTCAGCCAATGCAACACAGACTTGAATGTTGATTTGTTAAAACGAGTATTAATTTTGAATGTTACGACTTCGTCAGAATTTGGGTCCATCAAAACAATTTTCTGGTTGGACGTGTGCTTCTTCACAGACGCAATCTTGAGTAGGTTATCGCCGAGCCAAATTTCCCAATCACCTTCTTTGTCTTCTCTGTTAAACTCAGAGTACCAAGTAGTTGTAGTGCGTACGAGTTCCTTGAATTTGAAGAAGAGTAAACCTTCATCCGAGCCATACTGCTCAAACTGCAGTCCACCACCCCAACCATCATCAACAACGTAACCAACTTTCGTTTCGTTGATGTAGAGATTAGCTTCCCAGCCGTATCCATCGTGGCCTCTAAATTCTTTGTAACCTTTCATTTCGACTTGCATTGTTTTCTCCATGTCTAGTTTATCAATGTGGGGATTATACCAGATTGTACAACCAATGCACAATTGAGTTTCTATCTTAAATCAGAAATCCCCAAGACGCACCGATTATTTTGGTCGGGCTAGTCTCAGGGATTTCCTTATGGAGGTCGAAATGCTCGACTGCGGGATTATACCACGAGTTGAGCTATTCGCATACCTTAGAGAGCTTCCGCTACATCCACTCCAAAGATTACGACGAGCAGGCCGCCGAGGTAAACATTGACAATTCCTACGATGTCCGCGGGCAAGCCGATGACACCAGCGATGTTGACCAAGAAACCAAGGGTCAAAATCCAGAATTTCCTGCTGGCTACAAATTTGTCAAGTACTGACATGTAAATCTCCTTATGTTACAGATAGTGAGTGCGCACTTCTAAGATTCTACCACAAATGTAGATAACTTACTTGAATTGGCCGTGTGGTCCTTCGACCGGAACGTACGGCTCACCACTTGTTGCTTTCCCCGGCTTCGGGTTTGCATTGCTAACAGGTAGCTGTGTGGGTCCAGAGTTGTCGCCTTCTTTCACGCCTTTTTTGGCGGATACAATCTTACGACGATCGGCCGCTGTGCTGGTGTTTGAGACTTCTTCGTCGAGATACGAGTCGAGTTGAGCTTCGCTTGTGCCTGCGGGGAGGAGGTCTTTTTTAACTGCGTCAACAAGTTTGTCTTGCCGAGCTCTCGCTTCGAGTTGAGCAGCTGTGGGTTTCTTATCCTGAGGTGTGTCCAATTTCTTATCTTTGGGAACCTCAATTTTCTTACTAACTGCTTTAGCCTTGCTGACCTTGGCACTCGTAGTTTTAGCCACGGGCTTCTTCTTTGCTTCATCTTTCTTTGCCTCTGCCATTTCGCTCCTTAATCTATCACGTCTAGTTTTTCAGTGATGCGAGTGATTTTGACTCGCCGGTTAACATGCCGGTCCTTCTTCGCCGCTACCGACCGAGCCATTCGTTTGTTGCGTGCAGCTTGCCGAGCTGCTTGTATTTTTTCTCGGGCTTCGATCAGCGCTATCCACATGTCAAGGTATTTCTCAATCAAATAAATCATTTTAGCTCCTTATCGCTGGGTGATGTAGTAAACTGAAACAACTGCGATGGCTAGTAGCATGACGGCGAACGAAATCCAAAATGGACTTAGCACCCACCACCACGACCATGTGATGAAGTTCGTTAACTTCAACCCAATAAACAATGTGGTCAACAATCCTACAAAACCAATTCCACCACTACCTGCTGTCTGTCTGTCGCTCATGTTTTGCCTCCTCGGCTCGGCGCTCGCAGTACGCCGCTATGTTTTCTAGTCGCGCGAGATACTCAGATGTATGAGCATCGATAACTTGACCTTCCTCCAACCAATTTATTTTACTGAAAGCTGCGTTTCGTCGGCACCTCCAAAAAGCCTCTGCTCCTGATAATACGTCTTCTAGTTTAATCATTTTATCCTTCACCAAATAAGTAGAGTAGTGATTCAATAACGTTGATGTCTTTCCATGTGTCACGGTTCTGTTCGTTCTTACCAGCAACTAAACCTTTACGTGTTATCTCACGAGTGAAGCGAGGTTTCGAGATTGCTCGAATTCCTTGCTCGTCCGTCCAGTCTCGGTAAACTGTGTAGAGGTCGCGTTGTAGGATTGACAAGCTGGATGGGTCAGTCGTGTCTGCCAGGAATCTTGCGAACGTATCCATGTCCGCTCGATAATCTTCCACAGCTTCGGTCACGATTTGCGGGTCTTGCAGTCCATCTTCGTACCACATCTTTGCGCCTTCGACCATCCATGCGAATATGCCTTCAGCCTCAGCATCCAGCTTTCTGTCCACGATATGACGCGCTCTACGTTCCGACTTCGGGATCTCCTTCAGGAACGGAATAAGCTTCATCCGTCGCCAAATCGCGTTGTCAGTACCTTGGATAATCGGAATGTCATTTGCACGAATCCAGATTTTAAACTGAGGCACGTAGCGGAATGCTTCGTGATAAAGCCTGCGAGCAACGATCGTGTCACCACCAGTCAGCTGTTTTACCAGCGTTTCGTCGATGCGTACGTTCTTTGCTTCGTTGACATTCACAAAGCGTGCCGCTCTCATATCTGCCATGTTCGAACGCGCAAAACTGTCTCCGCCCTTATCGGCCGATAGGACAGTGAAGTCAGACATCATCGCGTGGTCACCCAGAAGACGCGAGACGGCTTCTAGGATGGTACTCTTACCGTTATTACCCTGCTCACCGTGGCAGATGAAGAGGCACTGCTCTGACGTTTCGCCTGTGAGTGAGTAACCAAGTGCTCGCTGCATGTAATCGATTAGTTCCTGGTCTCCATCAAATGCGAGATTCAGAGATTTTATCCAGAAGGGTGCTTTCGCCTCGGGATTGAAATCGACATTGGCCAATCGAGTTAGCAGATGTTCTGGATTAGGTTCTTCGAACTGACCAGTCCGTAAATTGAGCACACCATTGCTGACGGCCATCAAGTGCGAGTGAGTGTCCAACTGCTGTGTGGTAGTTTGCAGTTTAGGATTTGCGCGCGCGAGTTTTATCATGGCAGTGAGTTTCAACTGGTTGAGAGAAGTTTGCGCCCATCGTACAATTTTGGCGTAACCTTTCTGTGTCTCAGCCTTAACTGCATCTTCCATAATCCGTTCAGCTGTGTGCACTGCTGCTCTCAGAGTTTCCAAGTTCTCAGGATCCTCTTTCCAGTAGTGACCTTTCCATGTGAACCATTGACCGAGCTTCAACGTGTACAAAAATCGACCAATGTGATTGTTAGCAAAGCGAGCTGCGTTGCCTGCGTCGTTCAAAGTGTGGTCGACACCGCGTGCTTGATTGTTTTGTCCTGCTCGTCCACGCTCTACATATCGGCGCGCACTGTTGACAACTGATTCAATTTCTGCATCAGTTATCGGTTCACCCTCTGTGGCTCCACTTTCCACTGCAGTTTTAATTGCGGCTTCAACGAGCTCAACTGTGCTGCCAGCTCTAAGTAGTGAGACGCTGTGGTGAAAGAAAGTATTGTTGCGCTCGCCTTCCGGTATCGGTCCGCTAAGCGGTTCCCAATCTGCGCTACCTGGAGTGGTCTCGCCAATCTTGTCCTTCAACCATTCCGGCATGCTCTTTATTGGAAATTCTGCAGGACTAGCAATCCATTTATAGTTCTCACCTGACATGTGCAGTGAAGGTGGAATGACAACGAGGCTATCTTCGCCTTTGATGTCGACACCAGGTGCTATCGGATGAGAACGTACGTCCACGCCGTAGCGCTTGAAGTAGATGTGACGTCCACCACTGCCGGTTTGAGAAATTACTGTTCCGAAGCTAGCTTCAGTTACACCCTCGTCGTTGAGCATTTTCTCCCACGACTCTTCGCCGTCATTCCGTGGGTCGATGTCGACAATTATTATCCGAGAGAAACGGCCGGTGAGTGCTCCCCAATTTGCGTCAGGAAACGAAACGTCCCAATTCTCTACGCGTTCTTTAGAATCAGTAGCTCTTGAAATCCAATTGTTCCACTTCGGATGTTTGCCCGGTGTTGGGCAGTCGACGCCTTGATGGCACTCGCAGTAACCGTCACCACCAATCCCATTGATGGGAAAGATACGAATGTTCTTTCGAGTCAGGCCGAGGAGATTTTCTAGTTTATCGTTCGGCATGCTGGCTCTCCAAAGGAATCCAATTTAATTCTGGCGTCTTTAACCAGAACATATCGGCAATATCCCACACATACCAAGCGTACGAAACGCCTGTCACCGGCTTAGGATTACCTTTGTACTTGAATGGAATCCGGTACGGAAAGACCCACACTCTCGATGGCGGAGTTCGTTGGAAGAACTCGTAGCGGTGTGCGGTCTCTAAGAAGACAAGTCGCATCAACAGCGCAACCTTCGAAGTAGCAACTTCAAGACAGTGCTCCACGAAGGGCATGAGTAGCCCACGGCTGTACGGTGGGTTAGTGATTATATTTTCAACTGGCGTTGACCAATCAAGAAAGTCTCCGCGGTCACCCCAACCGTGGTCATTTATATCGAGCGCATAATCTACGCGTACGTTGCGTTGGTTCAACACTTGGACCATAGATCCATCGCCGCAAGCGGGTTCCATAGTAAACCCATTAAAATTTTCTACATCAAGCAACGCATGAGTGGCCACGGCGGGAGTTGGATAAAAATCCATGCTGGTATCAACCAGCTTCTTTGTTCGTTTATTTCCTGCTATAAATTGTTTTTTAGACACGTTGGTTTTTTAGCCTTTCCGCAGTCTGCGGTGCCTTGTGGGCAAGTGCGTCCATGATGTCCAATGGAGTGATGTGATAATCCTCTTGAAGTACTGCGAGGATTGAACCTAAGAATGCAAAGACGTCCGCGGCTTCCTTGATGGCCAGGTCTCTGTTCACACGGCGTCGTCGACCTCGTGTGTCCTTGAGTGCCCACGGTTTCCATCTAAGTTCTTGCAGCAGCTCGTTAGCTTCTGACATCAGCGATAAGAAAAGAGTTCGCAATCTGTCATCATCCGTCTGCTTGTATTTCTCAAGCTCTCGCATATCCTGCTGGGTTTGTACAAGTATGGCCAAACCATCTGCCATGAATCTCGCGGACTCAGCACGTCCATGCTCGTCTGTTTCGAGTAGTGAGTAAGGTCTAGTTGTCAATTATTTCTCCCATAATCTGCTAATAGTTGTGTCGACGTAAACTGGAACGCTATCAACGACTTGTGTCATACCTCTAATCATTGATTCTTTTATCTCTTTAGCGAAGTCTTCAGCTTGCAGAGTAGGGACAGTAGAATCTAGCTCATCATGAAATTGGGCACCGACGTACTCAAATAATCCTTTCTTATGGGCGTCGATCATGCCGAGTTTCATACCACCAGCTGCTGTGCCTTGAATCATTGTGTTGAGAATAGTTTGTGGTCGTTTCTGCCAACCGGCTAGAATTCTACGGTGGCCTGTTGGTAGCCGTATAATCACGGCATGCTTTCGTTGTGCTTGTCTGCGTGCCTGTTCTTTCATCCGCTTAAGTCCACGGAACTTACTGAAAAAATTTCTAACTTGATCGTATGCGTCGTTAAGTGTAGCTTCGCTTCCGTTAACTAAGTTGTATTCGTAGAGGGTCTGAGCTCCACCACCAAATATGAGGAGGAACGAACCACCCTTGCCGTCACGGCGTTGTTCTTTAGTTACTTCGTCGTAAGGAATGCCAAATGACTCTGCTGCGATAGCTGTGTGTACATCTTCGTGAGCGAGAGCATCAATGAGTGCTTGGTCCTCTGCCACGTCTGCGGCAATACGAATTTCAATCTGTGCGTAGTCAGCGGACACTATCATGTGTCCCGGGACGTTCCCAAAACTCCCTCTCATCTTTCTAGGGATTTGCTGACCATTAGGACTGGAGCTTGTGAAACGCGTGGTATCTGCACCACACTGCCAGAATTTGAAGTGCACACGGCCGTCGGTTTCCACGTACTTTGAAATCCATTCTTCGTGATACGTCTTGACAGATTGGTCCGGTTGACTGAAATTCAGTTTCAACTGTGACAACCTGCCGAGGGGTCCACCTTTGTAAGTGTTCTTAATGAACGTCTCTTTCTTGGTATTGCTGATCGGATGACCCAATTTGGCGAAAGCTTCTTTCACCTGCTTCGGGGATCTCCAGTTAATTTCCTGACCTTTCATGTTAGTTCCAAACGTTTCGTTGAGCACAGCAAGTGCTGTGTTACGTCGGTCCCAGGCGTCTTCAATAAACACCTTGTGGCCTTCGTAATTAAACGGCATGCCGTTGATAACCATCCAAGCTACTGCCGGCATGAGTTCTTGTTCCAACTTCATAGCTGCTGATTGACCTGTCTCACCTGCGCGCTCGATCTGTGCTCGCATCAGTCCAGGTAAATGAAGGACATCGTCCGCTGCGTAGAGTAATTGGTTGTCTGTCAGTTCGGGCTTCGACCAGTCACTGTGTTCGATGTCTTTATTAATCTCAATACCAAGACGCCGGCGCGCTGAGGCTCGAAGAGATTTGCTTACATTATTGCGACCGCTGCCGACAACAACTGTCTCACCCACTAGCGTGTCGAACCACATAGCTTTGTTGATGTCGAGTCCGTGTGTGTGCATGAAAGGCAAATCGAAGTTGACTACGTTGTGGCCGATGAAAAGTTTATCTGGTCGTTCGAGCAAGTCAAGGATGGGCTGCGGAACTCGACCACCTGGTGTGCGGATGATCGCTAACCTACCTGTCGTGTCGCCGTATAGTTGGATGAGAGCCAGTTGGTTCTTCCACGGCGAGAAGCCTGTGGTCTCTGTATCAAACCCAATAACT
>SDBT01016821.1_pt1 | contig 11566 bp, 19 predicted proteins | sample 2277101 | NCBI WGS metagenome assembly SDBT01 (sample SAMN10404973, study PRJNA504765) | marine sediment metagenome | isolation source: marine sediment core GS10_PC15, 103 cmbsf | place: Arctic Ocean: Southern Knipovich Ridge | collected 2010
GAAGCTCAGAAGCTCAGAAGCTCAGAAGCTCAGAAGCTCAGAAGCTCAGAAGCTCAGAAGCTCAGAAGCTCAGAAGCTCAGAAGCTCAGAAGCTCAGAAGCTCAGAAGCTCAGAAGCTCAGAACCGAAAGATTTACTCACCGCTCCAAAACGCCTTCGGGCGACGAATTGCGGGGTACAACAATTAGAAAAGTGAACGGGCTCATATCCCGTTGGGGAAACCCTGTATAGGTGCAAATCCTATCCCCGCTATTTAGTACCGCAACCCATCTGGGAAGCATACAAACAATTGTGCATGGCGCACAATCACCCTGTTAAGGTGACTTTGTAGGTTCAATTCCTACTCGTTAACAAGGCTGTCCGAACTTTTTGCGGTACTCAATATTTGTCGGTTGATGTGAAAACCCTGTCAAATTTTCTGGCAGGGTTTTTGTTTGCTTTTTGGAATACACTTCAGTACAATGTTATGGTTAGTAGGATTCATTGGCGAAAAGAAAGGTAAAAATCATGAGAAAACTAGTGGGATCGTTGGCGGTCATGGCGGTCATGGCGGTCATGGCGACCGGGTGTGCTCATTCGGCAGGGTTTAGCGTAGGGCAGGTTTCGGCAAGTTACAATACGCGGGCTCACGCATGGGAGGAGCCGCATTTTACGGCTGACTTGGAAAGCAATCCAGTGAAGTCTGAGTTGGGAATGGGTTTTGTGACCGTGGGAAGCCAAGCCGGTTTCGCGGAACACCTAGAAGGCGACTGGCTGACGTTTGACGCTTCAGTCGGACCCCAGTGAGAAATTTTTCATAATCGAGTGTGCAGAACTCGAATGGCCGTCAGACGGTCTAGGGTCAACGAATCTGCGAGGGGTTGGCCCGAACTTAGAAACAGTAATAACAAAAAACCCCTGGTCAATAGCCGGGGGGTTTTTTGTATAATGTGAGGAAGGAGATTTCAATGCCCGAAGAAAATCATCGGTTCAAACGTATTATTGAGGACGCAGAAGAGATCAAAGACAAATCACCAGAGCATGCCGCGAAGGTGAACGAGTTTCAGTGGGATGACGTTGAAGACAAAGAGTCCGAGGGAGAGTTTTTGACTGTTTCTGTCGAAAAAATTAATGAGTGTGTTTCTGCGTTGTCCGGACATCTTATGTCCGGTATAGTGGCTGAGTGTTTTGCTGGAATGGATAACACGGGAATGCGGTTTATTATTCCTGTTAGTCTGGATTTGCACGAAATCATACGACAAAGGTTTGAGATGGAGTGGTCTCTGGACTGTCGGCTCGACATATTTCAGCTTGTTAGAGAACAGTTGGTGGCCGAATTTGCCACAAAGGGAAAACGAGCAGAGTTGGATGCGAAGATTCAGGAAGCTCTTCCGTCCACGCATCGTAAGAAATTTACTTCAGGCGAGGTTTGCCTGGAGGATGATGCGATGGTCGTAAATGATGAATCTGATATGGTTTCTATCGAGATTCCTATCCATTTCGCGGCTAATTTGTAGAGGTTATTTGCTCGTTTTTCCGTATAATATTGTGTGATGTTGTTTCATTAAATTGTACAAGCCAACATAATTGAGCGAGTGCATAATGCACTGGCTAAAGGGGTGTCGTTGGAATCAGTTTAGTGATAAGAGGCTTGCCAGGAACCATCACATTTGCCACGTGATGCCCCTTCGATAATAACAGTCCCAAGGGACTATAAACATAAACGTCAAGAAGATCAATGCGTAGGGTCGTGGATAGATAAGGATTTCCACACAAAGATCCCCACTCGATTAGGTTTAACATTCCTGTATTTCGCCAAGAGGTTCTTCCTCTTACTCGTTTAATCGAAAACGAATAGAATTCTTTTAAGTGTGAGGTTGACATTTCTCCGCGATGGGGTGTATAATGAGTTGACCCAGTTGGTCTGTGTTCTAACGTGTATTTTTGGGAGGTGAACCATGGTGCGTGAATTGAGTACTGCATCCGAGAGTCAGCCCTCTGTACAAGAGGAAATTTTCAACAGTCTCTTGAGGACTCCCCACCGCTCGGTGGATGAGTTTTTGGAGATTCACAGGACACAGTTAGAACGAGACCCGTTCTTGTATGGTTGTCTCGCCACTTACGCTGTTCACGAGGGAGAGTGCGCCGTCCGGGATACCCAGGACATCTTTGTAGCCACGCTCTTTGTCTCGGAATTTCCTGAGCATAGGGAGGCTGCATGGCATATGTTGCAGGATTTCCCGCCTTACCGTGCTCGTCGGGTTGTCCAGTACATCACAGGTTGGGCGAAGCATATTACTCATACTTCGGAGGACAAGCCGCTGTCCGCGAGCGGAGAGCATGGAGTCACTTATACTCGTGACAAATACAGCAAAAGTCACTCTGACAAGAGTTTGAGGGGCAAAGATATTGTGCGCCAGGTCAAGAAGATTGGGCGTAAGCTGCGCGATCGTATGAAGACTTCTGCGGCTGAGGTTACGATTGATCACTGGCTTGTCAGGCACCGTGGACATGGTAGGACCATGAATCGTGTTCTGCGGGGGGCAATCTCCAACTATCTCAAGTATCGCGAAGAGAATGAAGAAATGATGGAGGGGGCGATCATTCGTGCTCGTGCCGCATTGCGTTTTCTCTACGCGAAGGCTCATCTTGTGCCGGGTGGTGAGGACGCTCATTGGCTCAATCGTTGCCTGTTCCACAACGAGGCTCCGGAGGGGACACGCATTGAAGCAATGAAGAAGCTCATCGAGTCTAATGACCCGACTGAGCAGGCTGAAATCATCATGGCGGCGAAGCTGCCGTATCCGGTGGTTCGTTCGCTGGTCAAGACGGTTACTCCATCCGTGTTGATCGCTTTGATCGACGCTATGTCGTCACAGGAGTTGCTTGCCAACCTTTCGGCGATCAAAAGGGAAGGTGCGTTCGACAATCCTGAGATCAAGGAATTGATTCAAAGCAAGATCAAGGATATACAAAAAGTTAAGAGAGGCAAGGTCGATGCTCTGAAGGGCACCATTGCGGCTGAGGCGGTTGCAGACTTGGATGAGGATACGAAGAAACTTGTTCGGGATGCTACCGATGCTCAATTAAAAAAGCATGGGCGCATTGGTGTTGCAACTGCTCTGATCATTGATAAGTCGGCTTCGATGGGGAAGGCTATTGAGCTTGGCAAGCAATTAGGTGCTGCCATCGGTCAAGCTGCGGGCGATAAGTTTGCAGCATGTTACCTCTTTGACTATAACCCTGTCCGCGTCCGTTGGACAAAAGCAGATGGGGACAGGGGTTCGTTCTCTGCCTGGAACAAGAAGCTCGCCATGCATCGTTGTGGTGGAGCGACTAATCTGGGTGGCGTTCTGCGATCCATGATCAACGAGGGCGTTCGGGCAGAACAGATCGTGATTATTACGGACGAAGGCGAGAACGGTAAACCGACATTTTCTCAGTTGCTGCCCGAGTACAAGGCTAAATTCGGTGTTATACCGGATATCGTGATTGTACGCATGGGTCGTCATTCTGATTACAATCGTGGTCACGTTGCAAAATTGTGCGAGCAAGCTGGCGCGACTGTAGCATCGATGGATGTGGCGGATATCGACAAAATTTCCATTCCGAACTTGATTCAGTTGCTCTCCAGGAAGAGTATTTTTGATTTGGTTCAGGAGATTCTTCAGTTGCCGTTGCCGACGAAACAGGACTGGCTCGACAAGCAGGAAGTCACCAAGGCTAAACGAGTCAGGGCTTCTGCCAGGAAAGTGGCGAAGAAGTCCAAGAAGAGCGGTCAACCCGCAACGGCGTAACATAACATGAGCTTGTGTGTGGCAAAGGAATCATGCAGAGTGAAACAGGAAAGTTCTGAGCTTCCATGTGAGAGGCTCGTCCGAAAAATTTGTGGAGAAGGATGGCAAGGTCTCTCGGCTCCCGATATAGATGGAGCCTGGGGCGTGGCAATTGTTAGGTCCGTCTTGGACGGCGTAGTCGCCCCGAGAGAGCCGTGGATGTTGCGCTCAATTGCCAGTCACCTTGGCGTTCAGCAGCCGGATTTGCAGGATGCGTTTACGAGGCTGAACCTTAATGGGGTTTTCTTGCGAGATCGTCTCTACAAAGACCGGAAGGCTTTGAACAGTAACGACATTCACGCGTGGTGCCAATACGCAGGCATTGCGTCGGGAGCTACTGGGAATGTCATCGTACGTCCCAAGAAGAGGAAAAGCTCGGGACCTTTTGGCGAAAATGACCGTCAAAGAACGTGAGGTGCGCTCCCAGGAATTCCTGGCTCCGTATACCGAGCAGTCCAAACATGCTATCGTTAAAATCGAGGGTGTAAATTACCGCTTTCGCATCGTCGGGTTCAAGGGTAGTGGTTTTGGTATTTTTCAGCCGATTGACCCTACCTGCGCCCGCTTTGTGAGGGCTGCGGAGTTCGACCAAACTTATGAGTACCTTCAGATCCTTCCGAAGATGCATGTGATTCTGGTTTGTCAAACCGACTTAGGTTGGTGCGCATATCCGTTCAACACGGAATCTGCCAAAACTAAGTTTGGCGTGGATTTCGAGATCGTTGTTCGTAATGCTTCTGATATTGAGAGGTTCGATGTCGCGACGGTACGTTGCGACGGCAGAAACTTTTGGTACGAGGAGCCGTTCATTGGTAGCGACCCTATCAAGGCTGATTCTTTTCGAGAATGTTTCGAGTTGCGTGCAGAACCTCTGAAGATGCAGCGTGCTCTTGACGAGTTGAAAGGCAGGACTCCAGAAGAGATTAAGTCTTTTGATTTGGCCCTGGCCTCTTGGAGGCAGTTTCAGAAGCAAAGTACCGAAGGTCGCCTGAAAGAAATGCTGGCGGCAGGCGGTGGAGAGCTGGACAACTACGTTATTCGTGGTAAGCAGATCGAGATCACGTGGCAGGCTCATAGCGGGACGTACTATAAGTCCCGCGTGGACAAAGAAACGTTGGATGTTGTTTCCGCTGGAATTTGCTTGGCTGGAGAAGACAAAAAGTTCCATTTAAAGGATCTCCCAGGAGTTATCAAAGAGGGGGAGGACGGAGGGCATATCTACATCACTGATCGTGTTGTGGATAATCCTCGTGGGGTGGATCTTGGATAAGAAGGAAAAAGCCATAGAGCTTGCTTGTGAGGCGTATTCGCAGTTGGTTGAAGCAGGAGTCCCGGAGGATTTTGCCCCGTTGGTAATGTCGATAGCACAAGCCAATCGGGGCACTTTTTTTGGTTCGTTTGGCAGTGATACGGGTTGTTTTATTGAATTCAGAAACACGGACAATTCGCTAATGCCGGTTAACCTCTGTTTCGGAGTTCGTCGGTATAAGCAATCGCTGTGGTTGCGAGTTGTTGGAGCAATGAGAGAAGGATGGGCAAATTTTCGTGGGCATGATACAGAGCATGAAATTTTCCTTCGACCTGACGAGGTGTCTCGGCTGAAGGATTTATTAAGGGTGATGTGATGGAAAATGATTTGGTCGTTCGTAAACTTGATAAACGCTACCATACAGAGGAAGATTTTCGAGAGCAGATTGCTTTGCTTTATCCTCTGGAAATTGATGAGGAGAAGCGGGAAGTCACCTTGATTCGCACGTTTGCATACGTTTGTGATTCTGGAGCGGCGAGTCTTGACCCTGAGCATCCTGGATTGGATACTTTCAGAGCCTGGGAAGAAATGGACGCCTTTGTTGAAGAACATGGAGTCTGCGGATTCTTCCATACTCATCCCTCTTGTTTATGGCATTGGAGCGACCTGGATATTCGTACGCAGAATGGGCTCGCCAAAGCAAATGGAAAAAAGTACTTGTGGCATGGCGTTCAGCCGTGTTCTGGCGGAGGGATTACTGTCTATGGGTCTGAGTTTGTTTGTTGCTGGATGGAGCGTGGTAGAGTCTTCCGGTATGTTTATCCACACCTCATGGAGGATCATTTGGAAAATCCGATCATTCGGTTGAGCATGCCGCCAGTTATTGATTGGTACGACAATGCGTATACTATACTTCATGAAAGTATCAAAGTCCCACCCGCGTAAGTCTTTTACGCTGGTCGAAATGGTGGTGGTAATTGCGATTATCATTATTCTCTCGACGCTGGTTCTCCCTGCTTTTGTGACAATGTGGAATGATGCCCAGGTTCGAGGCTCTTATCATAAAATAGAGAATCTGTTGCGGGTAGCCAGAGCCAGATCTCTAAGTTTACACCACATAGCATATGGAGTACTGTTTTATGTAGATCCAATCTATAATCATCAGGTTGCGGTCTACATAGACGCACTTACTTATCCGATAGCTCCAGATGAGGTTTGGCCTGATGTTATCAACCGTTTCAGGGTTGATACCGAAAGTATATATCTGTTCGTGATGGACGACTTTGTCCGCATGGCCCCTTTTAGTGTGGCTTTTGGATGGGAAAATGAGGATCTTCTGAATGATGATTATCGATCAGGTAAGCAACGTAACTTCTTCGCGATTATTTTTCAACGCGGAAGAAGGGCTCTCTTAGACCCATTTATATTGTATGATGAGGATGAGAATAAGGATGGACTCGGCGATACGTTAAAATTGGTTGTGGGAGATTCTGTCGGAGAGTTCGGTGGACCTATGCGTGACATAGTCATTGACAATAATGATGAACGCAGAGTTCTTCCGACCGACTGGGGGTTTTTAATTTACAATGAAGACACGTTCCAGGAAATGCGTCCGGACTACTTGAATCTGGTTCCGTACCACATGTTTCATCCTACGCGGTATGGACAAGTGGTTAGATTGGAAAGGTAACGAAGAGAGTGCTCATGGCAAAGGTAGATACTTATCTCCAGCACGAATCGCTCTATCGCCCTGACGGTGTTGTAGCCAAACGTAAGCAGGCTAAGGTTTTGTTGTGTGGAGGCGGGGCTCTCGGCTCTTTTTTGAGTGACTTGCTCGCACGACAGGGATACTGGGCTCAGACGGTCCTTGATCGCGAGAAGGTAGACGATACCAATTTCGGTACGCAAAACTTCGGCAAAGCCGACGTAGGGCGTCCTAAAGCGACTCAGATTCGCGTTAATGCTTTCCGTCGATACGGCGTGGTGGTCAAAGATGTTGTCAAGTTGCTTACTAAGGACAACGCGAAATCTCTGGTCAAAGGATTTGATCTCGTTGTTGATTTGTTCGATAACGGAGAGAGTCGAGAGATAGTCCGAGTTGCCTGTGAAGCTGGCAAGATTCCTTGTCTTCATTCGGGTCTCGCAGCGATGGGCTATTTTCAGGTTCAGTGGAATGAGCGCTACATCGCCCCTCCAACGGTTGACGATAAGAATGCTCCTTGCGACTATCCTCTGGCTGCTAATTTGGTACTAATGTGTGTGGCGACCACAGCCGAAGTAATCAACCGCTTTTTCGAAAGCGGAGAAAAACGTGACGTGGAGTTCTGGTTGAATTCTATGTCACTCGAAACCAAGTAGCACGAGGGTCTTTTCATGCCTTATATCCTACCCGACGACCGCGAACTGTATACAAAACATCTTGATGCCGTTCTGGAAGATCTCTCTCTCGGAGTGACTGAAGCAGGTTTGGGCGGTCAACTCAATTTTTGTATCAGCTATCTGTTGACTCGTTTATGGGAAGATAGGCAGCGGTATGTTCGCGCAAACACACTTATGGGAGCTATCGAGGGAGCAAAGCTTGAGTTTTATCGAACTCATATTGCTCCTTATGAAGAGGAAAAGAGGAAAGAAAATGGCGATGTATAATGTCAGCGAAGAGTTTGTTGCGGAGTTGAAGAGATTAGCCGAGCGAGAGTGCTGGTGTGAGGATAAGGATTTCAGCCTCTCTGAATATTGTGGTGGGAACTATGATGACGCCTACTACGGCGGCCGCCATGATGGCGAAGCGCTTTTGGCCAAAGAAACACTCAAAGAACTCGGACTGAAAGAGGGGAAATGATGGATACAGTACAGCGGGGAGTTAAGGAATTTCATGAGAAGTATGGGTGTCTCACCAGGTATAAGCCAACGATGCCAGATGCCCAGACCCGTTTGTTGCGAGCGAGTTTAATTGTCGAGGAGGCTGCGGAATTCATGGCGGCAGCTCGCAACGAAGACATGGTAGGTATGTGCGATGCTTTGGCAGATTTGTTATATGTCACATATGGGACAGCAGTAGTTATGGGTGTAGATATGGAGCCGATCTCCGCAGAGGTTCAACGTTCTAATATGACTAAGGACGGAGGGGGTCAAGATTCTGGTGGGAAAGTTATGAAGGGTCCAGATTTTGAAGAACCTGACATAGCCGGAAAGTTAATAGAGCAGGAACCATATGGAAATTGATAAAACATTTTCTGATAGCCGTCCAGACTGGGATTCCTGGTTTATGACTCTGTGCTTTGTAGTAGCTCAGCGATCTCATGATTTATCAACAAAACATGGGGCCATTTTGTCTAACAGCAAACACCAAATACTCGGTGTGGGATACAATGGTTTTCCAAGAGGAGGAAATGATTGTTCTTTACCACAGACTCGGCCATTGAAGTATAGGTGGTTTGTCCACGCCGAATCCAACTGTATTGTAAATAGTCAAAACTTGCTGATGTCTGGGGACTATACAATGTATATCACTGGCATGCCTTGTTCTGCATGTATGCTACTTATGATACAGGCAGGTGTTAAAAATGTGGTTTATGGCCCTGTGACTTCTACCTGTGTAGATCACGATGTCATTGAAACGGTTCAGAATCTGTCTAATGAGTACAAAGTAAGTATGCGATATTGTGGTGGCTCTGGTGGGGCATCCTTAATCAGAAATATGGCAGAAAAATATAATTATTTTGCAGGGCACAAAGAAATTCTTTTGTGACATTGACAGATAGACAAGATAATCGTGAAGAAATTCAGCGACAGGAGAACTACGTTGAACAAGAAAAGTGCTAAGTCCGTAATCGATAGTCGTCACTTGAAAATCCTTGCCGTCAAGAGGGAAGACCTAAAGAATTCGATAGTCTTTGTGTGCTTAGACGCAGATAAGTATGGCTATTACGATATTGCGCAGTTGAGAAAACTTGCTGAGGGGCTGGATAAAATAGAACCAGAGGGATGTTATTTCGTTGGACTGAAGAAACTTCGCGTGAACATTTTCGAACGCTCCGAGATCAAAAACCGTGATCTTATTGTGACTGTAGATCACCCTCGCGGTATAGGGATAGATGAGTCCGAGGTCGAAGAAAATTTCGCGAAGGGATTCTCAGAGGCACGAAGTCTAAAATTTGTTCATCATTACGCGTCGAGCATTGAGCACTGAGTACTGAGCACTGAGCACTTGAGAGGCAAACGCCATGACATATCCAGAAGGTCTATCGCTGGTAGAACTTGTTCAGTACTATGTCAATTACCGTAGCGAGGAAATTTTGAACGAGTTCGCCCGTCGAGATAAGCTGAATTAAATGACCTGCAATGAACGTGCGGGACAAGAAGAGCCCGATAATCAAATGGTCTTTGATTTCTATAAAGAGGTTGCTTCTGCTAAAGAAGTTGCCAATAATGAAAGTGTAAAGGTTGCTTTCGAGCAGGGGACAGCCGAGGTCAAACGCATGAGCGGCGCATGGGAAGAAGCTTATGAAGCGGGTTTTCGAGCCGGAATGAAAGCAGGTGAAAAAAAAGCTTTTGCCCAGGCTGGACTCAAAATAGAGAGGGTGCTATGAAAGATGTAGAACCAAAAGTTTTTTTGATTGCTTATACCACCTTGGATAAAGATGGAGTTCAAGCTTGGTTGGAGCATGTAGGCGGACTCAAGGCTTTAGATCATCTGACTGGCGATGATTGCGAGAAGCTTATTGAACTGTGCGGTCGTAATTGTTACAAAAGCTTCGCTGTCGGCTTAAATCCAAACATTAGCAAGGTTCGGACTGACAGTGAGGAATATCACGAGAATATTCTGGGCAGTGCTCATGGGTCGGTTCTTGAGCATGCCTCTTGTACTTTTGCATTCGAGGACGTTTCTCGCGTTTTTACGCACGAATTGGTTCGTCACAGAGCGGGGATGGCTTTCTCACAGGAGAGTCTGCGGTACATACGCCTTGACAAGCTGAAGCGCTGGCTCCCCGATGTCATCAAAGACAATCCAGAAGCTTTAGATATTGTTGAGGGCATGTTTGAAAAATGCGAGCAGGCTCAGGTTGATTTGGCTCGCTGCTTTGATATTGAGAACGTCAAAGATTTTCACACTAAGAAACAACTCACTTCGGCTTTCCGCCGCGTAGCTCCGATTGGATTGGCCACTGGGATTACGGCGACGTTTAATCTGCGAGCGTTACGATGGGTGATCCAAATGAGGACATCCGAAGGGGCTGAGGTCGAGATTCGGAAGGTCTTTTGTGAGGTGTATCGGATGATAAAAGACAAGCTGCCGTATTTGTTCCAAGACTTTGAAACAGTAGACACTAACGACGGGCTTTTCGAAGCGAAACCTGCTTGTCAGAAAGTCTGAGGTATTATGCAAAAAGAGCTTGACAACGAAGACGATCATATCCGAAGCTTCGAAGAATTCGATGAGAAGCTTCCAAATGTAGCCAAGGTCATTGTTCGTAGAGGTATAAATTTCTCGCTCTTGAATCAAGGAGATGAGGAAACAGCGACTCCTGAACAGCTTGAAGTATTTCTGACTATTTCTGCCATTTTGCGAGAGATGGTGGAATGCACTTCTGAAATGACTGCCGATGAATTCGAATATTACGTCGATATTTTATTGACAGGTTGTGAGGTGGTTGAACTGGTCAATAGTGGATTGGTTTGTGAGAGGGAGAAAGGACGGTTCACCTTGACTTCTGAGGGAAGATCCTACTATGAGGAACTGAAATCTTGTGAAGAATCCTCGGATTAAGCAGGAAATCTGAGTCCCTATTGAGTATATTCAACAGGGAGAAGTTTCGTGATCATAGATGTATTACCCAACCAATATGAGGCTTTAGCTTCCAAGCATTCTTTCCGGCCCTGGCAAACGGGGCTTCTCGGGAATATGCTATCCGATTCAGGCGGTCGGTGTGTTAGTGTGAACATGGGCTCGGCTGCGGGTCACACCTACTTCACTCGTGTTGTGGCTTCAGTGGATTTCCCTCATCGAACCAAAGTATATCTCACACGACAAGAGGCTTACTCAGAATACTCGGCTCTTCTATTTGATGAAGACAAGGTACATGAGTCCATCGATTTTGCTTGAGGACTGCAAAGGAGGATATACAGGAGATCCTGTGGAGTTTGTTTTGATCGATATGAGTGGTGAGGCGGCACGGCGATTCAAGGCGGCGATTCAAGGCGGGGCTGACGAATATAGCTCATTCCATCCCCTCTTCTACACGCATCGTAATTTTGCAGGCAGATTTTTCAGTTTTTTGACGAGTTCGGCAGCTGGGCGTGTATAATGGATTGTAAAGGAGAAGAAAGTCGCTGACTGCGGGGCAAGCCCCCGCAGCTTGAAAAGGGCATTTCAACGTGAACAGTGATCAGACTAAGAGAAACTCAAATATGAGTAATATCTACCAACACAAACAACTACAAGAACGTCAGGGTGCTTCTCCAGCCTTGACCACTTCTGCTCCTGCCAAGAGCGATGATGTGGT
>SDBT01016822.1_pt1 | contig 11566 bp, 11 predicted proteins | sample 2277101 | NCBI WGS metagenome assembly SDBT01 (sample SAMN10404973, study PRJNA504765) | marine sediment metagenome | isolation source: marine sediment core GS10_PC15, 103 cmbsf | place: Arctic Ocean: Southern Knipovich Ridge | collected 2010
GAAAGACGAATTAAAGGAGTATTTGAAATACAATTAGACCCACATGAAGATGAAAGAGGATTTTTTATGAGAGTATATGATACTCAAATTTTCGAAAAATATAAAATACATAAAAAATATGTTCAAGAAAATCATTCATTATCAGTAGAAAAAGGTGTAATCCGGGGGATGCATTTTCAACTTCCACCGCATTCAGAAGCAAAGTTAATAAGAGTTATAAACGGTAAAATATATGATGTATTTATAGACCTAAGAAAAGATTCACCCACTTTTGGGCAATGGGATAACATCAATCTTTCAGCAGAAAACAAAAAAATGATATATATCCCACGAGGACTTGCTCATGGATTTTGTACCTTAACTAAAAACTGCGAAATTTTGTATAAAATGGACAGCTATTATGCCCCCAATAGTGAAGACAGCATCAGATGGGATGACCCGGATGTAGGAATTGATTGGCCAGCGAACAACCCAATCTTATCTGAAAAAGATTTAAAAGCAAAAAGCTTCAGAGAATTTATTGAAAAGTATGGAGGATTGGAATTATGAAACTTGAGAGATGCCGAATTTGCAAAAATAAAAAATTGAAGAGAATCTTAGACTTGGGTGAAATGCCTTTAGCAAATGCCTTTTTGGATAAAAATCAATTAAATCAAAAGGAGATTTCTTATCCGCTTAGAGTGGTGTGGTGTGAATCGTGTGGTTTATTACAAATTGATGAAATTGTTCCTGCCGAAATTCTTTTTAGAAACTATATCTATGTATCAGGGACATCTGAGGCATTACGAAAACACTTTAAGGGCTTAGCCACGAACATCGCAAATAATTTTAAATTAAATAGTAGCTCATTGGTTATAGATATTGGAAGTAACGACGGAACGTTGCTAAAAGAGTTCATAAAATATGGTGTTCAGGTTAGAGGTGTTGAACCTGCGATTAATATTGCAAAAATTGCAGAAGAAAACGACATAAGAACAATAAATGACTTCTTCTCCGAAGATGTTGCAAAGAATATAGTAAAAGAATATGGAAAAGCGGATGCTGTCACAGCCACAAACGTAGTTGCTCATACCAATGATCTGGACGATTTATTGAAAGGTATTGCATACCTATTGAAGGATGATGGGATTTTTGTAATTGAACTACCCTATCTGGTGGATTTATTGGACAACGTAGAATTTGATACTATCTACCATGAACATCTTTCCTATTTTGCCGTTCGTCCATTAAAGAAATTTTTCGAAGAACATGATTTTAAAATTGTTAATATTGAAAAGGTTAAGATTCATGGGGGAACAATTAGGATTTTTGTGAGTAAGAAAAAATCGGGGTATGATATTAATGAAAATGTAAATCGATTGATTTCATTGGAGATAAAGAAAGGGTTAAATGAAGTAACTGCGTACAGAAAATTCGCTGAACGAGTTGAAAAACTCAAAGAGGATTTAGTTAATCTACTGCAAAAATTACAAAGCGAAAACAAAAAGGTTATTGGATATGGAGCAGCAGCCAAAGGGAACACTTTATTAAATTATTATCATATCGAACCTGAGCTAATTGAATTTATTGCTGATTTAAACCCAATGAAACAAAATAAATTTACTCCTGGGACTAACATCCCGGTATATAGCCCTGAACAGATATATAAAGCTAAGCCAGATTACATGTTGATTCTTGCGTGGAACTTTGCTGATGAGATTATGAAACAGCAGTCAAAATTTAAAGAAATAGGAGGAAAATTTATTATACCGGTTCCCGAGGTGAAGATAATATGAAATTAAAAAAAAGAATGAAAAAATCCGTTTTAATAGCAGGAGTTGGCGGCGCATCTTTAGGGACAGAGATTTTTAAAAGCCTAAGACATAGTGGAAATTATAATGTTTTTGGCGCCGATATTTCACCTTATGCATATGGATTATATCAAGAGGATTTTGTAAAAACTTATATTGTAGATAGAAAAAAATACATAGGAAATATACTAAATATTTGTAAAAAAGAAAAGATGGACGGAATTATACCTGGGGGTGAAGAGCCTTTACAATTATTGTGTAACCACAAAGACCTATTTGCCAAAGAAGGCGTTCTTCTAGCGATTAATTCAAAGAAAGTCGTAGAACTTTGTACTGATAAAATAGAGACTTTTGATTATTTAAGTAATCAGGGCATTCCAGTTCCAATAACAAAACTAATTGATAATGTAAATGATATGAAGGGACTCAATTATCCATGTATTATTAAACCATCCACAGGGTCAGGGGGAAGTGTTTTTGTTTATTTGGCCGAAGATGTAGAAGAAGCTTTACTTTATATTTCTTATTTAAAAAAAAGGGGCGTAAAGACAGTTGCTCAAGAGTATATTTCTGATTACGAAGGTGAGTATAGTACGAGTGTCCTATCTCTTCCAAACGGAAAAATTGTGGGTTCAATCGCCCTAAAAAGGTTTTTCAGTTCCAAGTTATCTTACATAATTAAATATAATGATAGGATTATTTCGAGCCCATACAGTCAAGGTCTTATCGATGATTTTAAGGATATAAGAAAACAAGTAGAAGATATAGCCTTAAAAATTAACAGTCGTGGCCCTTTGAATATTCAGGGACGGCTCAAAAATGGTGTTTTTTATCCATTTGAGCTGAATGCCAGATTCTCAGGTGGCACTTATTTAAGGGCGATGGCTGGCTTTAATGACGTTGATATATTTCTTCAGTTTCTGCTAGAACACAAACATACATCACCCCAAAAAATTAAATACGGTTACTATCTTCGCAGTCTTGAAGAGAAGTATATTGGCTATGAGGAGATAAAGAGATGATTCGATGGATAACTGAGAATTTAGGAACTGCAAAGATAGAAGATGTTAATGGTAGAGGGTATTCTGTTGTCGATGTTAGGGATTTAGTTGACAAAGAAGGCAACTTGAATCAGGTAATATTGGAGAAGATCGATGCTGTGGTTGATTTATTAAAGCAGAATCATAAAGTAGTAATTTGCTGTGATTATGGAATATCAAGGAGTAATGCCATTGCTATTGGTGCTATCGTAAAATGCTTTAATTATGATTTTGATGAGGCAGTTAAATTTGTTATGGATAAGACGGAAGAAATGGCAATTCGCATTGACATTCTTAATTCTGTTAGAGAGGTTTTAGGAATAAATAAAAAAGACAATTTGTCGACTAACAATAAAACAATTCTTATAACTGGCGGAACAGGTTTTATAGGCAGTGCTTTAGCCGCAAAACTAGAAAAAAACTATGACCTTGTTATGCCTACACGGCAGGAAGTAAATCTATTAGATGGACCAATAAAGCTTGATTTAATAGTTAAAAATAGCGATGTAGATACTATTATTCACTTAGCTAATCCGGGAAGATATGCTACAACAGAATCTATGGGACAATCACTTGTAATGTTAAAAAATGTTTTGGATGTATGTAAAGAAAATCGCTTAAATCTTTTATATTTATCCAGTTGGGTAGTGTACTCTGGTTATAATAGCTCATGTTTAGTTGCATCAGAATCGTTGCCTCTGCGACCAAAAGGGACCTATGGAGAAACCAAAGCCTTATGCGAAACATTAGTAAATCAATATCGAGATCTTTATAATCTAAATATATATTTAATGAGGTTAAGCCCTGTATATGGAGTTGGAAGTGATAAGCCTAAATTTATTTACACTTTTTTTCAAAAAGCCCTAAAACATGAAACTATATTTACCCATAAATATCTCAATGGTTTGCCTGTATTGGATTTAATTCATGTTAACGATGTAGTTAGTGCAATTGAATGTGTAATTAAAGCTAAACCCAGCAATTTATTTGATTTAAATATAGGTTTTGGAGTTGGTTACTCTACATTTGATATTGCTAGAATGATAAAAGAAATGTGCAGCTCAAATAGTGTAATTATGCATCATGAGATTAATGATTTTGTCGCTAATATTATAATGGATATAAATAAAGCCAAAAAAGTTTTCGGGTGGGCACATCAAATTAATATAAAAGAAGGGTTAAAAGATATAATGAATATCATTGAAAAGAGGAGGGATGAAAATGGACAATAATGAAGAAATAAATAGCAGGCAGGATATTAAGCAAGAAAAGGTAAGGCAGAAGGATAGTATGAATGAAAAAATAGAAGTTCCAATTCATTTAGAAATTGAGACTGCTCGAGGATGTAACGCCAAATGTGTTATGTGTCCTCTTAATTATGCTGAAGACAAATTAGAGATTAAAAGTGGCAGAATGTCTGAAGAGGACTTTTTAAAAATAATTGATAAATTTTTACCATATGTTTCAAAAATTGAATTTGTTACTTTACTCGGTATAGGCGAACCATTATTAGATAAAGGTTTATGTCAAAAAATAAAATATTTAAAGCAACACAATTTTACAAATATTGCTATCTCTACTAATGCCGACTTATTAAACGAAAAAAAACAATTAGGTCTGTTAGAATCAGGTATTGATACAATTATCTGTAGCGTTGATGGTATCGATAAAAAGACTCATGAATCAATCCGACTAAATACTAATTTTGAGAGAGTAGTAAAAAATATTCAATCTTGTATAGAAAAAAGAAATAAGGGAAATTATAAAACGCGGTTTCTGATCAGAATGATAAGGCAAGAAACAAATTATCAGCAATGGCCAGAATATGTTGAATACTGGGAAAACTATATTGATAGAACAAAGAGAGATGATATCATTGCTTTTGATGTTCATACATGGGGTGGAACAAGGATTAAAGAAAAAACTATTGATTACTCTATTCCTTGTCCACTTCTTCTTGAAAAATCATTTATCGCGTTTAATGGTGATATCTATCTTTGTTTCAGTGGTGGTGTTTTAAAGAAAACAAAAATTGGTAATGCAATAACTGAAGATCCAATAAGTGTCTATAATGGTAAAATAGCAAGATATCATAGGATGCTCCATAAAGAAGGATTAAGAGGATACTTGTATTTATGCCATGGATGCAATATTCCTGACCAACGGAAAAAAAGAGTAATCTCAACGGCCACACGCGGTTCAGCGCAAGATCATCGGCACCCTGCACAATGAGAAGGGCACCACCATCGCTGAGAAGAAATGTAAAGATAGGAACGGCTATGAAGGAGGAAATGGGATGAGTATGAAACAAGGAAAAATGAATTATCATAAACAATTTGTAGAAGGAAAGAAGAAAGATATTATTAAAATGGCTGGAGATCAAAAAATAATAGAACTTGGGAGATTATTTATTAAGGAGACATTAAAATATAAATATTCATACAACTTTACATGGATGGGGCGACCCATCATCCAATTTCCTCAGGACATCATTGCAATGCAAGAAATCATCTGGCAAGTAAAGCCAGATTTAATCGTAGAAACTGGTATCGCTCATGGTGGGTCTCTCATTTTTTATGCTTCTATGCTTGAGCTACTCGGTGGAGATAGACAGGTTTTGGGCATTGATATTGATATCCGCAAACACAACCGAAAGGAGATTGAAAATCACTCAATGTTTAAACGAATTACAATGATTGAAGGTTCATCGATAGATAAAGGTATTGCTAAACAGGTGTGGGATTTTGCAAAAGAGAAGAAAAAAGTATTAGTGGTTCTTGACTCCAAGCATACTCACGAACACGTATTAAAAGAATTGAAATTATATTCTTCTTTGGTTGCAAAAGATAGTTATTTGATAGTCTTTGATACAATTATTGAAAATATGCCAGAAAATTTTTTTTCTGATCGACCATGGAGCAAAGGAAATAATCCAAAAACTGCTATTTGGGAATTTTTAAAGATAAATGAGCGTTTTAAAATTGATAAAGAAATCGAAAATAAACTGCTTATAACGGCAGCACCTGATGGCTACCTGAAATGCATAAAGGAGTGAGAAAAATTATGAAACGAATACTGGTATCTGGACCTTGGATTACCCAAAAGGAAATAGATTATGTGACTGATGCAGTTACTAATGCATGGTATGAAAATGCTAATATTTATCATAAACGTTTTGAAAAAGCATTTGCAGAATATATTGGTGTTAAATTTGCAATTTCCTTACCATCTTGTACCTCTGCTATTTATTTATCCCTTCTGTCTTTAGGTATAAGACCGGGTGATGAGGTAATTGTACCTGATTCGACATGGATTGCAACTTCAGCTCCTATTTCTTATATTGGAGCTAAGCCAGTATTTGCAGATATAGATAAGAAGACCTGGTGCTTGTCTACGGAATCTTTTAAAAAATTAATTAATCCTAAAACAAAGGCGGTAATCCCGGTAGACCTCTACGGGAATATATCTGACATAGATAACATTTGCGAGGTTGCTAGGCGACATGGAATTGCAGTTATTGAAGATGCGGCTGAAGCCATTGGTTCTGAATATAAAGGACACAAAGCTGGTAGTTTTGGAGATACAGGAGTGTTTAGTTTTCACGGTTCTAAAACACTTACCACTGGTGAGGGTGGAATGCTGATTACGAATCAAGAAGGTATTTTTCATCGCTGCCTTTTCTTAAGAGATCATGGACGTAATCCAGGTGATAAGAAGTTTTGGAATACCGAAGTTGCCTACAAATATAAGATGTCTAGCATGCAAGCTGCACTTGGTTTAGCACAACTTGAACGTATTGATGAACTAGTCAAACGCAAGCGCCAGATTTTTAACTGGTACCTGTCAGAGTTGGGGAATATTCAGGGAATTACTCTGAATTATGAAGCATCTAACACAAAGAATACTTACTGGATGGTGACAGTAGTTCTTGATGAGAAGTTCGGGTTTAAAAAAGAAGAACTTATATCATTAATGTCAGAAAAAAATATTGATTGTCGACCTTTTTTTTATCCACTGAGTTCTATGCCAGCTTATAAAGATTTGAAACAGGTAACACAAGCTCAGAAGAGGAATAAAAATGCTTACAAAATATCTCCTTACGGTATTAATTTACCTTGTAGCATGAACATGACAAAAGAAAAAGTTGGATATGTGTGCAATGTTTTGAAAGCTGTTCTTGGAGTTAGTTGATATAGGGGGAACTTCCTAATTATAAGTATAAAGATGAAAGCAATTTCTCGGCAAGCCAGTATAGATGATAGCCTGTTAAGATACGCACTACATCCGTAAGGATATGGGTTCGATAATTCAACCAGATGTTATTATCGAAACGGTGATTGCTTATGGAAGTTCGCTTATTTATTATGCATCATTACTGGGATTATTAGATAAGGGGAAAGTCATAGGAATAGATATTGAAATAAGGGAACATAACATAAAAGCAATTGAAGCACATCCTATGTTTAAACGGATTGAATTAATTGAAGGAAGCTCAATTTCTGAAGAAATAATTGAAAAAATTAGAAAAATAGTGCCGAAGGGTTCTAAGGTTATTGTTTGCCTTGATTCAAATCACACAAAAAATCATGTTCTAAAAGAATTGGAACTTTATAACAGTTTTGTAAATTCAGGAAGTTATATCGTTGTATTTGATACTAACACATCAAAGTTAGCCGAATTAGGTGCTTGCGATAGGATGTATATCAATAATAGTCCAAAAGAAGCTGTAGAAGATTTTTTAAAAGTGAATGATAATTTTGAAATAGACAAATACTACAATAAATTATATATTTCTTACAGTCCGAGTGGATACTTGAGGAGAAAATGAAAAGAAAATATCCATTAGTAAGCATAGGAATGCCAGTTTATAACGGAGAAAAATATATTAGACAAGCACTCGGTTCTCTCTTAAATCAAACTTATAAGAACTTTGAATTGATAATCTCTGACAATGCCTCGACGGATGAAACAAAAAATTTTTTGAAGAATATGCTAAAAGGGAGAAAAAGATAAAGTATATACGACAAAAAGAAAATATGGGTGCTGCTTACAATTTTAATCACTCCCGAACCCTTAAGAAAAAAATTATGGAGGTTGCATAAATGAACCGTATAGTCTCAAAACCCTTAATTACTACAATTATTCCTACGTACCGTCGCCCAAAGATGTTAGGGCGGGCTATTCGCAGCGTATTGAACCAGACTTATCCTCACTTTCAGGTATGCGTTTACGATAATGCTTCGGGAGATGAAACAGCCTCAGTTGTTACTGAGATAGCAAAAACAGATGCCCGTGTCAAATATCATTGTCATACTGAGAATATCGGAGCTCAGAAGAATTTTATTTATGGAATGGAACATATTGAAACACCCTTTTTTTCATTTCTTTCCGACGACGATATTCTCTTGCCTGAGTTTTACCAAACAGCAATGGAGGGGTTTGAGAATTTCCCGGATGCGATTTTTTCTGCGGGTGCGACTATTTATATGACCGATAAGGGAAAAATTACCGCTGTTCCTTTATCAATATGGCAAAGAGATGGGTATTACATTTCGCCGGATGGCTTATTTGAAATGTTAGAAAAAGAGCATCCAGCGTGGACCGCTATCCTTTTTCGTAAAAAAGTTATAGTAAAGATTGGCGTTTTGGACCAGGATGTAGGTTTGCCGTTAGATCTTGACTTTGAATTACGTGTTGCAGCCCGTTTCCCTTTTGTTGTTTCCCAAAAACCCTGTGCTATTTTTATGAGCCATTCCCTATCTTCTTGTGTATTAGCAGATTTTCTCTCTATATGGTGGCCTGGTTGGCTTAAGATGATTCGCAACTTGACAGAAGATAAACGGATTCCATTAGATGTTAGAATCCGTGCAGAATATATGTTAACGGAAAAGCTTAAACGAATGTTATTTTGGAATGCAATTAGGTATATTGAACAAAAGGATTTTGAAAGTGCTTATAAAGCAATAGAGATCTTTCGGGATTATTATCATTCGAAAAAAAAAGTATTTATTCTTTATACTATAGCAAAGCTCAGAAAGCACTTTCCACCAGGTTATCATTCTCTTGTCTGTTTAAATAAAATCCGTAACTTTCTTAACCGTGCCAAATACAAGCAGTTACAGAAACATTTTGGACATTATGCTCGATTCCTTGAATTGTGATGGGCTAACTAAAAATAAAACTCTTGAGGGCAAGAAAATATCACCCTGAATGGGAATACTTAGATATAGGCATAGATCTTGATCATATCCGTAACCGGCAAAGCATTGAAGAGAAAGCTTGCTTTTGTTGCTCAATTATAATATAATATTTCTAAGTTCATATCTTGAACATTATTTAACAAAATGATTTTGATTGGTAGATTGATTGATTATTTGATAGATATTGAAAGGAATGCAATTAATTCTATTTAACTGATATTTAGAAGCTAAAAACGGAGGCAATAACATGCCATTTACAAATAAAACAATCTTAATTACTGGAGGGACTGGTTCTTTTGGTAAAAAATTCACCCAGCTTGTGCTAAAAGAACACAATCCCAAAGCAATTCGTATTTTTTCTCGAGGTGAATTAAAACAACAACTGATGCGAGAACAATTTCAAGAATTTCATAATGATGAAAAGCTTCGTTTTTTCATTGGTGATGTTCGGGATAAAAATAGATTATATAGAGCAATGAATAATGTAGATATAGTTGTACATGCCGCTGCCTTAAAGCAAGTTCCCACTTGTGAATATAATCCGATTGAGGCAGTAAAGACTAATATTGATGGTGCGGCAAATGTAATTGATGCCGCAATTGATAACAATGTAGAAAAAGTAATGGCACTTAGTACAGATAAAGCAGTTCACCCAGTGAATTTATATGGAGCAACTAAATTGGTAGCGGAAAAACTTTTTGTGCAAGGAAATAGCTATTCCGGTGGCCGTAAAACTATATTTAGCTGTGTTCGTTATGGAAATGTAGTAGGCAGTAGAGGAAGTGTAATTCCGGTATTTCAAAGGCAAAAGGAAAAGGGTAAAATTACTATAACTGATAAAAATATGACGCGTTTTTGGATTACCCAAGAACAAGCAGTTCGTTTTATTATCAGTTGTATTGTAAAAATGAAGGGTGGAGAGATATTTGTTCCTAAAATTCCCAGTATGAAAATAATTGATTTAGCTGAAGTTATTGCCCCTGAATGCAAGAGAGAAGTAATTGGTATTAGACCTGGTGAAAAAATTAATGAGGTCCTTTTAACAGAAGAAGAAGCACATCATACCAAAGAATTTGATAATTATTTTATAGTAGAACCAGAACATCATTTTTGGGGAAAGGGAAATTATAAAAAAGGAAAATCACTTCCCTCCAATTTTATATATTCAAGTAGTAATAATGACCACTGGCTTACCAAAGCTGAACTTAATAAGATGCTGGAGGAATTATAATGATCCAAGAAATAGCTATTAATGGAGGAAAACCGGTTAGAGACAAATTGTTGCCTTATGGACATCAATGGATAGATGAAGAAGATATTAAAGAGGTTTCTGAGGTTTTGCGCTCTGATTGGATAACTCAAGGCCCTAAAGTAGCAGAATTCGAAGAAGAATTTGCCAGATATGTGGGCGCTAAATATGCAGTAGCAGTAAGCTCTGGTACTGCAGCTCTTCATGCTGCCTGTTTTGCCGCCCAAATAGAAAAAGGGGATGAAGTAATAACTACTCCTATAACTTTTGCAGCTTCTGCAAATTTCGTGATCTATCAGGGGGGAACTCCAATATTTGCTGATATTGATAAAAATACTTTAAATATAGACCCTGAAGAGATTAAAAAAAAAATAACCAAAAAAACCAAAGCACTAATCCCTGTTGATTTTACCGGACTACCAGTAGATTTAGAAAAAATATTGCAAATCGCCAAAGATAATAATTTGGTGATTATCGAAGATGCTTCTCATGCCTTAGGATCAATTTATAAGAATAGTAAAATTGGAAGTGTTAGTGATATGTCTATTTTTAGTTTTCACCCGGTAAAACATATTACTACCGGAGAAGGCGGAATGGTGACTACTAATAATAAAGAATATTATGAAAGATTAAAATTATTTAGAACACACGGGATTACTAAAGACAAAGATAAGTTATCAAAATATGATGGTCCCTGGTATTATGAGATGCAAGAATTAGGTTATAATTATAGATTAACTGATTTTCAATGTGCCTTAGGATTAAGTCAGTTAAAAAAGATAGATAAAATTATCCAACATAGAAGAGAAATTGCAAAAAAATATAACTCTGAATTCAAAGATATGCTAGAGATAAAAATTCCTCAGATTAATCCTGCTGATTCTAATCCAGCCTGGCATATTTATATGATTCAGCTTAATTTAGAAAGATTAAAAGTAGACAGAAGGGAAATATTTGAGGCTTTACGAGCAGAAAATATCGGAGTAAATGTTCACTACATACCAATACATTTACAGCCTTATTACCAAAAAAGATTTGGTTATCATCCTGGAGATTTTCCGAAGGCTGAAAATTACTATTCAAGAGCTATTACTCTTCCTATATTTCCTAAAATGTCTGAAAAAGACATAAATGATGTAATAAAGGCAGTGAAGAAAGTAATAGAATATTATAAAAAAGATTTTTTAACTTGAGAATTCCCTGTGGCTTGCCACAGGGTAAATTCTGATTGTGCTTGGCAGATACATTATCACCTAGTATTTCCGGTAAAATATCGCAAGGCATTGC
>SDBT01016823.1_pt1 | contig 11565 bp, 12 predicted proteins | sample 2277101 | NCBI WGS metagenome assembly SDBT01 (sample SAMN10404973, study PRJNA504765) | marine sediment metagenome | isolation source: marine sediment core GS10_PC15, 103 cmbsf | place: Arctic Ocean: Southern Knipovich Ridge | collected 2010
AAGAGAAGATATGTCGGCTGATACCGAGAGAATCGAAACTTGGCTACCGGCTACTGAATACCGCCCCTGCGGGCGGCCGTAGGGCCGGTTACTGCCTGCCGGGTACTCCGACAGGCTCCTAGGGGCGTCGGGCTTCACGATTTCCGTACGCGGGCTCATATTGTGTCTTCGGTGCTTCTGTCATCCACTGTTGTTATTCTATGCTGCATGTCTCAGTGACCGCAAGAACAACCTTTGCGACTCCACGACAGTGATGACAAAGAAACGCCTACCAACCGCCTCTGCCATAAAGATCATTCGGAACGTCAATGGTCTGTCGGTAAGTCCGGCTTGCATGGCCGGTGTCTTGTACATCGTCCCGAACTTCAACGCCATGTGAGTCCGAATGAAATTGTAGTGGCTGTCCTCCCGAAAAACACCATCTCCTGCATTTGGCATGCTCCCCTAAAACTGGTCCAAGTTTTGTGAGAGTCTCAGACGACATGGACCTGCCCCCAAGTTTGATCCAACTTGGATGCGAGTTTTACGCTTATTCGATTATGTTGATCCGGCGTATTCTGAAGGACGTAGCGCAGCGGAGTCCGCAGGAATACGCCGTCGCGCAAACTCGGCCGGGGGCACGTTGCCCAGGCTGCTATGCGGTCGATGTTCGTTGTAATCCCGACGCCACGCTTCGATCTTCTCTCGAGCATCATCCAGAGTCAAGAACCAATGCTCATTCAAACACTCCAGTCGGAATCGAGCATTGAATGTCTCGATAAACGCGTTGTCCGTCGGCTTGCCCGGTCGGCTAAAGTCCAGATTCACCTGGTTCCAGTATGCCCACAAGTCCAAGTCCTTCGAGATGAACTCAGGACCGTTGTCCACACGGATCGTTCTGGGTAGCCCGTGTTCATCTACGACACCTTCCAGAACCCGCACAACGTCCTGGCCACGAACCCGCTGGCCGACGTGTAAAGCAAGGCTCTCACGCGTGTGATTGTCCACTAACGTTAGCACCCGAATCCGACGGCCATCATAGAGCTGATCCGAGACGAAGTCCATCGACCAGCATTCGTTCTTCTTCGAGGCCACCGGACGCAGATCACGCTTGACGAACGCTACACGCCTCCTGGGCGGCCTCTTTCGCATCCCGAGGCCTTCTTGATAGTACAACCGATACACCCGCTTGTGATTCACGTTCCAACCTTCTCGCTGAAGCAAAACATGTAGCCGACGATACCCGTAACCCACACGACTAGCCGCCAGATCTCTCAGCCGCATTCGCAGATGCTCTTGGGGTTCGGCGACACTTAGGTACCGGACCGTGGATCGCGGAAACACCAACGCTTTGCAGGCCCGACGCTCGCTGACCTGGTAACTGATCTCCATCTCCCGGGCCAGCCCACGCTGAACGGCGGGCCTCAGAGTTTTTTTGACAACACATCCTGAAGCATCTGCTTGTCGAGCGTCAAATCAGCCACCAGACGCTTGAGCCGCTTGTTCTCGTCCTCAAGTTGCTTCAGCCGGCGGACCTCCGCCACGCCAAGGCCAGCGTACTTCTTCTTCCACCGGTAAAACGTCGCCTCGGCTATTCCCAGCTTGCGGATGATCTCCCCGATCGATGTGCCGCTGTCAGCCTGCCGAAGAGCAAAAGTAATCTGTGCTTCCGTAAACCGCTTCTTCATCTTGAACTCCTTTCTGAATGCGATAATCTACCATTTTTCTCGCATTCAGCCTGGATCAAGATTTGGGGAGCAGATCAGCGAACTTCCTCAATGCCACAAGAGTCCAGGAAGTCCTTTACCCCGTTGCCATAGATCCCGTCGTTATCGCGGAAAACAAACCGAGGCTGCCGGCCATATGGCATGGCCTCCCGCAGCTGCTGAATCACCCACCGCATAGACGGGGAGGAAGTGGTCGCGAAGTGAATAACCTTTCTGCGACCATGCTGAAGAATCACGAAGACGTAAAGGGTCGAGAAACGAATAGTGGTGACCGTGAAGAAGTCCATGGCCCAAGATACATCCAGATGATTCCGAAGGAACGGCAGCCAAGTGATGGACTTCTTGTAGGGCCCGTTGGGCTTAACCATGTACTTCCGGATGGTGTCCTCGCAGGGAGGATCGTAGAGCAGATTCAGCAACGTGAGGCGAATCACCTCTGCGCCCCAAAGTGGATTCTCTCGGCTGAGCTTTCGGATCAGGTTACGCATCTCCTGGGAGATCGGCGGGCGCCCCGCTCTGCGTCGGGACTTCCAGGTCTAGTACATTTTGAAGGCGCGGGTGTGCCACTTCTTGACGGTGGCAGGCTGCATCAACTGTGCAGCGGCCTGCCATGGAGCCCACAGCTTAGACAAGACGACCCACAGAAGCCGAAAGCCCGTGGTGAACCTGGGCCTGGGATGTTGCTTCTGCTCAATCCGCCGCTTACACACGGCCAGCTGACTCTCGGCAGCTACCAGCCGGGCAGCGAGCGACGCCCTGGTCTGCAAGAACATGCTGGTGAAGCGCAGGAGGTAACGAACCAACTCACCGATGCATCTGAGGCCATTCCGAAGGTTTCTGAGCAAGTCGATGACGGTATTCATGCGTCTGGAATAGCAAGAATCGCCGCCGATGACAACTTGTCATAAGTCTTTATAGCACAGCCCTGACCGAATATTTCGGGGGGACAGCGTTGAGGAATCGGCTTCTATAATCTCGACCGAGTAGCCAGCCTTCTGTATGCCCTGGCAGACATAACTAAGCCGGACATAGAGACTCAACTCGCCGATAATGGCATGCTCGGCAAGGTGCCCGTCCAGGCAAACGGCGATTCGCGCGGTCCGGCCTTGTACCAGAGCCCTGGCGATCGGGTTTATCCGATAGCCGTGTTTTTTTGCCAAAGTAAGTATCTTTTCCTGGCGAGCACTGCTAACTCGGCCTTGGGCCTTGCCGTTGAGAACCAGTGACACAGAAGCGTCCGAGCAGCCAGCCAGTTTGGCCAGTTCCACAATAGTGATTGACATCTTGATGCTCCAGGACGTATGAGAACGAGGCTATGATGACATTAACCATTTTATCATAAATGTGTCTTGGTGTCAAATTTCTTCTTGACAACCCAGTTTTTAAAGAATATCATTTTCACGCTATACGTCTAACATCAAGGCGGGTAAGGTATCAAGGAAAAGGAAGAGAACTATCATGAAACTGCAGGAAAGAATCAATCGCTATCAGGAAGCAGGCCTCAAAGCCGTCGAGTTCACGATCCAGTTCCAGTTGCCTGACGGTGGATATATCTGGGATGGATACGTGAATGACGCCTACCACAAGCAGGCTTACTCATGGCAACTGGCTGGTCGGTTCTCTGAGGCGCAGCGGCTTCTGGACTGGGCGAAGAAGAACAAGCTGCAAGCAGATGGGCAATTGAAGGATTACAAAAGCGACGTCTATAAGCAAACCTGGTTCTTTCTGGGAGCGAACAGATTGGAACGGTTCGACATCTCCTATCCTGTCATGTCATTCCTCCTCTCGAACCAAGCGCCGTGCGGCGGTTTCCCACGTTTCGTGGGGGATGAGAATATCCCGAGCGTGTCCACGTCCTTGATGGGGATTGCGGCGCTCAACTTTGGAAACCTCGATGTGGCCAAGAAGGTCGCTCAGTATTGCATCAGCATGCTGGAGCAGCAGTCTGAGGATGACAGGTTCTACTTCGTGATGACCCGGGACGGCAAACTCATTACGGAGAAGGACGATCCTAAGGCACGGTTCATCGACACCACCAAGCCCAAGCAGAGGTACTATGAGGCGGGGATTCCCATGATGCTTATGTGTCAGTTGTATCAGATAACCGGGGAGTCATCCTACCTTGACTATGCGAAGCGGTTCTTCGAGTTCCATTTGGGCTGTTATGAAGATGGCTTCGCTCACGTGGGGAGCGGAAAGAGCGCCTTGGCCGCGGCGATCTATTACCTGATCACGGATGATGAGAGGGGCAGAGATGCGGCGTGTCGGTTCTGCGACTTTCTTGTGGAGACGCAGCTCCCTGACGGCAGCTGGATTGATCTGGTCACGGAACCTGACGAACTCCTTTACTATGTTGACCACGCCGCCGGATTCAACGTGTGGCTTCAGGGGGTTGCGGCGACCTTGGAGCGCAAGGCGGCTATAGACTCCTGCAAATAATGCTAAGTGAACTCCGTTGGCTGAGTATGATTTTAGCATGATCTTAGAAGTCTCGGTGATGCGGTAATCACAAACAAAGGTTGGAATAATTAAAAAAGGAAGCTGACATGGAAGTGCCGAAATTCACGGAACAGGAAAAGAAACACTTGGCAAAGAGTGCGATGGCGCACGTTATACCTGGTGGGGCAAAAAACGCAGATCTGGAAAAGGGCGTAAAGATATTCACAGGCGGCGAAGGATGTTATCTCTACGACATCAATGGGAATAAGTATCTCGATTCCTTTGCCTCACTGCTCACCAGTATTTGCGGTCATCGCAGGCCTGAGATTAAACAGGCGGTCATGGAACAGATGGATTGTCTGGAGTTTTTCCCCAACTATCGCGACACGTTCACTGTTCCATTGATCAAACTGGGTGAAAAACTGGCTGAAGTTATGCCTGGAGATCTTAGTGTCAGCTTCTTTACCAATAGCGGCTCTGAAGCCAACGAGATGGCGATCAAGATGGCCCGGCAGTACCATTGGGAAAACGGACAACGGCACCGGTACAAAGTGATCTCCAGAAGATATGCCTATCACGGCGTGACGCTTGGGGCGGTGTCCAATACCGGATTTACGAAGTCGAGAGAATGTAATGAGCCGTTGCTGCCTGGCGCTATCTTTGTACCGTCCGTTCGATGCTACGACTGTGAGTTGGACCTCAAGGCACCGAACTGTAATTTAGCCTGCCTGAAGGCGATGGAAAAAACAATCCAGTGGGAAGGCCCTGAGAGTATTTCAGCCATCATTATGGACCCGCTTCCAGCCTCTAATATTGGCTATCCGCTGCCGCCGGACGGCTATCTGCAGGGCGTAAGAGACCTGTGCGATAAGCATGGCATTCTGCTTATCTTTGATGAAGTGCAGTCGGGCTTTGGAAAGACCGGGAAATGGTTTGCGTGTGAACACTGGAATGTGACACCGGATATTATGACCCTCAGCAAAGCAATAACCGCTGGATATCTTCCGTTAGGCGCCGCTGTCACTACGAACAAAATCGCGGATGCATTCAGGAACGGCCCCGGTACCGAATTCAGGAGTATTTGCACCTATGGCGGACATACCCTGTCATGTGCGGCGGCCTTGGCGAGCCTTAAAATAATGCAAGAGGAAAAACTTGTCGAAAGAGCGGCTGAAACAGGCAAGTACCTCAAAGCGGAACTGGAAAAACTCTATGACTACAAGATCGTCAGTGAGATTCGCGGTTTGGGTATGCTCTGGGCGATTGAAATGATGGCTGACCGCGAAAACAAGACTAAGTTAGACGCCAAGCTCGGAGTGGGTGACTTCATTAGAGACTGGTGTTGGGAAAACGGTATGATTTTGCGTAATAACGGTGACACTCTGGTGATAGCACCTCCTCTAGTAATAACCAAAGAAGAAATTGACTTCATGCTTGGACGGATCAATCAGGCAATTCAGGCGGCCATGAAACATTTTGGCTTATGAAAAGCAAAGAAAAAATGCCCAATGTACTGCTGATCGTAGCGGACGCTCTCAGAGCGGATCGGTTACACTGCTATGGAAACAACTGGCAGACAAGTCCGGTCATTGACCGGCTTGCAGCAGAGGGCGTTTTATTTCAGCAGCTAATCGCACATTCGAACCATACGCTTCCGTGTGTTGGTTCCATCTTTACCGGGCTGGATCCGCTTAGTCATGGCCTGACTGATCCGCGAACCCATCTCCAGTACAGTTGGGGTAATTGGCAAACACCTTTTGAGATCCTGGAACAAAGCGGCTTTGCCATGGGTGGGTTCGATGCATATATGTATTATCATTTTGGCCGCCACATCAACATAGAAAACGGCGCACAGGCAGCGCCATTCATTGAAGAACATCGCGACAAACCGTTCTTCCTATGGCAGTTTATTGAACAGGTGCATCTGCCTTACAATCCCAAGCCCCCATATGATACTGCGTTCCTCCCGCAAGATTATAGCGTCAGCAAAAGCACTGCTGAACGACTCAAAATCGTGAAGTCAACAATGATTATCCACCCCACTGGCGTTATCAGTCAATACGAGCTGGACCAAATTGAAGGCAGATCTAATAAGTTTGAGGCTGATGCGGATAGAGAGATTGATTATACACGTTCAGCGGTTGCTGTGGATTTTCAAGGCGAGGATAGAATACCAATCGCGGCCTTGTACGACGGCGAGGTCCGCACCCTGGACGACCAGATAGGTGAGTATATCCGCAATCTTGAAGAACTTGGTATCCTGGATGAGACCATCGTAATCGTTACTTCGGACCACGGGGAGGAACTGCTGGAGAGAGGTAACCTTGGGCATGCGTCTTGTTGCCTAGCGGGGACACTCTATGAGGAGGCAATTCGAGTGCCACTTGTCGTAAGGTATCCCCGCTGCCTGCCCCGTGGAAAAACCATTGAGACCCAGGTCTCCCAAATCGACATTATGTCTACAATCTTCGAGATGCTGGGCTTGCAGATGCCGGTTGAGACAGAAGGATACTCACTTTTACCACTAATCCATGGCCGCAGAACGGATGTGGTGGAAGAAACCTTTGCTGAGACTCGCCCTTGTGGTTGGCAGACTTTAAAAGACGACCATCGGCGCATATGGTGTATTAGAACGCCAAAGTGGAAGCTGATCTACAATGATTTTGCGCCACAAGCTGAAAGTTACTACGAACTGTATGACCTTGAAAAAGACTGCGGCGAAAAAAACAATGTCTTTACACACAATCCTGGAATTTCTGAAGGTCTGAAGCAGAAATTACACAAGTGGATGAACAAGGAACGAAGAGGAAGCAGACAATGCAAAATGAGATATTAACCCGAATGGGTGATGGGCAAAGGATTAGAATGTCTCCCACCCAGGTCAAAGAAGACATTGTTGCAGGAACCAAGGATGCCGCTGACCGGGGCAATATCCCAGAGCTGACTACAGTTGAACAGGAACACCTTTTTGAAATTATTGCTGATGAGAACCGGGTAGTTAGTGTCAGACCTGGTGACGAGGTTGTTCTCACTGACGATGTTTCTTACATCCGGATGAATCAAGACGAGGGCGCCAGTGGAGGTCTCGGTATACCTATGAGCCCGCCCATAGCAATGTTAGTGCATGAACGGGCATTTGCCCAGGATAGCGCGGTCCTGGGGTGCACCGGGTCCGGACGAAAGCATGGGATTAATTGGAAGCTGGGGGAAATCGAGACAACCCAAATGATGCTTACCGTACCAATGCTCTATGTTTCCGGCCCTGCCCTGCTGACTTTCTATAAGCCGCATGGTCCTTACGCCAACCCGTCAGATCTTTTCCCCCAAGGGAAGATCAAAGAGGCCCGCGAAGCTCAGGAAGAAGCGGCGGCAGCAGCCACGGAGGAGATGGTCTGGCTCGGCAAGCGATTGGCTTCAGTCGGGGTTGACTGCGTGAATATGGATACCATTGCGGGCGCTGGAGATGCCTATTTCTACGCCACCTTGAACGCCGTGCGGAAGCTGAAAGAAATCGCGCCTGAAATGCCGATTGAAAAGGGCATGGCAGCTGAGTTTGTGATAGGAATGCACGGGCAACTCACTTTTGACGGACAGAGACTGGCCGGCATGTACCCTCATGAACAACTCAAGATGGCTGAGGCGGCAGGAGTTGACATCTTCGGGCCGGTGGTAAATACCAACTGCTCCGAATCCTTCCCCTGGAACATCTCCAGAGTGGTCACTTTTGTCAAATACACCTCAGAAGTCTCCAACATTCCCATCCACCCCAATGCGGGAGTGGGCGTGTGTGGAGTGCCCATGTGTCCCGTACCGCCTGTTGATTGTGTTTCACGAGTGGCTAAGACACTAGTGGAGATAGGCAAGGCGGATGGATTGTAGATAGGCATAGGTGACGCATTTAGCATGCCAATTGCCCACGGTATAGCTGCAGGTATGGGTGGTATTCGAACCGCCGGAGATCTGGTGATGAGGATGCAACTCAGCCGCAGAATGAGGTTGCCTGAAGCAAAGAAGTATGTCGCCGAAAAACTAAAAGTCACGCCGGCAGATCTGTCTGACGAGTGTGCCATGCGTGATGTCAGAGCGGACTTAGGCATTGGTACTGTTACCTCACTGGAAGGTGGTGCCAACGGAATGGCTGCCAAGTTTAGAATTGCTGAACTATTGGGCATTGAAATCAGCGATGTGAATAGATTCAAGCAAAAGGCAGGCATACTGCCCCCGCTGTTTGACTCCAGGATAAAGGAAAATGAATAAGGTCGAGTTCTCAAACTTTGAGGTACCTGCACATGAGGTGCAACGTTATTTGGGGTACACTGACTCAGTTTGCGCCCGCAAGGATATTCAAGACATCTTTCAGCAGGTAATGGAGATGGGGCCGACCCTTCTAGAGCCGGCAGTCTGTTACGATATCTTCTCTATAAAAAGCGTAACATCATCTGCTGTCGAAGTCGAAGGGGCTATTTCCTTCAACAGCCGGGATTTAGCCCTTCGCCAGCGTGGGGCAAAAGCGTTGGCCGCCTTTATAGTAACCATCGGAGGGCATCTGGAAGAGGAGGCAAAGAGGCTTACCCAGAACGGGGATTCTGTTCCCGGGTATATGCTGGATGTGTTTGCCTCGGCGGCCGTAAATTGCCTGGCCTACAAGGTAAAGAAGATAATCGAGAACCATGCCCGGTCCAAGGGCTATCAGGCAATTACCCATGGTGTCTGTATCGGCAAGAAGTGTCCAGTGTACAGAGATTGTGGTGGTGCAATAGTCCACTGGTGGAGCCCCGGCTACGGGGACTGGAGCGCACTGGAGAATAAGAAGATATTCGCCATTGTCGACGGAAACCAGGTTGGAGTCTACGTAAGAGAAAGCGGCATGATGAGCCCTCAGAAGTCCTACGCCTGTGCTATGCCCCTTGGCTCTGAGGGAGAGAGGTCGCGCCAAAACTGTATCGAGTGGCAAAAGGAATGGGTCCAGCGAGGTCTTAAGACCAGATAAGCCCCAAATAATATTGAACATAGGAGACGTCACATTGACGATGGGTATTACGCCAACAGAAACTCAGAAACAACGCTTGCGAGAATTGGGTGCTGATGCCGGCTTGGAGAAAAAAGTATTCAGCAGCATCCAGGAACGGGATGCCGCTTTTAAGATGATGGAAAAAGAATTGATCGAGGAGAAAAAACGCCGTTTACAAGACCTCCGCAACCATCATCGCCGTCCCGCACTCTGCCAAATAGAGGGAATTCTAATAAATAAACTTGTAGAAGAAGGCTTTGTCCAAGTCCTCACTCCAATAATGATAACTAAAGGGTTTTTGGAGAAGATGTCTATTACCGTCAAGCATCCTCTGGCAAATCAGGTTTTCTGGCTCAATAAGAATAATTGCTTGCGCCCCATGCTGGCGCCCAATCTTTATTATCTTTTGCGACGCCTTGTGCGCTTGTGGAAAAAGCCGATTCGTATTTTTGAAGTAGGGCCATGCTTTCGCAAAGACAGTAAAGGGAGTCAACATCTCAATGAATTTACCATGTTGAACCTTGTTGAATTGGGTTTACCCTTGGAAAACAGAAGTGAGCGGTTAAAAGAAGTGGTTTCCCTGTTGATGAGAACTGTAGGAATAAATGAGTACCAATTGGTTTCAAAATCTTCTGAAGTTTATGGTGAAACAATAGACGTAATGATTGATGACACAGAGCTTTGTTCCGCAGCCATGGGTCCCCATCCATTAGACAACGCTTGGGGAATAGTTGACTCCTGGGTGGGGGTAGGTTTTGGCTTGGAGAGGTTGGTGATGGTGAAACAGAAATGCCAGAACATTCAGAGCGTGGGACGCAGCCTTATCTATCTTGATGGGGTTAGACTGAACATTTAGACTGATCAGATATAGTGGGAAAGTTATTGTTTGATAAGTAGCGTTGTGAAAACTTTCCCATACGGTCAGAATGGGCGTATGGGAATGAGAGAATGCCAAGAAAAATATAGCACAGGAGCTTCATATTATGGAAAAAGATCGGCAAGCTTTATTAGAAGAGGCCAAACAAGCAATCATTAGCTATGATTCAAGTAAAGCAGAGGAAGCTGCCAGAAAGGCTTTGGCCGCCGGTATCGAACCGTATACAGTGATAACTGAGGGATTTGTTCCCGGGATAGCTGAAGTCGGTAATCTTTTTGACCGGGGAACATATTTCATGCCAGAATTGATATTGACCGCTGAAGCCATGAAAGCCGGCACAGCGGCATGTCTGGCTGAAGTCCCTGAATCAACACGCAAGGCGGCCCCAAAGATAGTAATTGGAACTGTGGAAGGGGATGTTCACGACATCGGAAAATCGATTGTTGTCTCCTTTTTGCTGGCTAACGGCTTTGAAGTCTATGATCTGGGGAAAGATGTACCCAGTGAGAAATTCGTTGAAAAGGCCATCGAGGTCAAGGCAGATATAGTTGGATTGAGTGCTTTATTGACGACGACTATGGGGGTGCAGAAGAGCGTGATCGAGGATCTAAAGAAAGCGGGGCTGGGGAATAAAGTCAAAACCATTGTGGGCGGAGCACCAACCAACCAAGCCTGGGCCGATCGGATAGGAGCCGATGCCTACGGTGAAAATGCTGTGGATGCAATAATGAAGATAAAGCAATTAATCGGCGCAAGCTAAACCTTGATGTCTGAATAATACTTTATAAGGACGTAAACTATGAAAAAAGAGATTTTAACCCGAATGGGTGATGGGCAACGCGTTAGCATGTCTCCCGCCCAAGTCAAAGAAGACATTACTGCAGGAACCAAGGATGCCGCTGACCGGGGCAAGATCCCCGAGCTGACTGCATCTGAACAGGAACACCTTTTTGAGATTATTGCTGACGAGAACCGAGTGGTTGGTGTTAAGCCCGGTGACGAGGTTGTTCTCTCTGATGATGTTTCTTACATCCGGATGAATCAAGACGAAGGTGCCAGCGGAGGTCTCGGCATACCTATGAGCCCGCCCATGTCGATGTTAGTGCATGAACGGGCATTTGCCCAGGATAGTGTAGTCATGGGGTGCACCGGGTCCGGACGAAAACATGGGATTAATTGGAAACTGCAGCAAATCGAGACAACCCAACTGACGCTTACCGTACCGATGATCTATGTTTCCGGCCCTGCCCTGCTGACATTTTATAAGCCTCTTGGCCCTTACGACAACCCCTCAGACCTCCTTCACCAGGGGAAAATTCAGGAGGCCCGTAAAGCCCAGGAAGAAGCCGTCGCTGCTGCTACGGAGGAGTTAGTTTGGCTTTGTAAACGATTGGCTTCAGTCGGTGTTGATTGTGTGCTTCTTGATTGCACCGCAGCCCAGGGAGACGCTGATTTTTACGGCACCCTGGACGCGGTGGAGAAAATAAAAGCGGACGCTCCTGAAATGGCTATTCAAATGCCTATGGCTGGTG